>ERZ791912.1406-NODE-1406-length-11167-cov-2.447894_pt1 | contig 11167 bp, 10 predicted proteins | sample MGYA00510141_ERZ791912 | MGnify/ENA primary metagenome ERZ791912 (study PRJEB30046, sample SAMN00792082) | human gut metagenome | study: EMG produced TPA metagenomics assembly of the A metagenome-wide association study of gut microbiota in type 2... | reverse complement strand
CAGCAGCATCGACACGCCAAGCCGTTCGGGCTCCGTTCCTTCCAGCGGGTTAATGCGTCCCATCAACACGAAATAACCCCCTTGATAGGAAAGACTTGCTTCGAGCGCCTTTTGATCGGCCACGCTTTCCACCACACACAGGCGAGTATTGTCGCGTGTAGCGTCCGAACAGAAGTCGCACACCGGTTCTGTCGTCAGCGTATGGCATCGGGGACAGTGATGAACGCGAGCTAACGTCTCTTCCAACCCATCTTTGATCGCTCGCGCTTCTGCTCGCCGCGACGTTAAAAGATCCGACACCAAACGAGCAGCCGAACGCGGCCCCAGACCGGGCAAGGAAGCAAAAAGCTCCTCAAGCTTGGCAATGCGGGCGTCCGGATGAGTGATGGTGTCGGCCATGGGGTTTCAGAATTCATTAAATGGAACTAAGGGAATGCCCATGCATTGTAGCGGTGCCGCGGCCCTATAATCGAGGAAGGCATTTGTGCCGCAGTCATCCGGAGAAATCCATGCGAAGAAAGCCTATTCATCGCGGAGGCATTGTCTCTGCCGGTTACGATCCGGTCACTCGTGCTCTGGACATTGAGTTCGACACCAAACGCGTTCTGCGCTATGAAAACGTTGGCAATGAAGTCGCCGAGCGCTTTTTGTGTTCTGCCGAACCGCTGAGTTACTACCGCGATGTCATCGAAGAAGAGTATTCGGCAACCGAACTCTCGTCAAAGGCTCTCGCTGACACACCCAAGCCCACTAAAAAAGGAATCCCCGACGAGCTCAGAAAACTCTTCGGGGAATAAGCTTTCGACGATTTGCGCTTTCGAGCGCTCTTTTCAGTAGGAGCGCTCGCGTGTTTTAGCCGGTGAATCGGACTCCAGCATGCGCTCGACGATTTCGTTGGCGCGACGTGCCTTCTCACGGTTGATCGCTTCTTTCGTTTCAATGTCGCTCTTCTTGGAACGCACGTCCAATCGCTTCATTTCAAGCTCAAGCTCGCGCTCCTCATCCTGGTACTTTTCCTGCTTCGCTGCCTTGCGTGCCGCTTCTTTTGCCCGGGCGTCGGCGGCAGCCTGAGCTCGAGCTCTTTCGCGAGCCTTTACCTTGGCCTGAGCCGCTTCACGTTCTTCCTTGGCTCGCTTCTCGGCGTCCAGACGCATCTGCGCACGCGCCTTGACATCCTCGTAATTGCGACGCACAGCTTCAATCTGGGCGTCCACGGGATTGGTCTGATACTGTGCGGCCTGCGCCGGGTAGTCAGGCGGTACTTCTCCGGTCTGAGCCCAGCTAAAGGAACAGACGGCTGCCAGAGAAGCCGCAAGCAGAATCTTTTTCATTTCATTTACCCCAAAAAATCACTTCGAGGATCCGCAACCGTAGGGATTATTAGGCTGAATGCGCGTTTCGTTGGGCGCCGGAGAAACCATGATGGCCGTTCCCGTCTTGTATTCACAAACACGGCCAACCTGAGCGGAGTTAAAAATCTTGTCATCGTAGCGGAACGTGATCTGCACCCCTTCAACGAAGTTTTCCGACCGACCGCTAAAACCCTTGCCGGCTACATTGCCAAGCGCTGCACCACCCACGGTACCGGCCACCACAGCATCGGGCGAATCGCTCACGACGGCGCCCACCGCAGCACCCGCCAGAGCGCCAAGAATGGTACCCATCGTAGCCGAGTCACTGCGATCGCGACGATTATCAACGGTCACCCGCGCAGGCATCACAGCGATGATCTGAACCGTCTTCACTTCCTGAGCCTGATTGACCTGACCGGCCCAATAGACGTCGGAGCGATACGCCGTGCCGTCGTTGGCGCAACCCGCAAGCAAAAGAGCGGCGGACAAAGCACCGCATGCTGCAATTTTCTTGTTCATCTTTTTTCTCATGTTCTCGTCGCCTCAAAAGTTTGAAGCAACGGTTACTCAGACCTGATTTCTTATTGTGACTTTACCGCGTCCGCATCATTTTGGACAGCGTTTATGCGGCAAGTTGCTACTGCCCAAATCTGGCCGCTACAACTGCTGACAGTTCTTTGCAAAAAATGTTGCCGCTCAGACACACCTGAGCAACGAAGCTATTGGAAAAACACCGAGGCAAGTCCCAGGAAAATAAGGAACCCGCCCGAGTCCGTCATAAACGTCAGGAGAACGGACCCGCCCATGGCCGGATCTTTGTTGAGGGCTTTTAGCACCAACGGAACGGCCAAACCCATGGCAGCGCCCAACACGATGTTAAGAAGCATTGCCAAGGCCATCACGCCGCCGAGCATCATACCCTGCGCGCTGTCGTGGTACAGCCCCCAGACGCAAAGTCCCGCGATGACACCCCACACAAGGCCGTTTAACAACGCCACCAACATCTCCTTTTTCAGAAGTCGAGTCGTGTTGGCGTCCGTCACTTGCCCCATAGCCATGGAACGTACCAGGAGCGTCAGCGTCTGATTACCCGAATTGCCGGCCATGCCGGCGACCACCGGCATCAATGCCGCCAGCGCCACGACCTTGGAAATCGTGCCGTCAAAGGCGCTGATGACGCGCGAAGCAAAAAATGCCGTGCATAAATTGACGCCAAGCCACACCCAACGACTCTTAGCCGAATCCCATACGCTGCCGAAAATATCCTGCTCTTCATCCAGACCGACGGCTGCATAGGCGTCTTCCGCGCTTTCTTCTCGAATCACGTCGACGACTTCATTGACCGTCAGGCGACCCACCAAACGTCCGGCCTCATCCACCACGGGCGAGCTCACCAAGTCGTAACGCTCAAAGGCCTGTGCCGCGTCGCTCGCATCATCCAACGGATTGAGCGTGAGAATATCCGACTGCATCAGAGAGGACACCGAGCGCGAGGGTTCATGCACCAGAATCTGCGCCACCGGCAACGCGCCCAGGAATTTTCCCTGGCGATCGACCACAAACAGCTGATCGGTATGATCGGGCAGCGACTCAAAGCGACGCAAGAACTTCAGGACGATTTCAAGAGAGACGTCCTGGCGAATCGAAATCATCTCAAAGTCCATGCGCGCACCGACGCTGTCTTCCGGATAGCTCATCGCCGCACGCAACTGCGCGCGTTCTTCATGCGACAAACCTTCCTGAACCTCGGCCACCACATCTGGCGGCAGGTCGTCAACCAGGTCAGCAATCTCATCCGTATCGAGCCCTTCGACGGCGTCAACGAGTTCTTCGCGATCCATCGAGTCGATCAGGGTCTCGCGAACGCCTTCGCTCACTTCGACCAGAACGTCACCTTCGTGCTCATGACGCACAAGGTTCCAAACCGCCAGACGCTGTTCCGGCGGCAAGGCTTCGAGAATGTAGGCGATATCGGCAGGATGCAGGTCGCTCAGAACATCGGTGAGTTCCGTCTCTGCCGTCAGATCCAACGCAGCGGCATCGGGTTCCTCGGGATCGTTGCCCGAGACCTTGCCTCTGTCTTCCTGATCTTCAAAGATCTGTGAGATGCGCTCAAGTGCGCGATTGGCCACTTCGGGGTCGCGCGACAGGAGATCGTCGTCTGCTGTCAAGAGCTCTTCTTTTTTGTCGTCGGGCTCTGTCACTGCGTTTCTCCTTGTGCGGATACCGCGAAAAGTGGTTGAAGGGAAATTTCGAAAGGCGTGCCTTTTTGAATCGTTGACCGCAATCGCTTAAACAGTATGGGCGCAACGCCGCCTGCACGGTCAGACAGTCGGCGCATCTTGAAAAAAGCTTACGGGCGGCATTGTACGCCGAGATCAGCGTCTGCCGCCGCTACTTCTTCAGAAGTTAGGCAAAAACACAACTCGAAGGCGACAAAGGTTCCTCCTCATCAAGGCAGTCGAACTGTATGCCATACAGTTCTCCATACAGTTAACTGTATCGTTAGACAGTTACCTTTACAGTTCACTATCTGAAGATACAGTGGCTTATCAAGTCGCAAAACGAATCATCGGTTTCCGCAACAAAATGACGGCGAGCCTCCGCAAAAGAAACTCGCCGTTGAATTTTTCGCCAAATACCGGCAATCAAAGCGCTACGCTGGCATCAAATGCTGCACGCAACTTTTCGTAAACCGGCTTGGTGTCCGGCATACGTCCCGTCCAAAGCGCAAAGCTTTCAGCCGCCTGCGCCACCAACATACCCAGGCCGTCTTCGACACGAACAGCCCCGGATTCTTTCGCCAGTTGCATAAAGGGCGTCGGCAAAGCCGCATACGTCAGATCCACCGCAAGCGAGCATTCGGAGAAGACGCAATTGGGAACAGCTGGAGCCGCCCCGGAGAACGCGGCACTCGTCGCATTGACGATGATGTCGAATTTCTCGCTGATCAAATCCACGAAACTGCCCGATGCACACCCAAGCGCAGCACCGGCGGAATGAGCCTTCTCAGGCGTGCGGTTAGCGAGATAGATGCGTGCGCACCCTTCTTCCTGAAGAGCAGCCGCCAATCCGCGTCCGGCTCCGCCTGCCCCCAAAATGAGCACACGGGCACCGGTAAGCGACGCGCCGCAACGCTGAGACACATCCGTCACAAAGCCCTTGCCGTCAGTGGTATCGCCCAAAACGCGATTGCCGTCGAAAATAAGGGTATTGACAGCCTCGCTCTTGCGCGCACGAGGCGTCACTTCGTCGCAATACTGATAGGCATCCATCTTGAAGGGATGCGTCACGTTGGCACCCTTGGGGTGATCCTCGCGGCGCAAAACCGCCATGCCTTCGATAAAGCCGCCGGGCTCGAAATCACGAGTCTCGTAGCTCATCTCGATGTCAAACTGCGCGGCAAACATCTTGTGGATTTCTGGCGACAGCGAATGCTTAACCGGATGACCGATCACAAAATATTTATCCATACAATCCTCCCGCAGGTAGCCAATCTCACAGGAACTGCGAATCGCGAGTCCTTTACTTGATTTTAAGCGTTTGGCGGCTCGACGCAGGCAGTTTCGGTCGGCTGTCCGGTTACCGGCTCATTTTGCTCGGCCGTCTTATCGGTCTGTGGCTCCACGGACGTTTGACTTTCATCTTCAAGGCCGTCGCCCTCTTCAAGCGCTTCCTCGTCGGTTTCGTCCAAGACTGCCAACAGCTTGCCCTCAAAAAGCACGTCGATATAGTCGAATCCGAGAACACCGAGCAACACCTTGCGCCCCCGATCCAGCTCAGGCATTCCGGGAATGCGTTGCACCAGCGGCAAACCTTCTACGCGAACCAGATCGCCCTTGATAACCACGGCCTCGATTTCCTTCAAGCCTTCCTGCTCGATCCACTTAAGCGACCAGAACCGTTCCATCTTGCGTTGGAATTCGCTGTAAGCCTCGTAGACCGACTCAAACTGGCTCACGATGGTGTAGAAGTCCGAGTCGTTACCCATGTAAGCCGGAGCCGTCCCGGCCGCCGCACAAATAATCTGACGCTGATTGACCAAATCCACATAACGGCGAAGCGGTGAAGTGGACCAGGCGTAGCGCACCACACCCAGGCCGTCATGCGGGCCGGGACTTGTGCTCATGCGCACGCGACCCATACGCTGACTGCGGTAAATCCCTGCCGTCTTGCATTCCTCAAGCCACAGTCCCCAGGTACTGTTGGCAAAAATCATCAGTTCGGCCACCATCAAGTCAAGAGGCTCACCGCGCGCACGGCCCTTGCGGATGATGCGCAGGTTTTCTCCCTCGCCTTCAAGTTCCAGATACCAATCAATGCGTCCGGTCTGTTCGGGGCGTCCGCGGCGCTCTTCTCGCTCGGCCAAACGGGCTTTGGCAAACCGCCACAAAAAGCCGATTTCGTGCGCACACGGCACCGTCAGCGTTCCGTTTTCAATCGCCTCAGGCGTGACTTCCTCATGAATCAGATCGTAGCGCAAATTGTGCTTGACGGTGATTTTCTCCACGCGCGTTTCGGTGGATTGCACCGCCATCGTTTCATCGTCAACGGTCACATAGAGCGACACGCAGGGCACGCAGTTGCCTTCGTCAAGGCTGGTGCGTTCGATCCAGCTTTCCGGAAGCATCGTTGTCTTCATGCCGGGCGCATAGACCGTTGACATGCGGCTGCGGGCCGACTCGTCGGCAACGCTTCCGCGAGGCATGATCAGTGCGGGCGCTGCGATGTGAATACCAATGCGGCTCCTGCCGCCATCAAGGTGCGTGACGCTGGCTGCGTCGTCGATTTCCGTGGTCGACGAATCGTCAACAGAAAACGCCTCGACGGCTGCTTCGGGAAGATCACCGGGTGCCGCGGGCACTTCACTGGCGGCCTGAGTAAATCCCTTGCCCTTGGGGAAATTCGTGCGATAAAAGCTTTCGACGTGCCAGGTAAAGGCGTCGGGCACGGCCCCGAGCTTCATCATCAATCGCAACGGGCTCATGCGGACTTCGCTTGCGGCATCGTTGAGAGCCTTCCACTCCGTACTGTTTTTGTCCGGTTTCAGAAGCAGCTCGTAAACACGACCGGCAATATCCTGCGGCAATTCTCCGGCAACCATCTGCGCAGCCAAGGTTTTACGACGTTCCTCTTCCTGACGCTTGCGTTCGACAGCCTGCAGTGCGCGCTGCAAAATGTCTTCTGGCGCCTTTTTGTAGTTGCCGCGCCCTTTGCGGTAGAAGTAGACAGGATTGGCGTGCAGCGCCATCAGCGCGGCACCCTTTTGCACCGCCGTCACGGAAGAAAAATATTCAGCGGCTATCGACTCGTAACCGAACTCCTCGTCAGGCGCCACTTCCCACAGGAACATAGGATCGATATCGGTCGCAGCCTCCTGCGCCTGCGTCAGAAATGTCGCGGCTGCAGGTGACTCGAACTCGAAAAAGACATGGTTGGCCTTCACTTTGCAGCGACGCCCCGTCGTGAGTTCGACTTGATAATTGGTTCCGTCTTTCTTCAGAACCGTTCCGGCCTTAAAGTCTCCGGCCTCTTCAAAAAACAAGTACATCGAGTTGGCTTTCTTAAATTCTTCTGTCTGATTCAGATCCGATCGGAGCCGGCAAGCAGGAAGTCACGCACGGCAGCAGCATATTCCTCAAAACAGGAGATCCGATGGTCACTGCCGTCAATCACAATGCTCTGCACGTCGGAAAAACGCGTGGCGGCGCGTCTCCAGTCGAGCACTTCATCTCCCGTGCAAAGCACCATAAGCACACGAGTCGGATCAGCAAAAGGTGCGGCATCAAGTGCTCGCAGCTGATCGGCGTAGTCGGGTGTCACTCGCACGATTTTGTCCCCCGTAAACGACTTATATTCGCCGTTGTAGAGCTTGACAATGTCCCACGGCTCAACCGCCGGATTTAAAAGCGCGGCACGAATTCCGGTACGACCGGCAAGCCAGGCGGCATAAAAGCCACCGAGACTGGCGCCCGCCACAGCCACTTCCCCAACGACTGCAGCCTTCTCGTACTCCGACCAGATCAAAGAGGCCGCATCTTCCGGCGACATATTGAGGTCGGGCGCCACAAAGTTTGCGCCCTTGGCTTCGCACAAGTCGCGCAACACGCAAGCCTTTTTTGAACCGGGCCCCGACAAAAAGCCATGCAAATACAAGACAGTCTGCGTCAACGGCCTTCTCCGTTACTCTTCAAATGCTCGAGAATTCGGCCGCAGATGCCGCCAAAGCTACCGTTACTCATGCATAGCACGGTGTCGCCAGGTCTGGCGTCGCTTGCCACCAACTGAGCCAGTGCATCAATGTCACCCGAAAAAGTGCTTGCCTTACCCCCCAAAGGAAGCAATGCTCCGGCCGGATCCCAGTTGACACCCCTACCTTTGTAGCAAAAGACGCGGTCGGCATCCTTAAGACTTGCAGCCAGGCGATCCTTCATGGTGCCCAGTTTCATTGTGTTGCTACGAGGTTCGAAAACGGCCAGAATGCGAGCACCGCGCCCGACTTTGCCTCGCAAAGCCGCGATCGTCGCTTCAATGGCGCTCGGATGATGTGCAAAGTCATCAATAACCGTCACTCCGTTTTGCACACCTTTGACTTCCAGACGTCGAGCAACTCCCTCAAAACTCTTGAGCGCTTCGATGGCCTTTTTCGGTTCAACGCCGATGTCATGCGCGGCGGCGATGGCAGCCAGAGCATTTTGCGCGTTGTGCACGCCCGCGGCGGGCATCTCCGCAAGCGACCCCTGCACAACCGTGCCCAACCTCACCACACGATCATCGTCCACGCTCCAGCCGGCATTAGAGTTGAACTGTTCAACACGGCTCCAGCAGCCCATCGCAAGTACACGATCAAGCGCTTCGCTTTTGGCGTTGACAATCACGAGACCGTTGCGAGCAATGGTACGCACCAAATGATGGAACTGCTTTTCGATGGCGGCCAGGTTTTCAAAGATGTCTGCGTGATCGAACTCAAGATTGTTGAGAATCGCCGTTGACGGGCGATAGTGCACAAACTTGCTTCGTTTGTCGAAAAAGGCCGTGTCGTATTCGTCGGCTTCGATCACGAAATACTTGCTCTGCCCCAAGCCTGCCGAGGCGTGCGTGCCAAACGGCACCCCGCCGATCAACCAACCGGGCTCCAAACCCGCCTTGGAAAGAATGTGCAGGAGCATTGAACTCGTAGTGGTCTTTCCATGCGTACCCGCAACAGCCAGCACGTGCCGGCCCCTGAGTACGTTTTCGCTTAACCACTGAGGTCCCGATGTATAAGGTTCACCCCGATCGAGAATCTCTTCCAAAAGCGGGTTTCCGCGTCCGATGGCGTTGCCTATCACCCACAAATCGGGTTTGATGGAGATATCTTCCGCGTTGTAGCCTTGCGTAAGCTCAATGCCCGCGTCCTTAAGCTGATCGCTCATCGGCGGATAAACGTTAGCGTCGCTGCCCGTTACTTTGTGACCCGCAGCTGCGGCCAGACGCGCTACACCGGCCATAAATGTGCCGCAGATACCGAGAATATGAATGTGCATAAAGACAAAAGCCTTTTCCTAAAAAAGCACCGCTGACTTAAGGCAACGATGCAACACTGCCTCGAATTTTAGCTTTTGCCGCCGCCTTTCTTTGATGAGGTCGAAAGGAAGCATCTCGAACGGTGGCTTCGAGGCTTGTCGATAAGTTTCTGTACAATCGTTCGGCTTGACATCGGAGCACTTACGGCTGTTCATCAACACTCATTTCTATTGTTCATTCGTTTTTTTTGATATGTCCACGGCATTTGTCACTCGTTGCCCGTATTGCGGCGCCGTCTGGCGTCTTCCCGACCGGGATACTGCAGAGCGCGGCCCGGTGCGCTGTTCAGCCTGCCTGCACAGTTTCGATGCCACCTGTCACCTGCTTGAAGTCCCGCAGGAACGTTTCCCTGATCTTCCTCCGGCGCCCGTTTTCGCCGTTGAAAGCGAAAAACCTGAGCTGACGCCCGCTCCCGAACCGGTTGCAGCCGAAATGAAACCGTCTCCGGCTGTTCAGGAGAAGTCCACCGAACCGGCCCCCGCGGAAATATCCAGCGTCAATCTTGTGAGCGAGCAATCACAAGAGAAACCTGCCGCCACAGTGTCGTCTGATAAGCCCGCGAAGGCACCGGAAGCAATCGCTCTCGCCGCTGCCCCCGCAAGCACACCGGCGCCTCAGATCGAACCGTCGGCAACAGCCGCCGAATCTCAGATGATGGCCGAGCCTCCGAAAAACGAAACGCCGGCCGAAAACGATCAGCTTTTGCGGCTGCACAGCATGACGCCCGGCGAAGAGCTTCAGGTAAGTAAGCCTAACGCGTCACTTGCCAGAATCATTCCGGCCAAGACCAAGCCGCAGGCAACTCAGGCCCGCAAAATCCGCGTGGCCGAGACGCTCTCGGATCCCGCACCTCGTGCGCGTGCCCGAACAGGCGCTTTTGCCAGCGTCTTTACAGCTGTTTTGTTGCTGATGATTCTTGCGGCTGCCCTTGCTGTAATCTTCAATCAAAAGATCATCGCCGCTTTCCCGCAAACGACGCCGATCTTTAATAACGTTTGCGGCAAGATTCCCTGCCCGGGTTTTTACCTTTCGGACATTTCGGCTTTCGTAGTGAGTAAGACCAATCTGCGCGCGCTCGACGAATCGGGCAACTACCAGTTGGAGATCACGCTTATCAACGGCTCTGACATGCCGCAGGCCATTCCGTCGCTTGACATTGAGCTCGTTGACGACGCCGACACCACACTGATGCACAAGACGCTCGGCCGAATACCTGAGCAATCCGCCGCCCGCAAGTCTTGCCGCCGACCGCTCGATTACAGTGCGCTTCAGCATGCAGACCAATGTGACGCCGGCTCGCTGCATCGTCACTCCCGTCTACGCCAAATAATATGGCTTTTGATTTTCCCAATGAGCCTTCGCGCACACGCGTTGAACTCGCTCAGCGCATTGCCGCCTACATCGTCGATTCTGGACTATCGTGGCCGGCTGCCCGCGCTCGAGCCGTTGAAGAATGCGGCGGTACGCGGTCTCTGCCCGGCAACTCGCTGCCCGCTTCCGACGAAATCGAAACAGCCGTGCGTGCGCACTATGCGCTATTTGCTCCAGAGGCTCACGCTCAAACATTGCTTACCAAACGCAAGTTAGCACTGGCCGTTCTTGAGCATCTTCAGGGTTTTGATGCCTATCTCACCGGAGCCGTCCTAAACGGCGCGGCCACCGAAGACTCTCCGATTTGTCTGGAAGTCTTTACCGACGACGTCAAGTCGCTTTTAGCCGTTCTGATGGACGAGGGATTTGATCTCGAAGCGCTAGATCCGCAGGCAAGCGCTTTTGGTCGCGCCGATGAATCCATAGGTTTCGTGCTGCCGTGGCAGGGCAATATGGAAGCCGTGTGCATCGACGTACTTGCCCCTCAATTGGCGCGCAGCAATCCGGCGCGCGGCAAAAAGGATGATTATCAAACCGAATGGGAAGCCGAAGGCCGCATCAGCTCCGAAAATCTCCGAAAGTTCCTCGAAAATCGTGCAAATTCGTAACCGAAGATCATCCGAGAGGATGATTTTTCGTTTCTTTGATCTTTTTCTTTCTACAATGCGCTACAAACTTGGGCAAAAAGATAGCCCAAGATGCGTCAAAACTAGTAGGAATTAAGCACAATTGGGCGCATAATCCGCAAATAGGCTACCAAATCAGAGCTTGTTTGCTGCGGGGAACGCTTCAAGCACTGTCTTTTCGCATTTCCTGCTTCCCACCGTTTTTTCTATCCAGAGCGTACATCATGGATCTTCGCAAACTTAAAACACTGA
>ERZ791912.1405-NODE-1405-length-11169-cov-44.664747_pt1 | contig 11169 bp, 10 predicted proteins | sample MGYA00510141_ERZ791912 | MGnify/ENA primary metagenome ERZ791912 (study PRJEB30046, sample SAMN00792082) | human gut metagenome | study: EMG produced TPA metagenomics assembly of the A metagenome-wide association study of gut microbiota in type 2... | reverse complement strand
CCACTTTTCTACCGTTTAGAGTGTATAACATTGATAATCAACTAATAATAGATACAATGCTTGTTCTTCTTTGAAGAGTCTCGTTATTCCAGCTAGTGTTGGCAACATTATAGGTAATCCTTTTTCTGGCTGGAATGGAGAACTAAAATGTTTGTCACCTTACTTTATTTATGATAATAAAGTATTGTTTGATAAGGACAAAAGCAAAATTATAGCATTTAGAGATAGGAATACGACATCATATGTCATTCCTGATAGTGTTTCCTGCATTGAATTTGGTGCATTTTGGAATTGCCATTCTTTGAAAAGACTTGTTCTTCCTGATAGTGTGTCTAGCATAGGGGATTGGGCATTTTGGAATTGCCGTTCTTTGACAGATATTGTTATTCCTGATAGTGTGAACAGCATTGGGGATAGGGTGTTTTCTGGTTGCTGTTCTTTGAAGAGTCTCGTTCTTCCTGATAGTGTGTCTAGCATAGGGGAAAGTGCATTTGAAGATTGCACTTCTTTGAGTAGCCTTGTTATTCCAGAGGGTGTTACCAGCATTGGGGATGGGGCATTTTGGGGTTGCAGTTTCCCATATGATCTTAAAAAAGAATTAATCTCCCGATTCGGAGATAAAATATTTGGTAACCATGATGGGCTCTGATGTGAAATTGGGCTACCTGATTCTGGGAATAGAGTAAGGTGGCCTTTTTCAGAAAGATAGTTTCAGAAAAGATGTAATGAATTAATAATTATATAAGCTATGCAGTATCCAACAATATCAGAATATGTAAAGGCAAGTCAAGATGCTGGTGATAATCTTGATATGTCCACAAAAGCAACGGCTGAAGAGTTAAATGAGGCCATTATTGATGAATTTGGTGTGAAATACAGCAAAGATGGAAGAAAATTGCTAAAAGCTCCACAAAATCTTGATGGTACTTATTCTATTAAAGAGGGGGTAAGGATAATATGTGATAATGCATTTGAAAGTTGCACTTCTTTGAGTAGCCTCGTTATCTCTGATAGTGTTGCTGGTATTGTCATTCCTGATGGCGTAACCAGCATTGGGGATTATGCATTTGGTGAGTGCAATTTTCCATATAATCTTAGACAAGAATTAATCTCCCGTTTCGGAAGAAATTTTTTTGGGTAACTTTTTACATTATTCCTTGATTATTGCGACGAAAAAGAGACTCTGGCAAAATCTATACAATCATAAATAGAAATGCCCTTCCATCCCCCTTCAGGGCATCCTCCTTTGCCTTCTCCTTTTTCAACATATAAAATAAGAGGTGGAGAGTGTTCTCCACCTCTACCCTCTTGTTTGGCCGATTTACAGATGTACACACGACATAGAAATGGGATTTCTCTCATATATTTCCATCGAAATAGAAATAATAAGCGATGATTAATCAATTTTCTGCAGTTTCTTTTGTCGGTTTTAATTTTAATGTGTACTTTTGTCTTGTCGTCTGAAAATGCGACTTAAGATAGTCAATTAATAATCGTGTAAGCTATGCAGTATCCATTGATATTAGAATATGTAAAGGCCATTCAAGATGCAGGTGATAATCTTGAACAGTTGGCTCACCTGACTCCTGTACTGGATGATCACGGAGAGCCATATCGCAGTAGTGGTGCTTTTGCCGTGGTGTTTAAGATGCAGGACAAGCGTACCGGGAAATATTATGCTCTGAAGTGTTTTACGGAAGAACAGGAAGGGCGAGCTGATGCCTATCGTCAGATTGCAGATGAATTGGATATGGTTGATTCTCCATATATTACTTCTGTAAAGTATATGGAGAAGGAACTCTTCGTGGACAGTCAATGCGAGGAGGATGAATTCCCTGTATTGTTGATGGATTGGGTGGATGGAGAAACGATGGAAGCTTACATTGCTGCAAATTACCGGAATCAGTCAGCCATGTCGATGCTGAGTTATCGTTTTGGCAAGATGGCGGCTTGGCTCCGTACCCAATCTTTTTCTCATGGCGACATTAAGCCAGACAATATCATAGTCCGTCCCGATGGTTCTCTTACATTGGTGGATTATGACGGGATGTTTGTGCCATCCATGAAGGGCAGCCAATCTCCAACTATCGGTACCAGGGATTTCAGTCATCCATTGCGTACAGTGGATGATTTCGATGAAACAATAGATGATTTTTCATTGGCAAGCATCGCCTTGTCATTAAAGGCTATCTCGATGAAATCTACTTTGTTAGATATCTATGGTGCCTCAGACAGACTTCTCTTCTCAGAAAATGATTATCGCAATCCTTCAAATAGCAAGGTAATATCTGCCCTGCAGGAATTGATGTGTGATAAGGAATTCTGTACACTTTACTCTCTTTTCATGCTCGCCTTGGCAAGAAAGGAACTTTCTACATGTTCTTTCAGGTTGTTTATTGGCGAAAAGCCTAATATAACTCCTGTGATGAATGAAGATTTATCAACTGAAACAACAGAAGAAGAGTTAAAAGAAGCTTTTGTTGATGAATGGGGAGTGAAATATAGCAAGGATGGAAGAAAATTGTTGAGAGTTTCAAGAAAATTAAGTGGAGCTTATTCTGTTAAAGAGGGTACAAGGATAATATGTGATAGTGCATTTTATTTTTGTTTTTTGTTAGAGATAGTCATCCCTTCTAGTGTTACTAGCATAGGTGATTGGGCATTTTCTAGTTGTGATTCTCTGTCAAAGATAGTCATCCCTTCTAGTGTTACTAGCATAGGTAAAGGTGCATTTTCTTATTGTGATTCTCTGTTAGAGATAGTCATTCCTTCTAGTGTTACTAGCATAGGTGATAGTGCTTTTTATGGTTGTTATTCTTTGTCAGAGATAGTCATTCCTTCTAGTGTTACTAGCATAGCTGATGGGGCATTTTCTAGTTGTGATTCTCTGTCAGAGATAGTCATCCCTTCTAGTGTTACTAGCGTAGGTTATGGTGCTTTTTCTTTTTGTAGTTCTCTGTCAGAGATAGTCATCCCTTCTAGTGTTACTAGCATAGGTAAAGGTGCATTTTCTCATTGTGATTCTCTATCAGAGATAGTCATCCCTTCTAGTGTTACTAGCATAGGTAAAGGTGCATTTTCTCATTGTGATTCTTTGTCAGAGATAGTCATCCCTTCTAGTGTTACTAGCATAGGTGATAGTGCATTTTCTAGTTGTTTTTCTCTGTCAGAGATAGTCATCCCTTCTAGTGTTACTAGCATAGGTGATAGTGCATTTTCTAGTTGTTTTTCTCTGTCAGAGATAGTTATCCCTTCTAGTGTTACTAGCATAGGTGATAGTGCTTTTTCTGGTTGTGATTCTCTGTCAGAGATAGTTATCCCTTCTAGTGTTACTAGCATAGGTAATAGTGCATTTTATAAATGCAAATTTCCTGACAATCTTAAACAAGAATTAATTTCTCGGTTTGGAGATAAAATATTTTAAGTTGTTATAAAAATATTTCGATAATTATGATATTAATAGAATCTAAGCGTAAAAAATACGAAAACATATTAAGGAAACATCCCGATGCAATCATTGCGGATGTAACTAGCCATGCCAAAGATAGTTTAATCAAATTAAGTCCATTCTATCCGCATGGTGGAATACCAGTTCCATTCAGCGATGGAGTGACAGCTACTTGTGTAGAAGCTATTTGGCAGGGATTGAAAGTGTTTGAAGGAGCAGATGTAGATGTGCAGATGTTCCAGAATGACACGATGAAGAATATCAAGCGAACTGTACGCAAGTATGGAAAGCCGTTGGGACATCGCAAGGGAGTAAATGGCAAGGAACTCCTAGGATATATAGAAGCAAGAAAGCAGATATATATTCCAACCTACCAATGGATGTTGGAGAATAAAGTGCCAACAATCATTGAACGGTTGAAGGAGGCAAGTAAAACGAAAACCATCATCTTGTTGGATTATGATACCAACTGTGATGTGGATGACCCAAGCAAACCCTTGTCTCATGCCTTTTTGATCAAGGCATACGTAGATGGTATTTATCCTTATGGAGAAAAATCGGATACGGAGGCAAAAGTAGAGGTTTATAAGGCGCACCGGTAAATTCCTGTGTCTATAATGTGGGATTATGGAGATAAATGATGATATGGCTCGCATCCAGGAATTCAACCTGCCTTTCTTCAAGGTGAAGAGTGGGTTGTGAGTGTTTATCGGGGGTTCCAGCGAAAAGGTGAAGAGTAAAATACCTGTTTAGACTTACTAACACCTATGCCTAAACACAGGTTTATGCAGGTGCCCCACTGGGGCGATTGCTGTATCTGTTTCAGTATAGCCCCAACCGGCTTTATTAGATGTTGTTATTCGAACCATAAACATACGTTAAATTATTCTGTCGCCTCTACTTTTCTCCTTATTTCCTTCTTTGGTCTAGTTTTATTTTATTATTTTTGCAGTTAAATAACGGCAATTCTATAGAGTAGAGACCAAATGGTTTTATCTAATTCCTGAATAAGAATGGAAAAATCTGCCAATCTGCCTCTTATGGCATGTGCTTCATTGTATAATGGGCAACCTTCTGACACAGGTTCATCGTGTCCAAGTGCAAGACTTACCTCTTGTACGCCCTCCATCCAAAATAACAAGGATGGGGTGTCGGTAGAGAACGTGCTTGATGCAAACAAGCAATGGTTCGTGCTACGAGTTTCGTATGGGCGAATCATCAAGGCAAAAGCATTTATTGAAGCTAAAGGATTGGAATGCTATGTTCCTTTGCGATATAAAGAGGTAAGGAAGCATGGGAAGAAGAGAATCATTACTGAGCCTCTACTCTCCTCATTCCTCTTTGTTTATGCTACAGCAGAACAAGTAGAAACCTTGCTTCACGACAACAATGTTGTGGCAAATGAAAGCAGAGCCTTGCTCAGCTATTACTTTGATCACACAATTCATCGTCAAGACAATCCAGATTGCAATCCTCCACTCACCATTCGAGATAAAGCGATGAATAATTTCATCAAACTCACATCCATTAAGAATCCGCATATAATTCCTGTAACTTCTAACAACATTAAATTCAAATTAGGAGATTATGTTGTCGTGACAGAAGGTGAATTTAAAGGTGTTCATGGTAGAGTGACTCGCATTGCGGGGCAGCAACGTGTGATAGTGGAGTTGTTTGACGGCTGTCTGGTGGCAACAGCATATATACCAAAAGAGGCAATGGCGTTCAAGGATAGTCTTAATCTTTATAAATAATTCTTATATAACCATAGAAAGTTCAAATGATAAGATGAAATCTTTGTTGTGCTTTTTTATATCATTTAGAAATTAAAATGAGTAGTGAAGTTGCAAATGTTAATGAGCGCAAGGTTGTTCTTCCGACATGGTTGGACACCTTAATATTTAATGATTTGTCGGCAAACTATTGTCGACAAAATAAAGATATGGTAGTTCTTGAGTGGAATTTTGACGACATAAAAAAATATCTGGGAACGTATTTTCCAAGAAGTTATGCCGAATCTTTTTGTATATTCAGTAATTTCTTTTCAAAAGAGAAATATGTGTATGAGAATTGTCAAGAGCTATCTATTTTTGACTTTGGTTGTGGTTCTGGTGGTGAACTAATAGGTTTCATTATAGCTGTTACAAAGCAGTTGCCCAACATAAAGAAAATTACGATACGTGCATTGGATGGAAATTCGTATGCATTGAAGTGTCTTGAATGCATATTAGAAAAAACTGCCCAAGTCTTATGTTTAGATATTGAAAGCAAGTTGATACCTGTCATTATAGACGATTTCTATGACATGCAGGTTGTTGAACAGATAATTACACAGTCGTATGATTTCGTTATTTCGTTCAAAGCAATATGTGAATTTGTAACGAAACAGCAGTTTGAACAACAAAATCCTTATGAGCACATAATAAATGTATTTATGCCTAAGTTATCATCTAAAGGTGTTATTTGTTTGGCTGATGTTACTTCTTTTAATGCGGTTTCACAGGACTGGTTACCAGCAATGTTGGACAACGCATCTAAAGCCTGTAATGTAGATATTTTATATCGAAATGGAGGATTCAATGAAGATTACTATATTTCACATACGCATCACAAAAACGATATAAGTAAAATCGCATGGAGAATTTATAAAAACAATAAAATGAAACATAAATGAAAAAAGATTGGATGATTAAAGAGTCTGAACTTGATGACGACCAGATTAAGGTTCTCATGGAGACCCTTGATAAGTCTTGTATTGTTGCCGGTTGTGCAGGAAGTGGCAAGTCTGTTCTGGCACTGATAAAAGCTCAACGTATTCAGAAAGAATACGGCACAAATTACAAAGTTATTGTCTTCACTAAAGCTCTTTGTAAATATATGAACTCTGGGAAAAAAGAGTTAGGGCTTACAAATGATTTCTACTACTACCAAGAATGGAAGTACCAACGTGAAAGACGAGGTAGGTACATGGTGTATAGCCGAGATGAGAATGGAAATAGAATTCCATATATGCCACCAGCCGATTATATTATTGTGGACGAAATTCAGGATTTTAGCAGTGATGAAATTAATGAATTTTTGAATGCTACACACAAAAATTTCTTCTTCTTTGGTGATACTGCTCAATCAATCTACGAAAGTCACAAAACGACCCTTCCTGTAGATAGAATAAGTGCTATCGTACCTTTGAACATGAAGGTAAAAAATTGGGAGTTATACCGAAACTACCGGCTTCCTTTGCCCGTAGCAAGGGTTGTTCAGTCTGTTGGTGTAGATCTCCCTCCTTTCATTGAAAGCACCTATAAAAGCAAGGAAACTGCTATTCCGAGATTTTTGAAATATTGTGATCAGGATACTCAGATAAAGGCTATTCATGATATCATTGTAAAGAACAATATGACTGATGTTGCAATTCTTTTGCCTGATAACGATTGTGTCAAAAACGTATATGATAAGTTAACGTCTTTGGGTGGCAATTATGAACTTCATTACAATGATAGAGAAAACTTTAAAAACAATCAAGATAATCTAAGTTTTAGTTCCTCCAACCCTAAAGTAATGACATATCATAGTGCAAAAGGATTACAATTTGAAGCCGTCTTCCTTCCTTATATAGAGAAATTCTCTGGAAATGAATCAGACAGAAAAGCATTATATGTTGCGATGACTCGTACATATCGCAACCTCTATATAATGTATTCTTCTTTGTTGCCATTTCCGCTAACAAATATTGATAGTAGTCTTTATAAGACTACAGAAACAGATGAAATTGAAGATTTATAAATATGAAGTATTATATTCCAACTAGTTCATTGAACTTTAATAACATTCTTTCAACGGAATCGGTATCGCCCAAGATCTTCTATGGAAAAAGAGGATTTGGCTATTCTCGGTGGTTCACTATAGAGGAGAATAATATAGAGCATTTATCATTGCTCTATGATTCTCCACATATGTTTGAACGTCCTAAATCTGATATTGAGGATCATCCAATGTTGATAGAAATTGATATTGATGAGGATTTCCCCAAAATGACTGATGGGGTATTCTATACAGATAGAACAATATACCTCAATCCTTGGCAAACTAAATTTATCTTTTTCTGTGAAAATGATAAAAAAATAACTCTGTCTTTATCGGACAGCAGTCTTGAGACAAAGCTGGTTCGGTTGTATCAGAAACGTATATGTGTAAAACAATTTAAAGGAATGTATCCAAAAATACATTTTGAGAACTCTATCCCTGTCGGAAATACGGATAGTCTGATTGAGGAGGATTATGTGCTCAATAAAATGAAAGGTCTTTTATATGGCTATTATATAGGAGCAAATTTATCCTCTACAAAGGAACAGGTTCAAAAACTTGACACATTGCGTGAAATCCTAAATATTTTTTCATCCGTATTGTCTAGCTTGGATAAAATCCCTACTAATACACAGAGTTATCGGCTAAATGAATTGTTTGACTACCTTGATAGCCAACAACCAATATTTGCAGGTATAGAAGAAGTAGTAGGTGACAAACAAGTAGTAGGCAGAATATTTAGCGTCTTTAAACGTTATGGCTATGTGTTTACATCTATAGATAGAACAAAATTGATTCATGGACTACAAAACGATATTGAAGACAATTTATCATTAACGTGGGTTAATAGTGAGATTGTTCGCACAAAGGCTTTGATGATGTCTTCAAATAACAAACTGGATCCTGATATGGCTGAAATAATTGTATCAATAAAGGATAAGGTTGCGGCTCCCAAAGTAATCGAAGATAATATAATGTCGAATTTGTTTGTTTGCTGGGTTAATGACGTTCTTTGTTCAAAATCATTTAATGGGAAAATCAATTCTATAAAAGAAAAATTGTCCGATGAATTAACTATATCGGCAAGAAATATGCTAGCAGAAAGATGGGAAAGTAGCCCCATTAGAGCATATCTCAACCAACTTCGTCGTCATGTTCGTGGCGAAGAATTTAATCCACAATGGGATAATAGTGTCTTATCATCTATTGCCGCTGTTTTGATAAAAGGTGACGATTGGGAACAACTTTTGAATTTCATGCAGAGCAAAGGCATGTATGACTACCGTATTGCTTTCGCAATCTATGGAGTTTTAAACGGCTTTGCTAATATGACTCGTGACTTTACTGATTTACTTCTCAATGCAGAATCAAACTATCTTTCAAAAGTTTATCGTGAAATATATGGTCAACTTCTTGAGAAGGATATTCCCAATATGCAAAATACGTCTCCTACTATTGACCACAATGGTATAGAGATGCGTTCAATTGAAGATGGAAAACAAACCATACTTTTACGTAATCCAGAAGAGAATAAACTTCAGAATTGGCAAAATGAGATAAGAAAGTTTGCTGCATCAGTCATTAAAAGAGATAAACAAAAACTTCTAAATTCGCTTGAAGATGCTTTTGCTCAAAATGGAAACAACCAAGACTATTTTATTTTCATAACAATGCTTGACAACTTCGAAGGGTGGAAACCTGGTAAGAATGGACCAAGTAAAGCATGGGCGAGATTGCAAGAACATTATGTTCCTGACTATAACCAACGTATAAGCAAACCCGTAAAGAAACAGAGCCAAAGCAAGAAACCTGCACAACAAGAAAAAGGTTTGTTTGATGGCGTCGTAGATGGATTGCAAAATGTATTTCAAACCGTAATAAACGCTTCTGCAAGAGAAGAAGATAAAGCTAGTAAAAAAGGTAAAAAACACAATGTTTTCTCTCCAGAGAATGCTCAACAAGCAGTTTCTCGAGTGGGGAAATCTATACTTGCTGATAAAGCTTGGATAAATGAATGTGCTTTTATGATTTCTGATTTACGTGCGAGAAGACAGTTTCTTGAAGATATGGAATGGTTTGTTGGAAATCATATGGAAACATATAAAGACAAGAAAAAAGGAGTTGTAAAAGGGTATTATGCGGGACATGATTGTACAAATGGACGTGTAATTGAAAGGTTGAAAATTTACATGGAAAATAAACTTAATCCACGAAACGAAAAAATGCAATGGCTTGCACAAATATATGCGAAAATTCCAATAAGTAACATCATAGATTATATATCGAACTTGTATGGTATCTGAAAAAAACACAATCTGTACTGATGCTGGAAAAATAGTGGAAGCTACAGCCCCGGTAATTATCTCTGCCAGTCGCTCTACCGACATACCAGCTTTTTATGCCAAGTGGTTTTTCAACCGCTTGGCAAAAGGCTATTGTGCTTGGTACAATCCTTTCAATCAGCAAAAAATGTATATCTCTTTCAGTAAATGTAAGGTCATTGTTTTTTGGACAAAGAATCCTAAACCAATTATTCCTTATCTTCACATATTGGATGAGATGGGTATTCATTATTACTTTCAAGTAACATTGAATGACTATACAAAGGAAGGATTTGAACCAAATGTGCCCTCTGTAGAAGAACGTATTGAAACATTCAAGCAATTGTCTGATATGGTTGGAAAAGAAAAAGTTATCTGGAGATTTGACCCTTTGATTATCACTCCAACTATCGGACCGCGAGAATTACTTACAAGGATATGGCATGTTGGAAACAAGCTAAAAGGCTATACGGACAAATTGGTTTTCAGTTTTGTTGACGTAAAAGCATATCGCAAGGTTCAAAATAACCTTGTTAAGGAAACTGGATTCTTCACAAAGGAAGATGTTGAGAATGCAGAAGCTAATTATGCCCAAAGAGTTGAGATTGTACAAGGACTTAAGAAAATTCGAGAAGCATGGCATGAACAAGGTTGGGATGTTGAAATGGCGACGTGTGCTGAAGATATTGATCTTGAATCCTACGGCATTGAGCATAATCGTTGTATTGATGGGGAACTTATGAAACGTATTTTTGCTGATGACGAAGAATTGGTTTACTATCTTCATACCCTTAAATGGCCTGAAAGAGATATGTTTGGTAATCTTCCACCTATCCCAAAGAAAGAAAGGAAGGTTAAGGATTCTGGCCAAAGAAAAATTTGTGGATGCATGGTGAGCAAAGATATTGGAATGTATAACACTTGCCGTCATTTCTGTGTATACTGTTATGCAAACACAAGTAAAGAATGTGTGTTAAGAAATGCCCAAAAACATAACGAAAATAGTGAAAGTATCATAGACTGATTAATGTTTGAACTTGAATTACAATATTCTCTTCTCCATGAGTATCCATAGGAGGTAAGCCATCGGCTAACCCTGTCTTGCATATTCTCTGAAAATCTTCTAGAAATCTTTAAAATTCTACAAGATTTTCGGAGATATTCAAAGAAATTTAGGAGAACTTTCGAGAATTTTAAAGGGACATTACAAAATTCCTTTTTCTCGTAGCCGCAGTGGCACGAAGTCAGCCAAGTCTTTCGAATAATCATTATCATACTCATGTATATGAGTCAAAAAGTCGGTTGTTGATAAAATCCACTTTTAGAGTGGAAATCTTTGTGTTTAGGACGCTTTTTGATATTTGACAATGCTTGTTGAATTTGTGATATAGCGCTATCGCCACATGTGTTGAAGATAAAAGGAATTTACAATTATGACGTTACTAAAGAAAATAGCGGATTTATGGAATACACTTCTTCGTAAAATGAGGAAACAAGAGGAGATGCTGGATACAAATGGGAGGACTGGCTTGGCTTTTCCAACAACTGGTATCATTGGAGCAATCGCTGGCGATTGCTTCGGGGCTGCGTATGAAT
>ERZ791912.1403-NODE-1403-length-11179-cov-106.443545_pt1 | contig 11179 bp, 8 predicted proteins | sample MGYA00510141_ERZ791912 | MGnify/ENA primary metagenome ERZ791912 (study PRJEB30046, sample SAMN00792082) | human gut metagenome | study: EMG produced TPA metagenomics assembly of the A metagenome-wide association study of gut microbiota in type 2... | reverse complement strand
TAAGTAATGGTTAATGTTGCGTTTGGCGCAGCATCAATGCTAAACTTACCATCCAAATCGGTTACTGCACCCATTTTGCTACCATTCACCTTGACGGTAGCACCAATGACAGGTTCACCACTTGGATCTGTAACTACTCCTTTTACAATACTCTGAGCCGACATTCCTGCTGGGAATAAACAGAGAAAGGATAGCAATGCTAACGGCTTTTCAATCTTTTTTAAGTTCCTCATAAGAGAATAGATTAAAATTGTTATTTTATTAGTTCATGATTGTACGTGTTCAGTAAAAACTTTCTTTTTGCAAAGCACGCTGCAAAATTAATAATTATTTCGTAAAATGACTTTCTTTTATGTTACAAATACTTTGCGAAACATAAAAAAAAGCAAAAAGAAACATAAGATATTAGAAATTCAACAAAAAGAAATCCCGAAGCTGCCAGGCAGTTTCGGGATTTCTTTTATATTATCTTATTGATTTCCTGTCTTGTTACTTGAACAGATGTGGCACAAATTCCTTCAGGCAGCGGCGCCAGGTAAGCCACTCATGATGAGTACCAGGTGAAACATAGACATCAAGCTTGATGCCCAGGTCCTTCAATTCCTTCGCCATCTTCTCCGTGCCGAAGTTCTCTTCTGAACCGCAGCCCATGAACATATAGTTTATCTGGCTGTTGAACTTCTCTGCATCGGCAAAGACACCGTTGAAGCAGGTCTTGACATCCACACCGAAAAGTGCACCGCTGAAAGTTCCCAGGGCAGAGAACTTATCCAAGTTCGGCAACACGGTGTTGAAAGTCTGGCAACCGCCCCATGACAAGCCAGCCATCGCACGATGCTCTCTGTCGGTATAGGTTCGGAACTTCTTATCTACCATCGGAATCAGATCCTTGATAATCACATCGTAGAAAGATGCGCCATAGAGCTTGCGCTCCTCATCCACATCCATGCCCGGACGTGGCACGAAAGGCTGCTTTACATCGCCGCTCTCCATCACCACAATCATAGGCTCAGCCTTGCCTTCGGCAATGAGATTGTCCATGATGTGCTGCATACAGCCCTGATGGCTCCAGCCCGTCTCATCCTCGCCCATGCCGTGCTGCAGATAAAGCACTGGATAGCGCTTGCTCAGATTGGTTTCATATTCTGCAGGCGTATAAACCATGGCTCTGCGGAACTTGCCCTGAGAAGCGGCATAATAGGATACAGAGCGAACCTGACCCTGTGCTACTCCCTGCTGAGGACGATAGTAGTTGCCTTCGGCTCCCTCAGGAACCTCCAGACCACTCGCCTCTCGGCAACAGCCGAAATAAGTTTCGCTTGCAGGATCTACTACCTGTACACCATCCACATTCAGGAAATAATAGTGGAAGCCCACTACCAGAGGGTCAGATACACCATACCAGTCGCCATCGAAATCCTTCTTCATCGGATACTTCTTGCCACAGATATCAAAGATTACCTCCTTAGCCTCTGGCGCATGGAGCTTGACATAAGCTCGATGGTCCTTATCCACACGAGGATAATTGGCATCTGGGATAATGCCGAGCAGCGAGAGCATCATATTGGCATAGCGCTTACCCATCGTGCGATAACTCTCAGCGATGAAGTGCAAGCCGTCGCCACGCTGAGGGCATCCCTTGGAAGAGATGACATGAGCTGTAGGAATGGTCTTGGCGATATCATCAACGACAGCGATATGCTGCCAGCAACTGCCGCCCTGATCTTTCTGAACGGTCTCACCCACGAGCAAAGGAACATCTTCTGCCTTCAGATTCAAATCTTTCAGAATATCATTATATACGGTCTTTACACGGTTAGGCCAGTTGGCATCGCCATTGTTGGTTTCACCCTGATGCAGGAGGATGCCCTTGATGACACCCTGCTTCTTGGCAATCTTGGCAAGTTCGATGAGTCGGGCATATGGATTACCATGATACTGGGATGCGAAATTCTTCATCCAGTCTGGCTGCTTCTTCAGGTAAGCCTTATAGGTACGCTTATCGAAGAGGTCAATGCTAGCGCCACCCACCGCCACGGTGATGGTTCCCACCTTGATGCTGTCAGGCAGGTTATCTACCATTTTTCTGCCAAAGTAATCCACCGGACTCAAGCCTGTGCTTGGTCGTGCCTGAGGTGGAACAGCCGTATGCCACTGTCCCTTCTTCCATCCTGCTTTTTCATCATCCACGGCATACATTGCCATGAATCTTGGATTCACTCCTGTTCGGTCGATGTCTTCAATGGCGGCATTGCCCTCCATGTTCGACTGTCCGAAACAGAGATAAATTTGAAAATTTGGGTCAGGCTTATCCTGCGCCTTGGCTCCATTTTTCTGTGCCATCATCGTCATCGGGAGGCACATCATCAGCATTGATGCTACGAATGATAATTTATTCATTATATAATATAGATTAATCCGTTACTCTTCTGCTGCGTCGTCGTCCCAGAGGCTGAAACTACGCATTTCGAGTGCCTGAGCTGATGAACCTTCAATCTCTGGGGTACCTAACTTATCTGAAACTCCCAGACTACCTGCCAGAATAGCAGACTCCAACACAACTTCTGTTACTTCAATTGATGGTTTGATATATTTCTTCATTTGATTCTAAATTTAAAAGATGTATGATAAAACAATATTTCTATTACTTGATAACGAACTTCTTACCGTTCTTGATAACAAGACCCTTATAGCCTTTACCTACAGCCTGTCCAGCAAGATTATAGACAGTAGCATCTGCCTTCTCTGCCTTATTCTCTACAGAAGAGATGCCAGTGGTCTCGCCGAAATTAGTGCCAAGACTAAAGAATGCAGCCTTTGCAGAAGTACCCTTTACCTCCAGATAGCAGCGCTTGGCTGGAATCGCAGAAGCCAGCTTCACAGGATAGAATGCAGTTAAGCCATCTACTGTTGACAAAGCATAGAGAGTTGTTTCATCTTTAGAAGCAGAAGTGCCATCAGAAGCCTTCAAGTCGGTAGAGACTGGAGACCAACCATCAACCTTATCCAAAGCATATTCTTTATTAGCATCACCTTTGAGCAAAACTGGAACACCTGCAGGAACAACACCAGGAATCTCAGTAAATTCTACACCATCCTTAGCATTATTCAATTTGACAGCATAAGCCTTCAAGCCAAGTTTAGCATAATTAACAGGATAAGATGCTGCATAAGTAGCAAATGAAGATGAAGGAATGGTCAGAGACTCCTGCTTTACTCCTTCTGCTTCGATTTTAAGATTCTTGATAGAAACAGTGCCGGCATATTTACCCAAACTCAACAACAAGCGCTTAGCACCTTCACCACTACACATAGTTGAAACCTCTATCTTCTTGTAATCTGTGGTTAAGTTAATTGCAGGGAATTCGCCACAACCTTTATATCCATTAGGATTCTGTAAACCTGCAGCAATAGAACCATCCACAGATCCCTTCACTTCCATTGACAATTTGATAGTTGCCCCCTTAGGGTACACATTCTCGAAGTTAACCTGTGCATCCCATGGATTGGTTGTTGCTCCGTGACTGATTACGCAAGCACCATCAACAATCTCTGATTTAAAGCCGATGCCCCAACCACCAGCAGCAGCAGCAGTAGCATAATCAACTGAAGCCAAATCAAAAGAATAACGAGGAATTGCCTTTTCACTATGAACAACTTCTATAGATTTAACGTTGATAGTACCGACAAAATCACCACTCTGCATAAGAATAAATCCATTTCCTCCTTCATAATCACTTGTATAAGGCAATGTATAAGTGGCATACTGATCTGTAAATTCTACTCTCGTTCCAGGACTACCCCAAGTACCCATGGCTACTGTTGCATGACCAGCAGTAGAACCCTTCATGACAATCTTGATAGAATAATCAGTGCCCTTCGAAAGAAGAATATTACAACCTAGCTGATATTGAATATCATAAAAGTGTTCTGCTACAGTTTCATTCTTGACAGACAAACCATCCTCTTTAGATACAGAAATGTTATTTTTTTTCTTTATTTCATCAGCACACCACATATTGTAAGCTTTCTGCGAAGTCCAATCAAAAGTATAATCTACAACATTTTCCGTAGCAGCTTGTTCTGCCATTACAGCAGGAGCTGCCATTAATACTTTTGGTGCGGAAGCAAAAACTAAGATTGCCGCTACCATAAATGATAATTTCTTCATTTCGTTAAGTTTTTAAAAATTATAATTGTTTATTATTTAATCACGATTTTCTTACCACCATGGATATAAATACCCTTAGTAGGACGAAGAACCTTTACTCCCTGAAGAGTGTAGTATGCCTTATCCGCAGATTTCTTCATGGTTGCCACAGTTGGCTTCTCGATGCCTGTTGATGCATAGGCATCGTTGGCAAGAGAATAGCTTGGACCATTCCAGTTGGTGCTCCAGCCCTGAATATGCTTTGCAGAGAAATCGGCGTTGGCTATCAGATTCTCTGATGTTCCTTCCTTCACCAACACCATGTCGTCAATATCGAGTGTACCACCGTATTTGCCAAATACAAACTGGAAGGTATCCAAGGTGAAGTTGGCTGTGAAATTCCAGGTCAGCGTCTTCCAGTCGCCAGCCTCTACAGGATAGGCTTCCAGATACTGCACATCATTGCTGCCACCCCACTGGTTCTTGTTGTCGCTTGCATTCCAGATAGGCCAGAATCCCAGCTCAGCGCAATCTGCAGAAGTTCTCACCTTCATGGTCAGCGTATACTTGGCATCCTTCTCCAAAGCCTTTGGCAAGGTGTAGATAGCCTGACGGTCCCAGAGGTTCTCGCCCGCAGTACTCTCGTAACGGATGTAATAGTTGCGGTTTTCCACAGGCACCACACCCAGAAGTTCGAGCATCACATCGGCATAACGCTTACCAAACATACGATAGCCCTCTGCCGTGAAATGGAGTCGGTCGCTCTGCAGAGGACAATCCTTGGAAGAAACGACATGGGCTGTAGGAATCGTAGCTGCGATATTGTCGATGATGGCATTATGTCCCCAGCAGGCAGCGTTCTGGTCTTTCTGTCCCAACTCGCCCACGAGCAACGGTACATCCTTGGCATCAAGTCCCAGGTCGGCAAGAATATTCTCATAAATCTTCTTTACCTTAGAAGGCCAGGTCTGATCGCAGTTGTTGGTTTCGCCCTGATGCAGCAGAATGCCCTTGATGACACCCTTCTGCTGAGCCATCTTGGCAAGTTCAATGAGGCGTGCGTATGGATTGCCGCCATATTCCTTGGCATAGTTGCGGAGCCAGTCGGCAACTTCAGCACTCTGAAGATATTCCTGATACTTATCCTTATCGAAAAGATCGATGCTGGCACCACCCACGGCTACGGTAATCGTACCCACCTTCACTTCTTCGGGAAGATTCTCTACCATCTTTCTGCCGAAATAATCTACTACCGACAGTCGGGTTCCAGGACGTGCCTGAGGCGGAACGGCTGTATGCCAGAGACCCATGGTCCAGCCAGCCTGCGCATTATCCAGGGTGTACATTGCCATGAATCTTGGGTTTACTCCCGTCTTGTCCTGTGCTTCGATGGCGGCATTTCCCTCCATGTTCGACTGTCCGAAACAGAGATAAATCTGAAAGTTTGGGTCGGGAACAGAAGCCTGGTTCAGCTGGTGGCGCTTGAAGAAGGTCCAGAGTTCCTTGGTAGAGTTCACACCGTTTGCTTCGTTGGAATGCCAGTGGCCCTTGCCGTCGATGGCAATCAGGTTCACCTCTACACCATCGTTCACATTATTATATATAGTACGTGTAGCTTTGGGACCTGTGCTGCCGGCAGGATAAGGACGGATTACCTGCGGATTGCTTGCATCGCAACCTTCGTAGGCAGCCCACTTCTTTACATATTCTTCGATACTAGGATAGCCGCCAGCCATGTGAGAAGGGTCGCCCGTATATTTGAATACGTCATCGCCCGTACCATGGATATGCATGATAGACACCTTGCGGTTTGCCTTAGGCTGCTTGCCGATATCCACACCACTTACTGGTCCGAAAGCGGCAATCTTATCGCCAAGCGTTTCCAGACAGTGGTAACCCAGCCAGCTACCCATGGAGAAGCCCGAGAGATAGATGCGGTTCTTGTCAACATTGTGCTTCAGCTCCATATCCTTCATGATAGCCTCCACAAACTTCACATCACCCATACCGCCGGTATCCCACATTCTGTTATTACCCAGCGGATAGGTAACAATAAAACCCTCGGTATCGGCCAGCGCATTCCATTGCGTCTGTTTCTGCTGATACTCCGGGTCTTGATTCATACCATGAAGAGAAATCACCAAGGCTGGTGATTTCTCCACATTCTTAGGAACATAAGTGAGAGTCTTGCGGGTAGAAGTCCCCACTTTCACCTCTTCCCAGGTCTGTGCCGCCATCTGGAGGCACAGAACCATGAGGAGAGATGCGAGCATTGAAAGTCGCTTCATCTGTTACTTGATAACCATCTTTTTACCATTCTTAATCACGATACCCTTGTATCCCTTGCCTACCTGCTGGCCAGCCAAGTTGAAACTCTTGCCATCCTTAGCTACCTCAAGATTCTCTACCTTAGAAATACCAGTGGTAGTATCAGTGATGATTCGCTTTGCACTCTTAATCTTTACGGTCTGAGTAACGCCAGCAGCACAACCGCTCTGAAGAGCAATAGACTTAATAGAAGTCCACTCTACAGGAGCATCATTCTTTGTAAACTTGGTTTCACTATTGAGTTCAAGTTCAGCTTTCTCACTTCCAACAGGAATGCCGATATAAGCAGGGACCTCATTTCCATCAGCATCAACCGCCATTGGCAACCACTGCAATGCATCCTTAGTAGGCTCAGCGAACTCGATAACATATTTCTGAGACTCCGCAGCAGACTTTGTATAGGTCAACAATGTGCAAGTCTTGTCACAAAGATACTGCATATTCCACTGAGTGAACTCAAACCAAGGAGTAGCAGTTACCTGCTTTACCTCTCCACTGGCAGAGGTACTCTGAATTTCCTCATCACCATTCTGCTTCACAAATACCACCTTATTAATAGTGATAGAAGCACCTACTTTCTTAAGAGCCAATGTCAACTTGTCAATAGACTTGCCATCATATTTATCGCCAAGTTCCAATTCTACGCTCTCCTTTGCAGGATCAATTTCTATATAATCAGCAGGATCCAAGTTCCAGTTGTCCTTACCATAGCCTGGAGCCTTAACACCAATGACAAGTAGCATCTTGTTGTCATCAACCTGTGTAAGACCTGAATAGTAAACCTTAATCGCTTTATAATCTGAAGTAGAGATAGAAGCCTTGTCTGTCAAAGTAACTTCATTCCAATCTTGTGTTGCTGTTACACTCAAAGGTAAAGGACCATTAATGTCTGCAAACTTCTTGAATGCCCAGCTTGGTGCACCACCGAAATAAACAGTTTCATCAGTTTCAGCGGCATTACCCAATGTTGCAAAAGCAAACATTGCTGCCAATACAAAAGTAAATTTTTTCATGCGCTTTTGATTTTAAGTTTATTAATATTAATTGTTCATTCGTGGAACGAGAAATGATTCTCATTTCCGCTTGCAAAAGTAACAGAAAAGGCTGAAAAAGACTTTGCGTGGTGTAACAAAGACTTTGTGAGAAGCACCAAATAGATTTGATAGTCAACATTATAGCGAAAATGATACACCATCAAAACTGTTTGAAGAGGAGAAGATGTACAGGGCAGCCATGAAGCCAACCGCCATTTTAAGCAAAAAAGGTCGGTCGTGTCTTCACGACACAACCGACCTATAACGACTAACATCATTTCGGTTAATCCTTTATATGATAAAACCTAAACTAATGTCTTTACAATTTATTCTATATTTGATACTTATGCTAGGAAATATCTTTTACTTAGCATCGTTCCACAACTCTGGAGCACCCAATCCGGCAGCAAAACCAGCGTAAGTATGCTTGCGATAGTAATCAACATCCCAGAGACCTACAGGCATACCGCTACGCCAACCACTATTGGCAGGACTGTCGGTAGCACACCACTGGCAGATACCCCACTGCTGAGCTTCAGGAACTATTTCAAGATACTTCTTGACAACGAACTCATAGAGAGAGCGCATTTCCTTATGCTGCTCCTCTGTCATTTCTGTTGTATTTACGGTCTTGCCTGTAGCATCTACATAGCCCATATCCAACTCAGAGATACGAACCAACTTGCCAGACTCAGCCATCAACTTCAACATGTTGACAATAGCATTCTTCTTAGACTCCTGAGTCTGAGGATTACCATAGCAAGAGATGTGCATCTGGCTACCGATACCATCAATCTTGGTAACACCATCAGCCTCCCAATCCTTGATCCACTGAATCAAGCTCTTGAGCTTGCCATTGTTATCCCAATCGCTCTCCAAGTTGTAATCATTGATGAAGAGCTTGAGTTCCTCTGGGTTGCCATTATTTTCCTCAAAATGCTTGCGAGCAGAAGCTACGGCTGTGCGAACATAGTCGAGGTCGCCGAGGTAATCCTGCCAGTAGAAGCTGTTAGGAATATCAGCTTCTAGGGCTGTACCACGAGTTGCAGACTGAAGGTCATACTTACCATCGCCATCTTTATCTGCTCCAGAAAGAGCCTCGTTGACAACGTCCCAAGCCTTTACCTTGCCATCGCAAGCTTCCATCATACCATCTATCCACTTGTTCATAGCCAAAGTCAAAGTATCTTTCTTCTCTTTGTCAGTTAAAGGAATGGTATTTGACTTCTTCAACCAATATACCTCAAAGTCATCGATATAGAGTGTTCCAGCATACTTACCAATGTTGAGCAAGAGTCGTTTAGCGTTGTCGCCATTACATGTAGCAGCTACATCCACCTCTTTCCAATCGGTAGTAACCTTGATTGAAGGGAAGTCACCACAGCCTTTATAACCATCAGGATTTTGGAATCCGCCACCAAAAGAACCAGCAACAGAACCCTTAATCTTCATCTTCAAATGATAAGAAATACCATTCTCGAACACGAATCCTGGCTCATAATTGACTTGAGCATTCCAAGCATTCTCCTTTGCAGCGTTGTTACCAACCTCACAAACTCCATTTACGATTGTAGGAAGATTATCCATACCCCAACCACCGAGGTTGTTATCGTCATCGAAGGTAAGATGACCAACCGTAACAGGAATCTCCATGACTGGAGCCTCAGAGTGAGTGATGGTGACAGACTTCCAGTAAATCTTACCAGCAAAATCACCATGCTGGAACATAAGACCATTGTTGTCCATGGTAGGAGTAACATTCAGCAGAATTTCCTTGTAACCAGCATTAGCAGGAATCTTAAAGGTCTTCTCGGCTCCACCACCCCAATCGCCTATCTTGAAGTGAATGTTGGCATCCTCGTCTCCTTCTGCCTTGCAGACAATCTTCACGGTATACTCCTGACCTGTCTTTAGTGCTATACCGTTTACCAGCCAATACTGAAGGGCATAGAAAGGATCTATTTTAGCAGGGTTGGTAATAACCATGGCACCATCCTTATTCCACTCCGTTGTAACAGTAGCAGGAGAACCGGTCCAACTATATGCCGTAAGGGTGGAACAATCCAAGGCATAATCCTCTTTTTCCACCTTGGCATCTGGATCCACCTTCATTTCCTTGTCGGCAATCAAACCATTCAGATACTTCAATGGCTGCTGCGAGTGCCATGCCAATGTATGACCATATACCGAAAGACCTGCATCTGTGGCATAATCCACGTATGTACGTACCTTTTCGAAGTCCATGCTTCCATCAGCCCCCACACAAGAAGCCATCTTCATGGCATTACCTGCCACAGTCTCATTGAAGTTGCTATTGGTCAAAGCATATACTAACTCTTGTTTGTTATACTCATCAACCGTAGTTCCAATACCGAGATGGAAGTTTGGCTTGTCAGCAATGTAATCCTTGAGAGCATCATACTTTTCCAAATAGCCATATTCAGCCAACTTATCAGGACGCACCGTCTCGAAGTTCTGGTCGAAGTGGTCTGCACATGAGGCCAAAAGCATGGCCCCAAATGCAGATATTATTATTTGTCTTTTCATAACTTATACGATCATTAATTGTTATAGGTAAATGAGAACTCCTCCTTGGTTACTCCACTGCGCTGCCAAACGAGTTTCTCGTTGAGATTCTTCTTCACCCCACCAGCGAAGGTAATCTCAGCATTCAGTTCCATCAGGTCGCGATACTTGTTGTTCCAAGACAGCAAGGCATCGTCAGCCCAAGAACCAGTACCTGTTGCAGTAACACCATCGGTGAGAGAAGTGATGGTACACTTCTCATTGGCATCGAAGGTGAGCAGGAGGTCTGCCTTGTAGATGGTACTGCCCTCCTGGAACTCTACTGAATAAACAGAGCTGTTCAGGGTGCGGGTAGTAATCTGAACCTTTGAAGCCTTCTCGATGTTGTCGGTACTTGTATTGTGATTGGTCAACCACCAGCCACTATACTTGTTCTGGAACTTCACACAATACATCACATAATCCTGAGGAGCTTTCTCCCAAACAGAAGCATTGGTACGAGAGCCTTCTCTTCCCTCCTTCAAAGTACCGGTAGCGATTCTATCGAAACCAGTCTGATTCTGCATGACCAAAGGAATCACGTATGTATTCTTGACAGCATCAGGATCATTGAAGAAAGCATCAGTGAGCTGCACCTCAGTACCGCCCCGCATACCACCATTGAAATTGAAAGTAGTGGTTGCGAGCTGATAATACTCAGCAGGCATAGCCTTCACAGGAGTTCCATCGGCAAATGTCAAGTGATCACACAAGCTGTTGTCAACGGCAACATTAACCGCAGCTTTTCTGCCATTGTATGAGCCTCCGAAGGTAGCCAAGATTTTGCACTTGTGCGCCTTGTCCAATGTTGTATCATACTCATCATCACCCAGCACAATGGTACGAACTGGTGATTGATAAGCAAAGTAAGCAGTAGTTCCACCCTCGTAATCATCGAAAGTCTGGTCTCCATTCTCACATGCTGTGAAAGAAGCCATCAGTCCTAAGAGGACAGCTACCATTTTGATATAACGTTTCATAATCATTAGTCTTATTTTAATATTAGTCGTTTATTATTTCCATCCCTCGTTCTGCTTGAGATTACTATATTTCAAAATCTCAGAATAAGGAATAGGACCATAGAACATATAGTCATCATACT
>ERZ791912.1401-NODE-1401-length-11184-cov-155.114655_pt1 | contig 11184 bp, 9 predicted proteins | sample MGYA00510141_ERZ791912 | MGnify/ENA primary metagenome ERZ791912 (study PRJEB30046, sample SAMN00792082) | human gut metagenome | study: EMG produced TPA metagenomics assembly of the A metagenome-wide association study of gut microbiota in type 2... | reverse complement strand
CAAAGCTCCACAAGCTGGTGGTCATCTACCGCGGAGCGGAAATGGTGGCTTGCGAGGAGATATAATTACCGGAGAAGAATTACAGATTCAACAAATAATAAAATGATGAAAGCAAAACATATCTCTTATCTTATTGGATGCATACTCATGTTATGCTGCCTGAATACTCAGGCACAGAATGCATTCCCCTACCCTGCGCTGCCTGATACGCTGCGCAGCATAGAACAGCGCGCTACCTACCTCAGCGAGCACTACTGGGACAACTATCAGTTTGCTGATACTACCCAACTGAAAAACGAGGAGATTACAGAACAGGGATTCGTCAACTTCATCGATATCCTCGCCCGTTTCAACGACGAAATCGCCCAGAAAGGCATCAGCGCCTTCTCCGCCAAGGCTTACGCACAGAAGCCTGCCAAGGAGAAATTCGAGAGTCTGATAGAGCATTATTTCGACGACCCACAGTCGCCGATGAGAAACGACAGGGTATATAGCTTCTTCCTGGCGGAAATGAAGAAGTCGCCTTACTTCGATGAAGCGGAAAAGGAACGCATCGACTTCAAGTGGAAGGCTGCACGGAAAAACCTGCCAGGCACCAAGGCTACCAACCTCTCCTTCAAGCTGGAAGATGGAAAAATGCATCAGCTGACTGACTATCAAAACGAAAAGGTGATACTCTACTTCCATGATCCGGAATGCGAGAATTGCCACAAGGTAACAGCGTGGCTGAAAAAACAGACCATTCCTGCTGAATACAGAATGCTCAGAATCATTGCGGATGATCAGATAAGTGCTACTTACAGCATCAAGGCGATGCCTACGATTTACTTATTAGACAAGGGTAACATCGTGGTTTTAAAGGACTGTACGCCGGAAATGCTCATCAGCGCAATCAATAACAATTAATAAAAAAGAACTAGACTGGTCGTCAAAGCGACGCTCAACTTATTATCATTTACCATTTACTATTATTCAATTACATGATTTTTTAATTATTCAATTTACATTCTTTAATCACACTTTCTATATTATATTTTCTATTCTACCTATTTATATTGAATCATAATCGTAAGGTATTGTATTAATCATATACCCTATCTTATTTCGCCTTTGTAGAGTCGTAATGCATATTGAACTCCTCGCGAGTGTGGTCGTTTCTCTTCACTACGATCACATAGTCACCATCCTTAACTATTCCAACCTTCGCAACAAGTGTGTAATAACCATACTTACCAGACTTGCCGTAATCGCCTGTCTCGGTGATGATAATCTTGTTGCCAACCAACTGAGAGTCAAACTTGATATTTGTGCCCTCATCGAAGATTACATTCTTGTGAGTCAACTGCAACTGACCACCAGAAAGAACCTTGCATACCAGCTTCTCGTTGTTCTCACCATTGATGTTAGAGGTTTCATTTACCTCAGCACCGGTTGTCTGTGAATAACTGAGCAGTGAGAAGTTTGACTTTGTTGTAACGGTGTTGACACGTGTTGTTGTATCGCCCGTCAAATCATCGTCAGCCGCACTGCAGCTTACTAAACCCAATGCCATCATACAAGTGATGACCATTCCAAAAAACTTTTTCATATTTTATCATTTACTAATTGTTATTCAATCATTTAAACCTGGTCTCCTCTTACAAGCATCTGCGGGGTTGCAGCACTCTGGAAGACTTCCAAAATAACCTTTCGGCCTAAATCATCTTTTACAATATACAAATGATATACAAGAATATAAAATGTACTTCTTACATTTGTTCGGGTGCAAATTTAGAGAAAAAAGTAATACGCTCCAAATATTTTAGGTTAAATTATGTAAAGAAATACAACGTTTACGCACACAACAATCCTGTTACATAACAAAATGAAAGAAAAGCGAAAGAAAGATGAAAGAAAAGGGCATTAAAAAAGCGGGAACCCCAAAGGATTCCCGCTATTATTTTGGGTTGATAAATCTCGAAGATTAGTCGAGGTTAGCCAACTTGTTGTCAGAATGAAGAACATCCTTGATCTTGTGGCTATAGAGGTCAACCATGTACTCACGAGCCTTACCGCAGTACTGACGTGGGTCGAAGTACTCTGGGTGAAGAGCCAATGTCTCACGAACACCTGCTGTGAAAGCAAGACGAGAGTCAGAGTCGATGTTGATCTTGCAAACAGCGCTCTCAGAAGCCTTAGTCAACTGCTCCTCTGGGATACCAACTGCATCTGGCAACTTACCACCGAACTTGTTGATGATATCAACATACTCCTGAGGAACTGAAGAAGAACCGTGGAGAACGATAGGGAAACCAGGAAGCTGCTCCTCAACTGCTGCCAATACGTCGAATGCCAATGGAGGAGGAACGAGGTGACCAGTCTTAGGGTCACGTGTGCACTGCTCTGGCTTGAACTTGTAAGCACCGTGAGAAGTACCGATAGAGATAGCCAATGAATCAACACCTGTACGTGTAGCGAAATCAACAACCTCCTCAGGCTTTGTATAGTGAGACTCCTCAGCAACTACGTCATCCTCAACACCAGCGAGGACACCGAGCTCACCCTCTACAGTTACACCGAACTGATGAGCGTAGTCAACAACCTTCTTTGTCAATGCAATGTTCTCCTCGTATGGAAGTGCAGAACCATCGATCATTACAGAAGAGAAACCGAAGTCTACACAGCTCTTACATGTCTCGAAGCTATCACCGTGATCGAGGTGAAGAACGATTTCAGGATGGTTGCAACCCAACTCCTTAGCATACTCTACAGCACCCTCTGCCATGTAGCGGAGCAATGTAGGGTTAGCATACTTACGAGCACCCTTAGATACCTGGAGGATAACTGGTGACTTCAAGTTTGAAGAAGCCTGGATGATAGCCTGGAGCTGCTCCAAGTTGTTGAAGTTGAAAGCAGGAACGGCCCAACCGCCCTTGATAGCTCTTGCGAACATTTCCTTAGTGTTCACAAGACCGATTTTCTTGTAATCTACTGCCATAATTGTTATTAATTTTATTGTTTAATGAAACATTCTATTCATTTTTATCTGGTGGATTCTAAATGCCCCCACCATAACCGAGTGCAAATTTAACTTTTTCTTTTGAGACAGCAAAAAATATGCTTACTTTTTCGTGTTACAAGCGAGTTAAAAAAGTTAATTCCCCCTTTTTAGCCGCCTAAAACCCTTTATTTGCTAATTACACTTTGCAATTTGTACTCCCGAACGGCATAAGCCAAGACGATGAGAAAACCCACGAAAGGTACCACGAAAGGCAGGGTGACATGGGTGGTATCGGCTATCATTCCCATCAGCAGGAAGCCGCATCCACCTATCGGAGTCATCATCAGGAGCGAGGATGCCGACTTGGTGAGATTGCCCAATCCCGTGAGGGCGATGCTGAAGATGGTAGGGAACATGATTGCCTCGAAAAGATAGTTGCCCACCAGGGCTACCAGCGACACGATGCCTAGATCGCAAAGCACCAGACCGATGCAGACTACGCTGCCCACGGCACAGATGAGGAGCATGGTGGTAGCCTGGATGTGGCGCATGATCCAGCTGCCCAGGAATCTGCCTACCATGAAGAACGCCAGGGCGAGGGTGAGGACGAGAGAGGCGGTGCGGTCGCTCATCCAATGCATGCCGGTGACGAAATTGATGAAGTAGGAATTGATGGAGATCTCGGCTACCTCGTAGCTCAGGAGGGCGAAGAGGCCGAAGACGAACATCCTGTGGTTGGCAAAGAGCTTGGCGATATTGCTGCCCTTCGCCTTGTCTTCCGTCGTCTGCTGGTGCTGGATTTCCGGCAGATCGACACGGGAGAACACCACGGCGATGGCAAGCACCAGAACGCCCAAGATGGCATAAGGTATGACCACATTGCCGCCCTGCTGCGTATCATTGAAGAGGAACTGACCGATACAGAAGGTGGCAAAGATGCTGCCCAGACCATTGAACGACTGCGAGAGGTTCAATCGGCTGGTAGCGGTCTCCCTGGCACCCAGTTCGGTAACGTATGGATTGGCGGCTGTTTCGAGGAACACCAGTCCGCATCCGATGACGAAGAGGCAGAAGAGGAAGGCTGAGAAGCTGCCTATCGATGCCCCCGGAATAAAGAAGATGGCACCCAGACCGAAGAGCAGGAGGCCGAACACCACGCCCCGGCGATAGCCATACTTATTGATGAAGAAGCCCGCCGGTATAGCCATGAGGAAATAGCCCAGATAGGTGGTTACCTGGATCATGGCTGACTGGGTGATACTGATGTGCAGGGCATTCTGGAAGTGCTTGTTGAGCACATCGAGAATGGCACGCGCGAAGCCCCACAAGAAGAAGAGCGACGTGATGAGAATGAACGGGACAAGATATTTCTTGTCGCTCACTGAATGGTTTTCTGTTTCTTGGTTCAACATTTTTTATTCTATTTCTTTTTTACTGAACACTTTTTTATTCTTGATGCCGGCAGTGCCGGGAGCCTATTCCTGCGGATGCAGGACAGCTCCCTCCTGTTTCTTGCCATCCATCAGGATTCTGAGCGGACGGTCGAAGCGTACATGGCGCACATACTGCGTCTCTTCTACAGCCGGCATCGCATCCAATATCTCCTTGTTTACGAAGCCTCCCTCTTCGGTATTGGTATCTACCGTGAAATAGCCCACGCCGAAAGAGGTGAGGTTCTGGAAGAAGTGGGTGCCCTGACTCGGATCGATGTTGTAATTCTTCAATGCCACCTCTACGATGACGCGGGCGGCACTGATATGAGGCCACTTGACCGGTACGCCCAGGTAATGATCACTCGATCCCCAGCGGCCCGGACCTATCAGCACATAATTCTTGCCATCTGCCAGGAACTTGCGGTTGATGCGCTCGATATCATCGGCTACATAGAAGTTGTTCATCGCCGAGAAGTGGTCATCGTACTTCACATACACCACATCGGTGACATCCTCGCTGATGCCATGGCCCAGGGAGTTGTGGGAACGGAGCAGACAGTCGGCATCCGGTATCGCCCTGACATCCTCGTCGAGCATCTCCTTGGCATCCACGATCGGACGGATCTGGAGGAGATAGAAATCGCAGGTCTTGTCGGCATGGATATTGCAGGCAAACTCAATCTCCACCGGTCGGCGCATCGCCTCGGAACCGCACTTCATCGACATCTGCATGAGTTCCGGCAGGGGTACCACATCGTGCTGGAGCACTCCGGCAAAGGTGATGAGCTTGCGGCCGGTTTCATACACACCGTCGTTGATGACCTGATCGTAAGGGTCGAAGGTAGAGGCGATGTAGTTGAGACTCTGGTCTTCTACCGCATCCTTCACACGGAGCTTGAGGATATTGAATCCGTCATCCACCTTGAAGTCATCGCCCACATTCTTCATGTCGAGAGCATAGAACTGGGTCTGGGTATCGCGCAGCGCCATCTCCGTCTCGGAAGTCTGCAGCACCTGATGCGGATGATACGGACAGACGCGGAGGGTCTGACCGCCATCCACGATATACTTACCCAATCCGAGGGCAAGACTGGCAATACCCTCCTCTGCCTCCTCATCGCCGATAGGATAATAGTTGAGCGAACGGAGCACGCCACTCATCGTAGGATAATAGCGGGTGCCGTAGTCCTTGCCCACCACCTCCTGCAGGATTACCGCCATCTTCTCCTGGTCGATGACGTTGCGGGTGGCTGTCATGTATGCCTTGGAATCGCGATAGAACACCGAGGCATACACGCCCTTGATGGCGCAGGCGAGCATCTGGAGCATCTGATACTTATCCTCGAGATAAGGAATCATATAGGTGGAATAGATACCGGCGAAAGGCTGATAGTGGGCATCCTCGAGCAGCGAACTGGAACGGATGGCGATAGGACTCTTCGTTGCCTCGAAGAAGGTGAAGAAATCGGCTATCAGCGAATCGGGCAGCTGCGCATGGAGGAAGTGCTTCAGGATTTCATCATCGCTGGCATCGCTCAGGGCTATCGGATAGAGATTGTTGCTCATCATGAACTCGTCGAAGATATCGGTACATAGCACCACGGTCTTCGGAATCTGCACGGTGGCATTCTCATACTGGTTGAACTCAGGATGGCGCTTGATGATGTTGTCGAGGAAGGCAAGTCCTCTGCCCTTTCCGCCCAGTGATCCTTCGCCGATGCGGGCAAAGTGGGCATACTTGTCGAACTTCATACGGTCGAACACGGCAACCACGCCCAGGTTCTTCATGTGACGGTACTGCACGATGGCATCGAAGATGATCTGCCGGTGGGCATCCACATCCTGCAGCTTCTCCCAGGTGACGTGCTTGAGGAAGGCGGAAACCGGGAAGATGGCACGGGCACAGAGCCAGCGGCTCATGTGGTTGCGGCTGATATGATAGAGCATCGAATCGTTGGGGATGTTGAAGATGTTATCCTGCAATTCCTTCAGACTGCGGATGCGCATGATTTCCTCGTGGGTTTTCGGATCGCGGAAGATGAAATCGCCGAAGCCCATGTGCTCCTCCATCAGGCGACGGAGATCCACACTCATCTTCTTGGAGTTCTTATCTACAAAGCGGAATCCCTCGGCTTCTGCCTTGGCACGGTTGTCGCTCTCGGAACTCTCGATGATGAGCGGCACGAACGGATCGGTCTTGCGGATGTAACGGAAAAGGCGCAATCCGGCATCAGGACATTTCTCACGACCGAAGGTATCGGTGCCGTGCTCGGGATTCGCCTCCTGCTCCACCTCGTTGCCGAAAGCCTTGGCGGCACTCTTCAACGGGAATCGGGCATCGCTGATGACACCCAGGGTATTGTTGGAATACTTATCGTAAAGTTTCTGCGCCTCTTCGTAGGTACGGGCGAGCACCACCTTCGGACGGCCACGCATTCGCATCGTGGCAGCATGGCGGTTGAGGGCTTCCTTGGAAAAATTCTTGCTCTGCTCGAGGATATAGTTGTAGAGGTTGGGCAGGATGGAACTGTAGAAGCGCACGGAGTCTTCCACCAGGAGTATCATCTGCACGCCTGCCTCCCGGATATCGTGCTCCAGGTTCATCTTATCCTCAATGAGCTTGATGATGGAGAGGATGAGGTTGGTGTTGCCCAGCCAGCAGAATACGTAATCGAAGATGCTGAGGTCTTCGTTCTCCATTCGCTTGGTGATGCCGTGGGAGAACGGGGTGAGTACGACGCAGTGGATACTCGGGAACTTGCCCTTGATATCGCGCGCCACATCGAAGGCATCGTTGTCGGCATTGCCCGGCATACAGATGACGAGGTCGATGACGGTGGAGCGCAGCACCTGGGCTGCCTCTTCGGTGGTGGACACCTGGGTGAAGGTTGGGGGGTAACGGAGACCCAGCTCCATATACTCATTATATATCTTCTCCTCGATGCGTCCATCATCTTCTAGCATGAACGCATCGTAAGGGTTGGCTACAATCAAGACATTGTAGATACGTCGCATCATGAGATTGACAAATGATACGTCTTTCAAATAGAACTTATTCCACTCTTGGGGTACATTATTTTCCATATGTGTAGCGAATTATAGTGCAAAGATACTGATTTTCTGAGATTTTCTTGCATTTTTCATCATTTTTTTATATATTTGCAAGCAAAATATCGAGAAGTTATGAAAAGAAGATTATTTATCATAGCATTATTGAGTACATTTCTGAGTACATTGTCCTGCATCCCATGCTGCGGCCAGAAGCATCAGCGTGGCAAGGCATCCTATTACTCTAAACGTGCCACGGGTGCCAGGTCGGCTAATGGACAGAGAATCCACCATGACAGTCTGACGTGTGCACACCGTTATTATCCCTTCGGCACGATGCTGAAGGTTACGAATCTGAGAAATGACAAGAGTGTAATCGTTGAAGTGATCGACCGTGGTCCGTTCGGAAGGGGAAGAATCATCGACCTTTCCTGGGCTGCCGCGAAAGAAATCGACATGATTTCGCAGGGTGTGGCTACGGTGAAGGTAGAAAGACTGGATAACCCTGTTCCTTTCAAGCCTGAGGATAGCAAGCTCCCGAAGATAGATTTCGAAATGGCTGAGTTTGAACCCGACCATTATTTCGAAAAGAAGGAGATAGCAAAGGAGAAGGCTGAAGCCAAGATCGAGGCAAAGGAAAAAGCTAAAGCCAAGGTCGAAGCAAAGGAAAAAGCCCCTCATCACCGCCATACGCCCTGAACCTAGGGTCACCGGCCGAAAGTAAAGGGCAGAAGCTCCTAGCACCAATAAGCCCTGAAAGGGCAGAAACCCCTAGCCCAGGGTAACACCCTGGGTAAACCAGCAATGATCCATACGCCCTGTAAGGGCAAAAGCTTTATCCCCCCAAAAAGAAAAAAGCAAGAACCAGCAACCAAGCTGTTTCTTGCTTTTTTGATTTTATGTTGCAATTACTAGGGGATTATTATCTCTTGGTAGGGATATTGAATTCATTGACCTTGGAAATGGATTTGCCCTCATGAATCACACTCACGCAGAACCGTGCCATTCCATCCTTTAACTTTCTATCCGCTTTTACCATTGCGGTGTATCGAACACCCGATCCTGGGGAAATCTTCTCGACATGGATACTCGGCGAGATGAAGATATGTTTATTGCCGGTTGTTTCAACCACGGTTGGAACAACATCGTAAACCGGCTCATGACCTCGGTTGACAATCTCGAATATCACCTTGCAGGTTTCATTGCGATTCAAACAATTATCTTCGTTGTCATCAACAAACCGGGCATTCACAATCTCCAAAGTTGGAGAATAGGAGAATCGGGCACCAAGCTCCTCTACGGTAGCGGTAGGCATAGAAGTAGTAGGCTGCTGGGCACTGTAATCGCCGGTATAGTCCTTGCCCTTGAAATCATAGAGACGGTCATCTCCACCATTGTTGGAATCAAAGATCTCCGGATTATCAGTTACGGGAGTATTACTGTAATCACTTCCGGAGCGTCGCTCTACTCTATCCTGCTGGTAGGTTGCTTCTCGGTCAGCATGAGCCTGATCAGCCTGACTTCCGATGACAGCACCTACAACAGCACCGCCAGCCATGCCGATGATGGTTCCCATATCAGAACCTCTAGATCCACCAGATAATCCACCGATAGCAGAACCCAGAATGGAACCAATGGAACCTCCAGCGTAGGCTCCACTGCCAGTATATGTATCGCAACTGCCCATCACCAGGGAAGAGCAGAGCATCAAAAGTATTACCTTTTTCATAACCCTATCATTTAATTCTGCTGCAAAAGTACAACTATTTATTGAAAACATCAAGAAAGAATCCCTAAATAAAGTTAGGGAATCCCCTAAATCCAGAAAACATAATCAAATAAATCCGGGAAAACATAATCAAGATTCCCAGGGAAAAGCAGAGCTATCAAACCAAAAAAGCGCCTCTGTCTAACGACAGAAGCGCTTATATATAGTGAGATCTTTTGTAACTTATTCAGCTGCAGCCTCTTCAGTTGCAGGAGCCTCCTCAGCCTTTGTTGCCTTGCGACTACGACGAGTCTTCTTAGCAGCAGCCTTAGGAGTCTTAGCCATGTTCTCATCAAAGTCAACAAGCTCGATGAAAGCGATCTCAGCTGCGTCACCCTGACGGGTACCCAACTTGATAACGCGAGTGTAACCACCAGGACGGTTAGCTACCTTCTCAGCTACCTCACCGAAGAGAGCCTTCACAGCGTACTTGTTCTGAAGATAACGGAAAACAACACGACGTGATGTAGTTGTATCATTCTTTGAACGAGTAATTAATGGCTCAACATACTTCTTAAGAGCCTTTGCCTTTGCGAGGGTCGTAGTGATTCTTTTGTGCTCGCTCAAGATAAGTGATGCAGCCATGTTAGCCAACATCGCGTTACGATGAGAAGCAGTACGACCTAAATGGTTGAATTTCTTATTGTGTCTCATTTTAATTTTTGTTCTTTTTGGACAAAGGATGCATTACGCATCCTTGTCTAATTTATACTTTGAAATATCAGTTCCAAAAGACAGATTCAGACTCTCGAGCAAATCATCAAGCTCTGAGAGCGATTTCTTACCGAAGTTGCGGAACTTCAAGAGGTCAGTCTTGTTAAACTGAACCAAATCACCCAAGGTATCTACATCAGCTGCCTTCAAGCAGTTGAGCGCACGAACACTGAGGTTCATATCTACGAGACGAGTCTTGAGCAACTGGCGCATGTGAAGAACCTCCTCATCAAACTCCTGGTTGGTATCCTGATCAGGACTCTCCAGGGTAATCTTCTCATCAGAGAAGAGCATGAAGTGATAGATAAGGATCTTCGCAGCCTCTTTCAGCGCATCCTTAGGACTAATGGAACCATCTGTTGTAACTTCGAGTACGAGCTTGTCATAGTCGGTCTTCTGTTCAACACGATATGGCTCAACCGCATACTTTACGTTACGGATAGGGGTGTAGATGGAATCGATTGGGAGAACGTTAACGTCTGTGCAGAATTGACGATTCTCATCAGCAGGAACGTATCCACGTCCCTTATTAATTGTCAGATCAATCTGCATCGAAGCTTTGGAGTCTAAATGACAAATCACCAAATCAGGGTTTAACACTTCAAATCCAGTCAGATACTTGCCTATATCACCAGCCTTGAATTCTGTAGAATTCTCAACGGTGATACTAACTTTCTCATTCTCGAATTCTTCTACTACTTGCTTGAATCGAACTTGCTTGAGATTCAAGATAATGTTGGTAACATCTTCCTTTACACCAGGAACTGAAGAGAACTCGTGCTCAACACCCGCGATGCGGATGGTGTTCACAGCGTAACCCTCCAATGATGAAAGGAGAATGCGGCGCAAGGCGTTACCGATGGTAACACCAAAGCCAGGCTCCAACGGACGGAACTCGAACTTTCCGAACTGGTTGTCAGCCTCCAGCATTACTACTTTATCAGGTTTTTGAAATGCTAATATCGCCATTAATTTAATGATTTATTTAGAGTACAACTCAACGATTAACTGCTCCTTAATATTCTCTGGAATGTCAGCACGCTCTGGCTTGTGCAAGAACTTGCCACTCTTAGAATTGTCGTCCCACTCAATCCATGGGTACTTGCTATGATTGAAACCAGCAAGTGCTGCCTCGATTACCTCGAGAGACTTAGACTTCTCACGAACGGCAACTACCATACCTGGCTTAACTGCAAATGAAGGGATATTAACTACCTTGCCATCAACAGTGATGTGCTTGT
>ERZ791912.1397-NODE-1397-length-11213-cov-41.536028_pt1 | contig 11213 bp, 9 predicted proteins | sample MGYA00510141_ERZ791912 | MGnify/ENA primary metagenome ERZ791912 (study PRJEB30046, sample SAMN00792082) | human gut metagenome | study: EMG produced TPA metagenomics assembly of the A metagenome-wide association study of gut microbiota in type 2... | reverse complement strand
AGAACCGTAAGATTTCGAAAGAAATTGCGGGGGTTACAGGAATCGGGGGAAATAGCATGAGAGAGATATCTTCTTCTAGGACAATCTATGTTTTGCGTCAAAAAAAACTATGGTTCTCCAGCCGCTAAAATATGAGTTAGCTTTATTAACGGATTTCGGAATCAGGGACTGCTGAAAATCGGTCCTTATCGCCACCCGAAATTTGGTGGTATCAGAAAAAAGCCGTATCTTTGCACTGCGTAATAAGAAAGGCTGCACTCGGCATAGCTCAAGCAAGCTTGGCTCTGCGCTCGTTTGCACTTTCTTTGCACCGTCATTCAGAAGAAAGGCTGCTGATGACAAAGAGAACAATAATCACTAATCATTAATCACTAAAAAGTATGGGACAAGGAAACATTAAGTATCGTAAAGTAAAGCGTACCCCTCAGACGGGTGAGAACGCTGGTAAAGAGCTCTGGTATGCCACTGTGGTTACCGACAGAGAGATGAACTTCGAGGAGTTCGTGGATCACATTTCATCCCACAACTCGCCTTACAGCCGCGGCACCGTGCACGGCGTGATGATGGATATGCTCGACTGTCTGAAGGAGCTTATCCTCGACGGTAAGAGCGTGCGTCTGGGCGACCTGGGCCTCTTCTCCATCGGCATGAGTTCGCGTGGTGAGGTGAGCAGAGACAAGGTTACTTCGGCAAGTGTGCAGGATATCCATCTTCTGGTGAAAAATACCAAGAACTGGAGTAATTCGGAATTGAAGAAGCTCTGCAAGATTACTGCCTACGACGCCCGTGGCGGCGAAGAGGACGGCGGGGCCGAGAATACTCCTGGCGGCGGAGCCGACGGAGGCGGAACCAACGGAGGCGGAAGCGGCAACACCCAGGAAGGCGGCGGAACCTCAGGCGGAACGGGCAGTGAAGGCTCTGGTGGCAACACCAGCCAGGGTGGCGGAACCGGTGACGGAACCGGAAGCAATGGCGATAACGAGCACATCACTCTGTAGAGTTAGCCCCTTCGGGGGCTACTCTTCTATCCTATCACATCGCTAAAAATAATCATTTACCACTAATCATTCATCACTAATCACTAATCACTAAAAAAACTGCCTATGAAGAAGGAAACATGGAAGACTGTTATTCAGATTTTAATCTCTATTCTGACTGCCGTAGCCACTTCGCTCGGAGTCACGAGCTGCATGAGTTAAAAAAGTTGTAGAAAAACGAAAAAAAGAGGATGTGTCATGAACTTATGACACACCCTCTTTTTTTATATATTTTATCCAGAATATTATTCTCCATCCTCTGCCTTCTTGCGGCGAGATACGCGCTTGCGCTTTGGCTTCTCATCTGCGGCTGGAGTCTCAATCTTTACACCTGCCAACTCTGGGTCGATGAGGATACGGCCGCAATACTCACAAGGGATAATCTTCTTGTGCATCTTGATATCCAACTGGCGCTGAGGCGGAATCTTGTTGAAGCAACCACCGCAGGCATCACGCTGTACGTATACGATGCCCAATCCGTTGCGGGCACCCTTGCGGATGCGCTTGAAGCTGGCGAGCAGACGTGGTTCAATCTTCTTCTCAAGCTCAAGAGCCTTCTCTGTAAGGCGCTCCTCCTCCTCACGGGTCTCTGCCATGATGTCCTCAAGCTCAGAACGCTTCTCTACCAATCCGTGCTCACGGTCGGCCTTCTGCTCCTCAGCCTTGTGAAGGTCGTACTCACGCTCACGCATCTTTGCCAAGCCCTCGCGAATCTTCTTGTTGCAAAGCTCGATTTCCAGCTCCTGGAACTCGATTTCCTTGCTCAGAGTGTCGTACTCACGGTTGTTGCTCACGGTCTCCAGCTGGCTGTGATAGCGCTCCAGGCTAGCCTGGGCATCAGCAATCTCTGCCTGCTTCTGAGCCACTGCGTGGTCGAACTGCTCAATCTCGCGCTGGATGTTCTCGATGCGGGTGGTGAGACCTGCAATGTCGTCTTCCAGGTCCTGAACCTCGAGAGGAAGCTCGCCTCTCAACTCACGATTCTCGTCAATGCCTGACAAGGTTACCTGAAGCTGGTAGAGAGTCTTCAACTTCTCTTCTACCGTCAAATCTGTAGGATCTTTCTTTGCCATAATTTCTTGATTTTATCTTTAAACCTTTATTTTCTTTTTTATTATTCTTCTTGATGCATTTTGTGCGCACCGGGTTTTAGGCACGGCCAAGCATCCCATCCTATAAATAGATGATAGGATTGGTGTTGATTTCCGAGATGCAGCATTTGGCATCTGGGAAATTCTCGAGGATGATGCTACGGAAGATTTCGCTGGTAAACTGCTCACTCTGGTAGTGGCCGATGACGCAGATCTGAATCTCCTGATCGTGCCCGAAATACTCATGATAGCTCATCTCGCCCGTGATGAAGGCATCCGCCCCGGCTGCTATCGCATCGCCCAGCAGGAACGAACCCGAACCGCCACAGAGTGCCACCTTGCGGATAGGACGGCGCAAGAGCTGGTTGCACTGCACGCACTCCACGCCGAAACGCTGGCGCAAGAGCAGCACCAGGTCGTCGGCAGCAATGCCCTCGGCAAAATGATTCTTCACCTCTTCCGAAAGCCTGCCTGCCCGGGCAGCCTCCTGGATATCCTGGTCTGAGATTTCTCCCATCACACCGTTTCCACCCTTCACACCATCCACTTCCTTCTCGCCGCCGAAGAACCTGAGGTTCTGCAGTCCCAGCTTCTCGGCTATCTTGAAGTTCACGCCGCCCTGGGCAGCATCCATGTTGGTGTGCATGGAAACTATCGTTATATCATTCTTGATGGCCTTCACCACCGTGCGCTGCACGTAGTTCTCATCCGAGATTCTCTGCAGCTTGCGGAATATCAGCGGATGGTGGCTCACGATGAGATTGCAGCCCTTCCGGAGGGCCTCATCCACCACCGCCTCGGTGACGTCAAGACACAACAATGCCCCTGACATTTCTACCGCCTCTGTCAATCCAACTTGCAGGCCGGCATTATCATATCCTTCCTGCAAGGGCAGAGGCGCGTAATGTTCAAGGGCATCAACTACTTGTTTTATTTTCACGCTCCTAATATGTCTTATTCTTAAATTTAGGCTGCAAAGTTAAGCATTTCTTATGAAATTAGCAAGAGTTTCACTAAAAAATTTCAAAAAATTATGGAAGTTGCCGTTTTTTTTATTATTTTTGCACCTATAATTCGCTAACTCTTCTTCCAGAAGGGGGAAAGAACGGACTAAACTATGCAACCCACACAAGGGCTGGCTATATAAATAAATAATAAAAATTGAAAGCTTATGTATCAATCAGCATTACCTTGCGATTTCGCACTTCCGGCAGAATGGGAGCCTCAGAGCGCCATTATGCTGACCTGGCCACATGGTGGTACAGACTGGAAACCCTATCTCAGGCAGATAACCAACACTTATCTGGAACTTGCCGACATCATCACCCGCTACGAGCAGCTGCTTGTGGTTACACCCATCGTGGAGAGTACACGCAGAATGCTCGCCGAACGACTCTCGGAGGGTCAGATGAACCGCGTACACCTCTACGAGATGGACACCAATGATACATGGGCGCGCGACCACGGACCTATCAGCATGGTATCGAGAGGAAGGCGAAACTCGCATGTCATCCCTATCCATCTGCTCGACTTCAAGTTTAACGGATGGGGCGAGAAATTCGCCTGGCAGAAGGACAACGCCATCAACCTGCAGCTCTACTACCAGGGTGCCTTTGATGCGGCGATGGAGAACCACCAGGGATTCGTGCTCGAGGGCGGAAGCATCGAGAGCGACGGAAAGGGTACCATCTTCACCACCTCGCAATGCCTGCTGGCACCCCACAGAAACCAGCCTTTCACACGTGAGAACCTGGAAGTCCAGCTCAAGACGTTCTTCTTCGCCAAACAGGTGGTATGGCTCGACCATGGCAACCTGGTGGGCGATGATACCGACGGGCACATCGACACCATCGTGAGGGTGGCTCCGCACGACACCTTATTATATGTGGGCTGCGACGACCCTGAGGATGAGCAGTATGAGGATTTCCAGGCGCTGGAGAAGCAGCTGCAGAAGCTGTTCAACTACGAGGGATATCCTTACCGCCTGCTGAAGCTTCCGATGCCGGATGCCATCTACGACGAGGGCGACCGGCTGACCACGGAGAAGGGCAGCAAGGGCGACCGGCTGCCTGCCACCTACGCCAACTTCCTGATTCTGAACGGTGCGGTGATTTACCCTACGTACAACCAGCCGGAGAAGGACGAGGAGGCGAAGCGCCAGATTCAGCTTGCCTTCCCGGACAGAGAGGTGATAGGCGTGGATTCGCTCACCATCATCCGCCAGCACGGCAGCATCCACTGTCTCACCATGCAGCTGCCTGCAGGGGCTATCAAATAAAATAAAAAAACAAAATTTCATGAAATTAGGATTATTACAACTACACATCACGGCGGACATCGCCGATAACAAGACGCGCCTCGCCGAGGGCATCATCGACCTGGCTAAGCGTGGCGCTGAACTCATCGTATTGCAGGAACTCCACAACTCGCTCTACTTCTGCCAGGTAGAGGATGTGGAGAACTTCAATCTTGCCGAACCCATCCCGGGGCCATCTACCGAATTCTACGGCAAACTGGCGAAGGATCTGGGCGTGATAATCGTTACATCGCTCTTCGAGCGCCGTGCGCCGGGCCTCTATCACAACACGGCGGTGGTGATTGAGAAGGATGGAACCATCGCCGGAAAATACCGCAAGATGCATATTCCGGACGATCCTGCCTATTACGAAAAATTCTACTTCACCCCTGGCGACCTGGGCTTCAACCCTATCCAGACTTCGGTGGGCAAGCTGGGCGTGCTGGTTTGCTGGGACCAGTGGTATCCGGAGGCTGCCCGCCTGATGGCACTGCAGGGTGCGGGTATCCTCATCTACCCTACTGCCATCGGCTATGCCACCTACGACACGGAGGAGGAGCAGCAGCGCCAGCGTGAGGCGTGGACCACAGTGATGAGAGGTCATGCCGTGGCCAACGGTTTGCCTGTGGTGGCGGTGAACAGGGTTGGTTTCGAGCCGGATCCTAGCGGTCAGACCGAGGGCATCCAGTTCTGGGGCAGCAGTTTCGTGGCAGGTCCTCAGGGCGAGCTCCACTATCGTGCGAGCGATAAGGAGGAAGAGAGCCTGGTGGTGGATATCGACCTGAAGCACAGCGAGGATGTGCGCCGCTGGTGGCCGTTCCTGCGCGACCGCCGCATAGAAAACTACGGCGATATCACCAGGAGATTCATTGATTGAGATAGAAAAAGATTGTAAGGATTTCAGGATAGATGGAAAATTTAGAGGTGATGGTGGTGTTATTCATCATCGTGATTTTGGGTTACGTCGCCTGCAAGCTGGGCTATATGGGCGACAAGTTTGACAAGAAGCTTTCCAGCATCGTGGTAGATATCACCTGCCCCCTGCTGGTGCTCTCGTCGGTGATGGGAGAAGAACTGCCCGACCGCACGCTCATCCTCCCGCTTCTGGGCATAGGTTTTCTAACCTATATTCTGCTGCTGGTGTTCGGTTTCGGGGTGCCCCGCCTCATCAGCAAGAACCATGACAACCAGGGAATGATAGGTTTCGCCCTGATGTTTGCCAACGTGGGGTTCATCGGATACCCGATAGTTTCGAGCATCTTCGGTCCGAAGGCGATATTCTATGCTGCCCTGCTCAACATGCCTAACACATTTTTCATCTTCACGGCTGGCGTGATGCTCATCAAGGGCGAGTACAGCGTGAAGCAGTTTAACCCGAAGGTGTTGCTGAGTCCGGCGCTGATAGCGGCAGCCGTGGCGGCTCTACTGGTGGCTCTGGGGGTTCATACGCCCAATGTCATCGCCCGTCCTATTACGATGGTGGGCAACGTGACGGTGCCTGCAGCCCTGATGATTATCGGAAGCAGTATGGCGAAGCTGCCCGTGAGGGAGATTATCGGAAGCCCGAAGGTTTACGTGGCATCGGCGCTCCGCCTCGTGGTGGTTCCGCTGAGCCTTTACTTCTTCTTCAAGGTGTGCGGCGTGAACGACGTGGTGAACAATATCAACACGGTGGTGATAGCGATGCCTGTGGCAAGCTTCGGCACGATGTTCTGCCTGAAATACGGCAGGAACCCGTCGCTGATTACGGAAATGACTTTTATCACTACCCTGGGAAGCATCATCACCATCCCCCTGATAACGCAGCTTTTCAGCTAGGAAAGGAAGATAGGAATAAACAATCAATATAAAGAAAAGAATAGAATGAAGAGAAAAAACATAATGAAAACCAGCCGCCTGTTACTACTAGCCTTGGCACTAGGAGGTGCCAACCAGCAACTGGCGGCAGCACCGATAGAACATATCGGCGACCGATATATGATTCATGTTCCGGAACTGGAACTCACGGGCGAGGAATCGCTGCTCGACGTGCTGATGATGTGTCCCGAGGTGATGACCCTGGATGGCAACAACATCATCGGCGGTGACCCCTTTGCCAATCTATATGGAAAATTCGTAATCCGTATCGACAACCAGGAATACGGACTGGATTACGCTACCCTGCTCCATCATTTCAAGGCGAGAGAAATAGAAACCATCAAGGTTTGCCAGAACGCTGAAGTGATGAAGGGCTGCAGCAGTCTGAAAAAGGTGATTGACATCACGCTGAGAAAAGGCGAGAATGGCGTGAGCGGAAGAGTGGGATTCTTCGGCGATACCTACGGCGGAGGCAAGGGCATCGTGAGCGTGCTGAGCCAGCAGCAGAAGCTGCGCATCCTGAGCCACGTGGAGGGCAGCATGCAGCGGTCTTCTTTTCATCCCCAGGGGGCTTATGCGGGCGACAACGGCAGCACTTCCATCAACCATTATTCGCACGAGGGTGCCAAGCTGAATATCCTCTGGACTCCTACGGAGAAGGATGTACTGGAGGTGGATGCGATGCAGACCTATACCCGCAATCATTTCTCGGGCGATGCAGCCGATTTCGTACGTGCCTACCATCTTCAGGCGGATTACACCCGAACCCTGGGCGAAAACGGGTCGAGCATCCTCTTTACTCTGGGTGCCGAGAATATCAGCGACCAGGGGGGAGGCAGTGCATCTCCCTACCGCAATCATTCCACCTATCCCTTCATGGTGGTGGAATATGCCACGCCTGTATTCTCGCAGAATCTCTGGATTACAGCCGGTTTCGAGGGCGGACTTTCCATAGAGAAGAATTGCGTGAAGGGTTATACCAACCATTCCAACTATCAGGATCTCTACGGTCAGATAGACTATCACATCGGCAAATGGGGATTCATGGTGGGCGACCGCTATCGCACCATCCACTTCCATCCTAAGCAGCTAAAGACGGAAGAGAAGTGGAAGAACACCACGCACAACCACAGCTACACGCTGAGCATCTACCACCAGTTTACCCCTGGCAACACGCTGCAGGGCACCTTCTGCCGCCGCATCTTCAACCCCGACTTCGGCGATTTCATTACGGCGGGCGACATGGAGGGGGCCTGGAAGCCTGCATATACGGCGGATATCAGCGAGCGCCTGGCTTATGTGGCGGAGCTGAAATATACCTACAGCAAGCCGAATCTGGTGGTGAGCACCTCGGTGAAGAACATCCATCAGGATTTGCCGGGCGTGGATAGAGACAACACGCTGGGCATTGGTACCACTGCCTTCTGGCACAAGGGTATTCTGCGACTGACGGCTGGCTTCAACTATTTCTGGGAAAAGGCTGAGGTGTTTGAAACGGATATCAAGCCGCAGGGAAAGACTCAGGAATACAGCCACTTTGCAGTTTTCAAGCTGGCTCCCCAGCTTTCGCTGCCTTCGGGCTGGCGCCTTGCATCGAACATGATATGGTGTACCCGCAGGCATACCATCACACCAAACTATACTCCTGCCAACCTATATGCTGAAATGGGGGTATACAAGACGATTAACAGGCACTGGACGCTGGAGGCCAGATATCATGATATAGCAGGGCAGCATTTCGGCAACAGAGCTGCTATGCTTGGAGGCACTTATTATTTCTAAACAAATTATTTCTATACAAAACAATAATCCCGGTTTTCCTATTGCTAGGAGAACCGGGATTCTTCAATATAAATTGAAGCTGTTATACTGATACAACCTCATTATGCTGATATGACTCAAATTAAATTAAAGGCATTCCTGCCTCTTCGCACTCCTGGCGCATCTCCTCAGGCCAGATGCTAGCCTGAATCTCGCCGATGTGTGCCTTGTGGAGCATCACCATGCACAAGCGGCTCTGACCAATACCGCCGCCAATGCTCAATGGCAATTTATCATTCAGGAGCTGCTGGTGGAAATAGAGCTTCTCTCTATCTTCCTTGCCCTCCAGCTTCAGCTGGCGCAGCAGGCTCTCCTTATCCACACGGATACCCATGGAGCTCAGCTCGAAGCTTCTGCCCAATACTGGATACCAGATAAGGATATCACCATTCAAACCCACCTTGCCGTTCTCTGCCACGGTGCTCCAGTCGTCATAGTCAGGGGCACGGCCGTCATGCTTCTTTCCGTCGCTCAGCTTTCCGCCGATACCCTCAACGAATACGGCGCCATATTTCTCGCAGATGGCATCCTCGCGCTCCTTCGGAGTCTTGTCAGGATACATATCGAGCAAATCCTGCGCATGGATGAAATGAATCTCCTTAGGCAAGAATGGCTTGAGCTGAGGATAGTGCTCGCAAGTGAGGAACTCGGTGCGGAGGATGGCGGCATAGATGCGGCGCACGATGTCCTCGAGGAATGCGATGGTGCGGTCTTCCTTGGTAATCACAGCCTCCCAGTCCCACTGGTCTACATAGAGCGAGTGCAGGTTATCCAGCTCCTCGTCGGCACGGATGGCATTCATATCGGTATATACGCCATATCCAGGCTCCACCTCGTACTCGGCGAGGGTGAGTCGCTTCCACTTGGCGAGGGAGTGAACCACCTCGGCCTTGGCATCGCCCAGATCCTTGATAGGAAAAGTTACAGGGCGCTCCACACCATTCAGGTCGTCATTGATTCCCAAGCCCTTCATCACGAAAAGAGGGGCTGTTACACGGCGCAGGCGCAACTCTGTGGCAAGGTTCTGCTGGAAGAACTCCTTTATCATCTTGATACCCATTTCGGTCTGGCGCATATCCAGCAGCGCCTTGTAACCTTCAGGTTTTATCAGTTTACTCATTTTTAGTATTCTTTTATTGTTTTCGTTTTACTGTTTTATACCGTCCCGTTTCCGAGACTTGTCTTTTTAAAGTTTATCGTCACGTTTCCGAGACTTGTTTTCTTAAAGACGGTGCAAAGGTACAAAATAAAAATTAAACTGCAAGCTTTTTCTTGAATTTTTTCTCAAAATGATAGCATTTTTCTTTCTTTTCTATCTTTTTGAGCTATTTTTGTATCGTTTTTCGCAAATTTTCTCCATTCATCGTCTGTTTTCAATCTTTTTTCGCCATCTTTCTCCCTTCACCGTCTGTTTTCATATCTTTTTCATCTCTTTTTCATCATCTTCTTCAGAATTCTTCAGAAAAAGTGGCAAGAATATTTGGCGGTTTCAAATTAAATCACTAACTTTGCACTCGTATATGTTTCATTTATGTACTGGGATGGCTATTCCGGCGGATAAAAAGCGTATAAAAATGGTCTCGTAGCTTAGTTGAATAGAGCAGCAGATTCCGGTTCTGGAGGTCGTGGGTTTGAGTCCCACCGAGATCACTACTACATTATTATAATAATTAAGAACATGGACTTAGTAGAACGTTTTATAAACTATACAAAATTCGACACACAATCGAGCGAAGACTCCGAGAGTGTGCCTAGCACGGCAAAACAGCTTGAGTTTGCCAAGTACCTGAAGCAGGAGCTTGAGGATGAAGGCCTCAGCGACGTAGAGATGGACGACATGGGCTATATCTACGCCACCCTGAAGGGAAATACCAAGAAAAAGACTCCAACCATCGGCTTTATCTCTCACATGGACACCAGTCCGGATGCCAGCGGAAAGGATGTGAAGGCGCGCGTCATCAAGAACTACGACGGCGAGGACATCGAACTGAGCCCGGGCATCATATCGAGCGTTGAGAAATTCCCGGAACTCAAGGCGCACAAGGGCGAGGACATCATCGTTACCGACGGAACCACCCTGCTCGGAGCTGACGACAAGGCGGGCATCGCAGAAATCGTTCAGGCGATGTGCTACCTGCGCGACCACAAGGAAATCAAGCACGGCGACATCCGCGTGGGCTTCAACCCTGACGAGGAAATCGGTATGGGTGCTCATCATTTCGACGTGGAGAAGTTTGGCTGCGACTGGGCGTACACCGTAGACGGCGGCGACCTGGGCGACCTGGAATACGAGAACTTCAACGCTGCGGGTGCCAAGGTGTTCATCAAGGGCGTGAGCGTACACACGGGCTATGCCAAGGGTAAGATGGTGAATGCCAGCCGACTTGCCGTGGAGTTCCAGAACATGATTCCGGAAGCTGAGACTCCTGAGCATACCGAAGGTTACCAGGGCTTCTACCACCTGCTCGGCATCGAGAGCCGCTGCGAGGAGGCAAAGCTGAGCTATATCATCCGCGACCACGACAGAGAGAAGTTTGAAGACCGCAAGGACTTCATCGAGGACTGCGCGAAGAAGATGAACGAGAAATACGGCGAGGGCACAGTGAGCGTAGCCATCCAGGACCAGTATTACAACATGAAGGAGAAGATAGATCCTAACATGCACGTGATTGATATCGTGCTGCGTGCAATGCAGGAGAGCGGCGTTCCACCTCGCGTGGAGCCTATCCGTGGCGGTACCGACGGAGCACAGCTCAGTTTCAAGGGTCTGCCTTGTCCAAACATCTTCGCCGGCGGCGTCAACTTCCATGGTCCTCACGAGTTCGTGAGCATCCAGGTGATGCAGAAGGTGGTGGATACCATCGTGAAGATTGCGGAAATCACAGAAGAATTTAATGATTAATTTATAGTTAATAGTTTATAGTTTATAGGGCATCCGTGCTGCCAGGCAGGATACTTATCTACTATAAACTATTATTTTTATCAGCTTCCCCCTACTTTAAGCTAGTTTGTCTATACGGCGAAGCCGCTATAAACTATAAATTAAAATTATAAACTCATTAGTGTCCAATTAAAATTGGACACGTTAATTAATTAATCAAATAGTCCCTT
>ERZ791912.1390-NODE-1390-length-11231-cov-3.385379_pt1 | contig 11231 bp, 9 predicted proteins | sample MGYA00510141_ERZ791912 | MGnify/ENA primary metagenome ERZ791912 (study PRJEB30046, sample SAMN00792082) | human gut metagenome | study: EMG produced TPA metagenomics assembly of the A metagenome-wide association study of gut microbiota in type 2... | reverse complement strand
ACCGTCGGAAAACGCTGGTGCGCATCACCCCGCAGGGCCGCGCCGCCAGCGCCGCCGGGGAAGAAGCGCTGGTGCGGTATTTTTCCGGCATTGCCCACCGCCTGACCCCGGAGCAGCGGCAGCAGTTTTTTGAGTTGAAGGACATTCTGCTGGCGGCCATTGAAGCAGAAAATGCGGAACAGAACCAAAAATTGAAGGGAGACAATCAAAATGGGTAAGATCTTCAAGCAGCTGGCCCGCCACTGGGCCGCCTGCCTGGTCGTGATCGGCCTGCTGTTCGTGCAGGCGTACTGCGACCTTTCCCTGCCGGACTACACGAGCAAGATCGTGGATACCGGCATCCAGCAGGGCGGCATCGAAAGCCCCCTGCCCCAGACCCTGCGCTCCTCCACGCGGGATGCGCTGTCGCTTTTGATGAACGAAGAGGACGCAGAGACCTTCCGGAACGCCTACGGATATTACATTCAGGACGACGGCGTTCTGAAGCTCCGCGCTGACCTGACCGCCGAGGAGCGTGCTTCTCTGGAAGAGATCGTCACGATGCCGGACATCGTGCTGTATATGGCTGCTTCGCAGGCTGCCAATGGCACCGAGATGCCCGCGCAGAGCATGGCTCCCCTTTCGGAGTACCCGGCTGCTTCCAGCGGGGCCGCTGAGAGCACAGCCCCCTCGGAACGTGCCGAGGATACCGCAGCGGAGACCATCGCCCCCACTGCTGCCGATCTGGACGCCGTGTTCGCCCAGTTTGCGGCCATGGCGCAGATGCCGGGCTTCTCCCGCGAGATGATCCAGCAGCAGCTTGCCAGCGCAATGGCACAGATCGACGAAACGACCCTTTCCAGCATGGCCAGCCAGGCCACCCTGCTGGTCAGCCTGGAATACGAGGCGCAGGGCGTCGCGCACGACGTCCAGATGCAGTATCTCTTCCGGGTGGGCGGGCAGATGCTGGGCCTGACGCTGCTGATGGTGGCGGTCGCCATTCTGGTGGGCCTCATCGCTTCCCGCGTGTCGGCTGCCATCGGCCGTGATCTGCGTCGGCAGACCTTCTCCTCTGTCATCCATTTCTCCAATGCAGAGATCGAGAATTTCTCCACTGCTTCCCTCATCACCCGCACCACCAACGACATCCAGCAGGTGCAGTTCGTCTGCGTCATCCTGCTGCGCATGGTGGCCTATGCGCCCATCCTGGGCATCGGCGGTGTGCTCCATGTCGTGCAGGGCAACACCGGCCTTGCCTGGATCATTGTGCTGGACGTGGTCCTGCTGCTCTGCCTTATCGTGTTTCTGATGAACATCGCGATGCCGAAGTTCAAGATCATGCAGACCCTTGTGGACAAGCTGAACCTCGTCAGCCGCGAGATCCTGACCGGCGTGATGCCGGTGCGCGCGTTCAGCCGCGAGACCTTCGAGGAAGAGCGCTTTGACAAGGCCAGCAAGGAGTTGATGGGCACCCAGCTGTTCACCAACCGCGCCATGGTCGCCATGATGCCCTTTATGACCCTTATCATGAACGGCACCAGCCTGCTCATCGTCTGGTTCGGCGGCAAGGCCATGGATGCCGGCAACATGCAGGTGGGCGAGATGATCGCCTTCATCACCTACACGATGCAGATCGTCATGTCCTTCCTGATGCTGGCGATGGTGGCCGTGATGCTGCCCCGCGCCGGTGTGGCCGCAGACCGCATCGACGAAGTGTGCCGCACCACCGCTTCCATCCACGACCCCGACGAAGCCGCCGCCCAGCCTGCGCGGGAGCGCAGCCACTGGAACGGCGTGGTGCGGTTCGAGGATGTGAGCTTCCGCTTCCCCGGTGCCGACAGCGACGCGCTGGAGCACATCAGCTTTACCGCTGAGCCGGGCCAGACGACCGCCATCATCGGTTCCACCGGCTGTGGCAAATCCACCCTGCTGAACCTCATCCCCCGCTTTTACGATGTGACCAGCGGCAAAGTGACCGTGGACGGGATCGACGTCCGCGACATGCCGCAGGAGACGCTGCACAGCCTGCTGGGCTATGTGCCCCAGAAGGGTATCCTGTTCAGCGGCAGCATTGCGAGCAACCTGAAGTTCGGCGGCGAACAGATCACCGACGCCGACATGAAGAAAGCAGCTGCCATTGCACAGGCCGCAGAGTTCATCGACGCCAAGCCCGAAGGCTACGACAGTCCCATCGCGCAGGGCGGCTCCAACGTCTCCGGCGGGCAGAAACAGCGCCTTTCCATTGCGCGCGCCATTGCAAAAGCGCCGCGCATCTATCTGTTTGACGACAGCTTCTCCGCCCTGGACTACAAGACCGACGTGACCCTGCGCCGTGCCCTGAAGGCGGAGACCGGCGACGCCACCGTCATCATCGTGGCACAGCGCATCTCCACGGTGCTCCACGCCAACCAGATCCTGGTCCTCGATGAGGGCCGTCTGGTGGGCCGGGGCACCCACGCCCAGCTGATGGCCTCCTGCCCCGAATATCAGGAGATCGCGCGGAGCCAGCTGAGCCAGAAAGAGCTGGACCTGAAAGACCTGAACACCGGAAAGGAGGAGAAGTAACATGCCGAGACCCGGACGCCAAACGACGGAACGCGCCAAGGATTTCAAGGGCACGCTGCTGCAGCTGCTCAAGACCATGGGCGCGTATAAGATTTCCCTCATCGTCGTCATCGTTTTCGCCATCCTCTCCACCATCTTCAACATCGCAGGCCCGAAGATCCTGGCCAAGGCCACCACGGCCCTTGCCACCGGCTGGATCGCCAGACTGCGCGGCGTTGGCAGCATCGACTTTGGCTACATCGGCAAAATTCTGCTCATCCTGCTGGCCATGTACCTCTGCTCGGCCGCATTCAGCTTCATTCAGGGCTGGCTGATGACCGGCCTTTCGCAGAAGGTGTGCTACGACTTCCGCCGCCAGATCAGCGAGAAGATCGACCGCCTGCCCCTCGCCTACTTTGAAAAGCGCACCGTCGGTGAGGTGCTCTCCCGCATCACCAACGACGTCGATACTCTGGGCCAGAGCCTGAACCAGAGCGTCACCCAGCTCATCACCAGTGTGACCACCATGATCGGTGTGCTCCTCATGATGCTCTCCATCAGCCCCAGAATGACCCTCATCGCCCTGCTCATCCTGCCCGTTTCGCTGGCGCTGGTGCTGCTGGTGGTCAAATTCAGCCAGAAATACTTCAAGGCCCAGCAGGCCACTCTGGGCGTCGTGAACGGCCAGGTGGAGGAAGTCTACTCCGGCCACAACGTCATCAAGGCATTCAACCGCGAAGCCGCTGTGCTGGCCGACTTCAACACCGCGAACGACAAGCTGTTCGAATCCGCCTGGAAGAGCCAGTTCCTCTCCGGCCTGATGCAGCCCATCATGAACTTTGTGGGCAATCTGGGCTATGTAGCCGTGGCCATCGTCGGCAGCGTGTTTGCCGCCAACGGCGTCATCACCATCGGCGACATTCAGGCCTTCATCCAGTATGTCAAGAACTTCACCCAGCCCATCCAGCAGCTCGCGCAGGTGTCGAACATGCTGCAGAGCATGGCCGCTGCGGCGGAGCGCGTCTTCGAGTTCCTGAATGAGCCGGAAGAAGCCCAGCTCGCCGACCCGGCCCGCCGGGCAGACCCCGCCTGCATCGACGGTCAGGTCACATTTGACCACGTCCGGTTCGGCTATGTGCCCGAAAAGACCATCATCCACGATTTCAGCTGCACCGTGAACCCCGGCGAGAAGGTCGCCATCGTAGGCCCCACCGGCGCGGGCAAGACCACCATGGTCAAGCTGCTGATGCGATTCTACGATGTGGATTCCGGTTCCATCACCCTGAACGGCCACGATGTGCGCGACTTTGACCGCAGCGCTCTGCGCGAGGGCTTCGGCATGGTGCTGCAGGACACCTGGCTGTTCAAGGGCACCATCATGGAGAACATCCGGTACGGCCGCCTCGACGCCACCGACGAAGAAGTCATCGCCGCTGCCAAAGCCGCCAACGCAGACCACTTCATCCGCACCCTGCCCGGCGGTTACCAGATGGAGCTGAACGAGGATGCTTCCAACGTCAGCCAGGGCCAGAAGCAGCTGCTGACCATTGCCCGCGCCATCCTGGCCGACAACCGCATCCTGATCCTGGATGAGGCCACCAGCAGCGTGGATACCCGCACCGAACAGCGCATCCAGACCGCAATGGACAACCTGATGCGCGGCCGCACCAGCTTCGTCATCGCCCACCGCCTGTCCACCATCCGGGACGCAGACCTCATCCTTGTGATGCGGGACGGCGACATCGTCGAGCAGGGCACCCATGACCAGCTCATCGAAAAGGGCGGCTTCTACGCAGACCTGTACAACAGCCAGTTCGAAGACGTTGTGGAATAAGCCACAGCTCCCTTCTCTGTGAAAATGCCTCAGCTTTCCTTCCAAAAGCTGAGGCATTTTCTTTTGTCTTTGCCGGGCGGATGTGCTATAATTGTTTTCGTTTCTTGAAGTAGGAAAGGAGTCTGGAACTCAATGGAAACTACAGTCAAGCCCTACGCATTCAGCCGGAAGGTGTTCTGCGAAGGGATGCGGGACGGTGTTCCCATCGCACTGGGGTATTTTGCCGTCTCTTTTTCGCTGGGCATTGCGGCCCGCAACGCGGGTCTGACCCCCATCCAGGGGTTTGTTGCCAGCCTGTTCAACAATGCTTCCGCCGGAGAATATGCGGCGTTTTCGCTCATTGCCGCCGGAGCCACCTATGTGGAAGTGGCCATCATCACCCTCATTGCCAACGCGCGGTATCTGCTGATGAGCTGCGCGCTGGCCCAGCGGTTTGCCCCCGGCACACCCTTCTTCCACCGGCTCATCATCGGCTACGATGTCACCGATGAGCTGTTCGGCATCACCATCGCACGGCCCGGCTACCTGAACCCGTTTTACACCTACGGTGCCATCGCACTGGCGGCACCGGCCTGGGCCATGGGCACCGCGCTGGGCATCGTGGCGGGCAACCTGCTGCCCCTGCGGGCCGTCAGCGCTCTGAGTGTCGCGCTCTACGGCATGTTCCTTGCCATCATCATCCCCCCGGCCCGGAAGAACAGGGTCGTGGCCATTCTGGTGGCGCTGAGCTTCGCCCTCAGCTTTGTCTGCAATTACCTGCCGGGCATCGCATCGCTCTCCGACGGCACCCGCACCATCCTGCTCACGGTGCTCATCTCCTGCGGGGCGGCGGTGCTGTTCCCGGTTCCCACGCAAGCTGAGGAGGCCGAACAATGACATACAACAATTGGGTCTACATCGCCGTGATGGCGGCGGTCTCCTACGCCATCCGTGTTCTGCCGCTGACACTCATCCGCAAGCCCATCCAGAATCGGTTCATCCAGTCGTTCCTATTTTATGTGCCCTATGTGACGCTGGCTGTGATGACCTTTCCGGCCATCGTCAACGCCACCCAGAGCCCTCTGGCCGGTGCGGCGGCGCTGGTGGTGGGCATCGCCGCCGCCTGGTTCGGGGCCAGCCTGTTCCAGGTGTCGGTCGCTTGCTGCGCCGTGGTGTTTGTTCTGGAATTGTTTTTGGTACGGTGATGAAGATGCAGAAGATCCTTGTTTCCGGTGCGGGCGGCTTTGTCGGGGCCCGCGTGATGCAGCAATGGCGTGAAAAAGCAGAGCTTTTTGCGTTCCCGCGCGGGTTTCTGGCGGCGGCCACGCAGGAAGATCTCTGCCGTTTTGCTGCACAGGTGCAGCCGGACGTCGTGCTGCATCTGGCCGCACTCTCTGACACCGGCTACTGCCAGCAGCACCCGGAGGACTCCCGCCGCGCCAATGTGGACGTGCCGCTCTGGATGGCGCAGGCCGCGGCCGAGACCGGCGCGAAACTCGTGGCGTTCAGCTCCGACCAGGTGTATTCCGGAGCAGCGCAGGAAGGCCCCCTGCCCGAAACGCTGTCCCTTTCCCCCTCCAACATCTATGGGCAGCACAAGCTGGAAACCGAGCAGCGGGTGCTGGAAGTCCTGCCGGACGCCGTGTTTCTGCGGGTGCCCTGGATGTACGACCTGCCCGGCTATCAGCTGCCCATCCGGGGCAATCTGCCGCTGAATCTGCTGCGGGCCGCTCTGCGTGGGACGCCGGTGCAGTTTTCTGCCCACGACTGGCGGGGCATCAGCTTTGTGCGGGAGGTCATCGAGAACCTGTACCCGGCGCTCTCCCTGCCCGGCGGTGTGTACAACTTTGGCAGCAGCAACGACCGCAGCATGGTCGAGACCGCACGGCAGTTCGCGGAATTGCTGGGCATTTCCGTTGCCATCGAGATCACCGACTGGCACCGCAACCTGCGGATGGATGGCTGCAAAGCCGCCGCGCAGGGCATCACCTTCTGCTCCACGCAGGAGGGGTTTGCGCGGTGCCTGAGGGAGTATAACCTCTCAGGCGGGCTGCGATAACAGCCTATTCTTGGAGGATCGGCTGTTCTTCGTACAACCTGTCCGTCATCTTCGGTGACACCTCTCCTTGTAGGAGAGGCTTTGGCATTCCGCAGACTTCGCCTCTTCGGGAGAGGGTTCATCCTCCCATCGGCTGGTATTTCTGCAAAATGGTATGCAGGCCAAGCTCCCGCGCCTGAGCCAGCAGATAGCGGTAGCGGCACAGCAGAGCCTGCCGCTCGTAGATGTGCTGTTCGATGAGGTCGGTGTCCACCTCCAGGTCAAACATCATCTCGTTCTGGCGCAGGCAGAACAGGCACTCTTTCAGTTCCTCTTCCAGTTCCGGGTGGTAGCGTTCATGTTCCGTATCCCGCGGGATGCGGTCGGACAACAAGGTTTTTTCTTTTTGCGCAGACTGTGCCATCGTGGTTCCTCCTCTTTGTGCATCTTTGCTTCTACTGATTTCCAGTATATGCAAAGAAAGTGAGAAGGATGACGGTTTGTTGCACTCAGTTACACTGGCGCATAATTTCCATACGGGTTGTCGTAGTGACCTGCAAGATAATTCATACGGTTCATGTAGCTCAGCTGACGATTGTTGCATTCCGCCAGGTAATTTGCCAATTCCGAAGAATGCTGCAATTCACCAAGGCGCCGGTTCATTTCATAGCTCTGTGTCCCAAGATTCTGCATCGAATCTGCAATTCGGTTTTCTTCCTGCAACAGCATGTCCATCTTGCGGTTTGACTCCTTTAAGCAGCTATACAACATATACTGGTTTGCCCGAATTGCTTCAAGGTTCATAATCACTTTATCAAGTTGCGTAATGATGCGGTCAAGGCGAACTTCCAGTTCCAAAATGTTATATGCACCTTCATGACCCTCCAATGTCGTACAGCGGCCAGCACAGACGTATTCATAAATCGAACTTACCATCACATAATTTCGATATTTTGGAAACACAATATTGTAGGAGTACATTTTCTCAAGGTTTCGTTTGCTGGTCGCAAGCGAATCGTCTACCTTTTGACGGTATACTTCAGTCACTCTTTTTTGATTTTCTAATCTTTTAATGTATTCTGTTCGATTTTGGTTATTTCTATGCGCTGTTTCATACGCACTATTTTGCTTTCTATACTTATCAACTTTATCTTTATATGCCTGATTGTCTCTTTCAGATGCCGCCAAATAGTTACCTATCCCAGTTAAAAGAAAGGCACCTCCTAAAATCGCATCAGAAAAAGCTACAAGTGCAAAAAAATCCGCCAATATATTTTGGTCAAGATGCCGTTCAACCATAAACGTTGCAACAAAATACATCGCCGCAAATATTATGAGCATAATTACACCTGTACGAATTTTGTCTTTCGCTTTTTCTTTGTGTTTTTGTGTAAATATAGGCCCCTGGGGTTTTTCTACTTTCTCCATTGAATTTGTAATATTTGCAATTTTTTCACTATACTCAATTTCTTCGCAACTTAGCTTTTGATGCAGTCGTTCCTGCATATCAACTTCTTTTTCAACTTGAACAACCATACCAAGATACTCTTTCAATTCCGCAGTTGTCATTCCTCACACCATCCCTTATATTTTGTAGTCTGTATATTGATAATACTCCCCTTATATAACGCTGTCAACTCCTTAAAATCCCTCTAAAGTTCTGCCCCATTGCTCTGACATTTCAAAATGTTCCGCGAAAGACCGTCTTTTTTCAAGATTTTGCAAAAAAGTTTGAAAAAGTGCTTGACAACTCCGGTTTTTTCCCGTATAATAGCATACGTTGAGCGGCTCACGAGCCAAACAACAAAGCAAATCTTGGGGATTTGCATAGTGGTAGTGCGGTAGACTCTGACTCTACTTGTGGGAGTTCGATTCTCTCATCCCCAACCAAAAAGAACCAGCCGAACATGTTCAGCTGGTTCTTTTGTTTTCTCGTTTTTTCTCTATGAACAGAAATGCTCCGCTTTCAAGATTTACAGCATCTGTACAGAAGCCGCAAATCGAGACAGCGGAGCACTTTATTTTATGGTTTTGTGAAACGTTATTCAAACAGCAGAATCAAGACCGTCCTGCCAATGCCTCTCCCTTTGGGAGAGGTGGCATTGCGAAGCAATGACGGAGAGGGTCAGTCGTTCAACCCAAACCCGCTGCGGTAATAGTTGCCGTCGGCGTCGCGGTAATTGCCCCTTGCCCGCCCCTGTTCAGGACAGCTTGATCTTCAGGTCAGCCAGCAGATTCACGGCTTCCGGCAGTGAAAATCTTGCATCTTTCAGGCGGCTGCCCAGAATATCCACCTTATATCCGATGGCATCCCGGAAATCCGCCTTGCGGCGGGTTTTCCTCTCGCAATCCGGGGTGGGTTGTGGTATACTGGAGCAGAATCCGGAAATTATCCTTTGAAACGAGGTATCCCCATGGAGATCATCATTCATCAGGCCATCCTGCATGTGCTGGACACCACCCTCGACGCCCCGGTGCTCAGCGGCAGCTGCATGGAGCCTACCGCCGAAAAAACGGCCTATTTGCAGAACCACATCGAAAAGCTGCTGGCCAGTGACGACATCCGCCAGTGCCGCCCCCTGCCGGACTCGGCCTTCAAAAACGAGCTGGAGCACAACCAGGACTTCGTGGACCTGTCCTGCCGCATCGCGGGAGTGCTGTTCGATTACATGCACGCCCACACCACCATCCCCGGTGCCGACCTGGCCGTGGTGGATTTCACCCGCGACGGTGCCCCGTGGCTGGGCATCCTCAAGCTGAACTACAAGAACGGCTACACCCACTACACCGAGACTGTGGAGGGTGCCCCGGTCAACTCCATCATCCAGCAGCGGGCCTGCCTGCCGACCCAGAGCGGCAAGGTGGAAGAGGGTGCGCTTGTCAACCTGCAGGACTACTCCATGCGCCTGCTGGAAAAGAAGTACGACATCGACGGCCACAAGGAGTTCTACCTTTCTACGGTCGTGTTCCAGTACACCCAGGCCGAACCGGAAAAGAAAAAGCTGAAGGCTATTCAGGAAGCCGCTGCGCAGGCCGTGATGGACGCCTACCAGGACGAGCCCCACGCCGAGGCACAGGTCGCCATGCTCATTGCGAACCAGGCCGCCGACAACGACAATCAGGTCTCGGTGGAGCAGGTGCGCCGCCAGCTGGCCGAGGAATACCCGCTGGCCGCTGTCCCCTTTGACGACTACGTGGAGAAAAGCGATGTCATTGAGCAGTTCGAGCAGCCTGTCACCGTGACTCCCGCCCGCATCCGCCGGATGGAGAGCCGCAGCATCCACACCGCCAGCGGCATTGAGGTGAAGATCCCCACTGAGATCCTGTCCTCCGAGTCGGAAGTGGAGTTCCTCCATGACCCCGACGGCAGCGTCTCGCTGCTCATCAAGAATGTGATTTTGTGAAAGAGACCCTCTCCGTCATTGCTTTGCAATGCCACCTCTCCCAAAGGGCGAGGCCGCGAGCAAACGCGAACCGGCGAGGGTTTCATTTTTTCTCTTGCCAAATCCCCTGTTTTGTGCTATACCTTTTCTTGTATTCATGCTTGTATTTATTTGGCTGGGAGGAATTTGAAAATGGAACTGGCACTTATCTGCGCACAGCAGGTCATCGTGTTGTTTTTGCTCATCGGGGCAGGCGCGGCCGCCATCAAGACCGGTGTGCTGAAGCCGGAAGGGCGGCAGACCCTCTCGAACCTGCTGGTCTATCTGGTCGTTCCGGCCATGATCGTCCACTCCTATATGATGGACTTCAGCGAGGAGATCCTGCACAACCTGCTGGCCGCGTTCGGGCTGAGTGTTCTGGCCATCCTCATCGGCACCGTGCTGACGCTGGCCCTGACTGCCCGGCAGAAAGACCGCCGGGCCCCCATCTTCCGGTTCGCATCGGTCTTCTCCAACGCAGCCTATATGGGCTTTCCGCTCATTTCGGCGCTGTTTGGGTCGGAGGGGCTGCTCTACGCCAGCGCCTACGTGACCGTGTTCAATATCCTGCTCTGGACCATGGGCTACGGCATGGTCAGCGGCAGTTCCAGCCCGAAGGAAGTGGCCCGCAGTCTGCTGCGCACCCCGGTGCTGTATGCGATGGTGGTGGGCCTCGCCGTCTACCTGCTGCAGATCCCGGTGCCCGCCCTCATCGCCCAGCCGCTGGAACTGCTGAGCAACATGAACACCCCGCTTTCCATGCTCATCACCGGCATCCTCATCGCCACGGGCGACCTGAAGCAGATCGTCTGCGACCGGCACATCTGGAAACTGGCCGGGCTGCGGATGCTGGTCATCCCGGCAGTGTGTCTGGCGGCCTTTGCGGCGCTGGGTCTGCTGCGCTTCGGCATGAGCGCACAGGTGGTGCTGCTGTTGGAGTGCTGCCCTGCCGCTGCGATCACCTCGGTGTTCGCCGTTCAGTTCGGCCACGATGAGCAGTTCGCTGCCGGATGCGTGGTCCTCACCACCCTGCTCAGCATCGTCACCCTGCCCCTGTGCGCACTGGTGCTGACGGCGCTGATGTGACACGCGACGCAAAAAGGAACCGCTGCGTTTTGAACGCACAGCGGTTTCTTTTTTGCTTGCCGTCATATCAGCGGCATGATATTTTCCGGCGCGGCCCGGAGGAAGGCCGGGGTCTCCGGCAGGGGTGAGGAGAGCGTCGTTTTGGAGACCTTCCACCACAGCTTTGCGCTGCCATCCACCGAGGTGCAGATGACATTCCAGTCGAACGGATTCTCGCTCGAAGCGCCCACACGCACCGGCAGCCGGTTGTCGCTGTCCGCTGCGGCGGGCACGAGGTCATGGGCACGGATGCCCACGGCGGTGCAGTTTTCCGGCACCGGGAGCGCCACGGCAAGCTCCTGCTCCCAGC
>ERZ791912.1384-NODE-1384-length-11237-cov-30.047398_pt1 | contig 11237 bp, 3 predicted proteins | sample MGYA00510141_ERZ791912 | MGnify/ENA primary metagenome ERZ791912 (study PRJEB30046, sample SAMN00792082) | human gut metagenome | study: EMG produced TPA metagenomics assembly of the A metagenome-wide association study of gut microbiota in type 2... | reverse complement strand
AGATACAGATAATATTTCAGAAAACAAGCATTTTTCTGATTATTAACAATATATCACTGCAAAAATAGAACCGCAATTCAACAAAACATGCTTGAAACGGGGCGGTAACTGCCTTAAAAAACGAGTTACCGCCCTAGTTCAAGCATATTTTATCTAAAAACCACTGATACCAGCAAGGCTCTGCACCTCACCTTCGTTACGACCTATGGTGTGGCAAAAAAAATGCCCAATACGGCATGATACAGAGCGTGATTACGATGTATGACCTGTTTAAGCAATAAAGTGATTTCATTACAACTTATTGATTATCAACTAATATAATGTGGTGACCTTCATCAGATGAACCCCACCAACTCCTGTTCAATGTGGTGACATACACCTGATGAAGGTCACAGAAATATATAAACATCAAAAAAAATGGATATGAATCGGTGACTCCGACTTAAACGACTAAAAAAAAGATGCTGTAATCTTTACATTAGCGTATTTTGAGAATAAACGTATTATACAAAAACGACCCGCATATTTGAGCATCGTTGAGAGGCTTGGCGGGTTCTCGCGCTGCAAAGATACGAATGCTATTTGATAATACAAACTTTTTAGCAAGAAAATTCACGCAAAAGTAGATTTCTTTGATATATTTGTACTTAATAGTGTTAAATCAGACCATAAAAACACATTTTGTCTGTCAAATAAAACATTTTCCGAAATAGAATTGTTACCTTTGCAACGAAATCCCAAAGTGGGGTGGTGGTTCGAGCACCACCCTTGGAGTTTAGAATAATCTAATCGTGAATGATAAGATTTATTTTCCAAATCTTCAATGAAATTTTCAGTACGTTCATAAGACTTTGGGATTTCATTTTTCTATTCTATTTGTAGAAAAATCAGCAGTAGCTACATACCTCTCTGCCGTACCCTTCTTTGAGAAAAAACAGTTTCAAGATACTTTCTTCTTACTTGACTATCTCCACTTTCCAACCCAAGTTTAAAGCTATGGATATTTTCTCTAACTGTTGTTTCTTGGTCTTTGTACTGGAATGGGTATTGAGGAGATAGCCGTTGGGGAGAGACTGCTGCTCTCCAGCATATTTCGGATGTTCCTTCTTGGATACAAGATAGTCTCCATCATGGGGGAATCCAAGAGAAGCAACAGTTTCTACCCCAGCCCATTTCACAGCCTCAGCCATCGTGAGGTTTGCCTTCTTGGCTTGTATAAAGTCACCATTTGGTAACCAGACGCAAAGTCCTGTCTTAGGACTGCGCTTGATTTTCTTTGACTTTTGTGGTTCATCTTCATTTTCTTCCACAGGTTGCGCCTCCGCTACCTTGACAACTTTATGGGTCTTCGGTATCTCATACTTCTTTGCCGTATTCTCCGTCACCACTACTTCCCCACGAGTGGTCTTCACGATGATGCCTGCCTGAGGATCATAATCAACAACCAATGTCAGGTGACGGCGTAAAATATCTAACACAGGAGTCACCGATTCACTGATAGCAGGAAGGATTTCCTCTGCTATCAATGAATCTTCCAACTGTTCAAGTTCTGTCTGCAAACGAGGTTTTAAGTCGCCCTTGAACTTATCTATAAAATCGTAATAATCTTGTATCTTGCTCATATTATCATTCATTTATTATTCACCTTTGTATGCCTCATACTCCTCACGAGTGATAGGAGTATCAGGGTCTACTATCAAGACTTCATCATAGGTCAAGCCATAGAGATGATAGACTATGAAATCTATCTTTCTCATCTGTGTCTCTAATTCACTTTTACCTTGTGCACAAAAAACATTTTCTACAAATTTACCCAACTGTTTTTTTTCTTTTTCAGAAACCAAAGGAAAAGGAATATTACGTAATTCACCAACTGGCACATGATTTGTTTGGTTATAAAATTTAAAATAATAATTAACAACCTTACTGTTCAAAATTGCCAAAACTATATAATTTGATATCGTTTCATCTATAGAGTAGATCAGATTACATGAATCGCCACAAATAACATCTTTCAATATAGTTGCCTTTATACGTTGTGCTAATCCCATATTTGCAACTTCTTGCATAACAATTCGCGCAAAACCAGATTCGTCCTTAGTCAAAGCTGCCTTATAGCAATACTCCTTCCCTTTAGTATAACCATATTGCGATATTTGTACGCCTCTAATTAATGGCAATGTATTCGTATCTTGTACACCAACAAAATAAGCCTTCTTTAATCCTAAATTGACATCACCCTTGTAACTTCTTGTTACATCATCAAATTTATACAAAGCATGCTTCATCCTAGAAACAACAGCATTGTCGCTTTTGAATACAAACTTTACATCCTTTGTCAAGTTCGAATAATATATATTTGATTTACAATTCTTTTCTATTATTTTAAAAGATGATTTTTTCGACGCTCTTTCTGCTATCATCGTAACTACAGCAACAGCCTGAGTTACATTATCAAAAACTCTATCTTTTTCCGTATAATGAACTATTGTTGAAATAGTTACATGTTTAACCAAAAATTCCCTTAAAGCTAGAGTATCATTTCCTGAAAAATAAGTATCCGGAGTTATATAAGACAATACACCATGCTCCTTATTCAAGTTAACACCTTCTTCAAAAAAAAGATGATACAGATTTCTCTTGCCACCATGAGCTACTTGGAATAGAGTTTCATACTTTCCTTTCAAAGGGTCATTTTTAGAAACTATTTTATACGGCGGATTAGCAATGACAATATCAAAACCACCCTTAACCCCGAACATCCATTCTGGGTCAAAGAAAGAAGAAGAGGTATTTTGATCGAACATATCCCAATCAGCCAACTGCTGGGCAGCACTATGAGAAACAAAACCTGTCTCTTCAATAGCATCTGCCAATGCCTTACGGGTTTCCTTGATTTGCTTCTTCAAATTCTGCTTGTCGATATTGCGACGAGCCAAGAAAATCTTGTGGTTCAATTCCTTCAACAGCTCCTTATACTTGATTACATCTGGTGCTCCATCCACCAAACTACTATCATACTCCACAGGTATCAATGTATTAGCAGACACAAACTTAGCCTCCAAGTTTGGCAACGGACGGATACCAAAGTTATGGGTAGCATCATCCGTTGGTCGCTGATCAACGACCAAAGAAATGAAGAAACGTAACTTACTTATCTGAGTGGCAATTGGCTGAATATCAACGCCAAAGATACAATGCTCTATGAGATAGAGTTTTCTGGCATAATCCGGGTCGTTCACACTCTGATTGAATGCGCTCTCTATATCCGCCAAACGCTCCCTGCGCTCCGTCTCACTATCCACAGCAAAGACTTGCTTGCTCTGACTGATGGCACGGTCTATCATAAAATCCTTCCACTTCTCATTTGTTGGGTCAATACGCTTCAGCACATGAACCATCTGCTGAAGTATGCCCATAGGAAATGCACCCGAACCACAAGCTGGATCGAGTACACGACAATGATAAAGTGCATCCATAATGTTATGCCTCTGCTCTTCTGTAACAGAAACATCTTCCGTGGAATAGCTCAAGAGCTGGCGATACAAAGCCTCGTCCTGTTCTCCACAAACTCGCTTGAGATGAGCCACCAAACTCTCATTCACCATATACTGCACGATTTCACGAGGAGTATAGAAAGAACCCGTCTGCTTACGAGCCGAAGTCTGTGTCTCAGGATTATAAGCAGCCAACAAATTCTCGAATGCCTTTCCCAGCAACTCAGGATCGAGACTCACCTCCTGGTCGTAAGGCGTATTCTCCTCTACCGTAAAGCAATAATGGCGCAAGATGTCGATGATGCCCTGCGCTGACACATTCTTTTTTTTCTTGTCACCATACCATTTTGACAAGTCGATGCTCGCACCCACCTCATCACCAAAGAACAGATAATCAGGAAGATACAACTGCGACAACGACCTATCATTCTCCGAGAAGCCATCATAGTATATTCTGTTGATCTTGTCATCCAAGCACTCAAACAAGCCACCATTCAAAAAAGGAACGTTGCTGTTGGCAAGGCGCAAGAACTCCTCTGCACCACCAGGCATAAAATCGCCTTCATAGCGCATCAGATTGTTCACATTAAAATCCCAATTCTTGCCACCCTTTACAACCTTGGCACGGAAACGACGATTGTTTGCCTCATCCTTGCCTTCGGCCACAATCGGACGATTGAGCATAGCAAAGAAGAGGTTCTGCAAAATCAACCTGTAATATTTACTCTTCTCTGTATCGTACAGAAGACTCTTGCGGTCGTGTGGGTCGAAGTTCTCTATAAAATGCTCCCGAATATAATTCTCATCAAAGAATTCATTTGGAATCAAATGCTTCTGCTTCAAGAACCAGACGAAAATCAAACGGGTAATCAATCGTATGCAAGCCTCATGATTGAACCTCTCATCATCCTCATTGGTACCCAAGTCGTTAGGAAAACGAGCCACCTGCACCGCCCAAGCATACCAATCGCTTAATTCGCTATAAAATTTCTTGGTAAGCAGCTCGTTGGAGAACACCTTCATCCAATGCTTGTACAGCTGCTCAAACGAAGTACAAACCTCGTTACCCAAAGCCTCCAAGATATCAAGATGTCCACGGTGTGGATGCTCGCAATTGATATTGCGGAGGATGCTTACCTTGCCCAACTTCTCGCTACCTCCATTGCGCCACTCCTGCGAATACTTCATTCGCTCACAAGTAGAAAGTGACAGGTATTTCCCCTGACGGATAAACAAGATGACAGGCTGGGCTGAAGCAATGCGGTTGAAACCACGAGTCAAGATGGTACTCTCCTGTCGGGTAAGTTCCATGCCTTCCTTCACATCTACGGCAAACACCATCATACCATCATACATGCCCTCTTGGGTTTCGGCATTCACCTCATCAATGCTCATTCCCTTACCTTGACCTGCAAGGGTTGCCTCATCAATGTTACCTATATAATAGGTGAAAGCCACTTTGTCAACCACTTCTCTCAAAGCAATAGGCAGGGTGACAGAATAAGCCCCCTGATACAAATCCACAAAAGGGATGGGTTCACTGGTTACTTCATTCACCGAAACCTGCAGATGGTTCAGCATCTGCAAGCAAGCATCATATAATGAAGACTCTTTAAAGAGACGCAATATTTTCTCCATATTTCTTATTTTTTACTAACATATTCCCAAACTATCAAGTCGAAGTTCTCTATCTTGAATTTCTCTTCCAACAACTTACCTTTAGCATCTTTCTTCTTCGGGTTGGCAAACAAGCCACCAGCCTTGTGCGACTTAGCGATGTCTAGGATGATGGAGGTAGCTTGCTGTGGCACCTTGCTTTTCATCCACTCCTTCAATATTCCCGAAAGCTTACTGATTCGTTCGTTGTCATTGCTTTCTATCCAGTCTGGCACATACCGCTCCTGATTTTTGTTGGTTCTCAGGAACTCCAGAATCTCAGCTCTGTTTAGTTCCTGATAAGTGGCAGGAAGATGGATATCCATCGGCTGACACATCAGATAGAGCTCGGTATATGGCTTATTGCTACCCTGCTTTCTGCGAGGATAACCAACCACGGCAACCAGACTCTCAGGTATCTTCTCAAAGAGAGTATCGTCAAAGCGGAAACCAGAGAAGATGCCATTCGGCATACGACGGAACACATCTCGATTCTTATCAAGGAAATCGAGCAAGTCCTGTCGATAGGTCTCAAAGGAGAAATCCTTGAGCGACAGAGTTTTTGGCGACTCAATATCGGAGATGCTATTGTTCTGAAGTTCCTCCAGCAAACGGTCGGCATTCTTGTCTTGCAGAGGATTGTCTTCTACCATCTTCTTGAACTTCTCATCAAGTTCCTGAGTCTCGGTATCCACCAGTTTCATCAGCGACATACGGTTCTGTATGCGGGTCTCCAAATGAAGATAATCCTCAAACGACTTGGCTGGCCAGAAGTTGACACAACGGATTACCTTGTTAGGCGAACCGATACGGTCGATACGACCAAAACGCTGGATGAGACGAACAGGATTCCAATGAATGTCGAAGTTAACCTGAGTATCAGCATCTTGCAGATTCTGACCTTCCGACAGGCAGTCGGTGGCTATCAGAATATCAATGCCGTCATTTACCTGTTCTAAGGTCTTGGCATCATATTGCGCAATCAGCTCCAACCACTTCTCGTAACTTACATTCCAACGTTGCTTCTCATCATCATAATATTTGGCTCTATCGAGTTGGGCATCAGCATACATGCCGCTCCAGTCTTTCTCCTTGTAAAGCTTACTGTAAGGCGCAAAGCTTTCAAGCACAGCGGTGAAGTTCTTGGTACTGTGGGCACCTGTGGTAAAGACATTCTGTCCCGAAGCAGAAGCCATGCGAGAGAAACCTCGCTTCTTCAACTCATCGAAGATAAACCGGGCTGTATCGGCAAAGGCTGTGAAGATGACAACCTTCTTGTTTTTGGCTTTCTTCTTCTCCTTGAGAATCTTCACAAGTTCTTCCAATTTCAAGTCTGTTTCCTCGCCAGCCTCATAGGCAGCAGCAAAAGCCTCAAAGTTCTTGTAGATTTCCTTCAATTTATTGACATCCATCTGCAGATTTCGGATGAAACCACCCAAGTTCTGCATATCCGACAACTTGATGGTTCCTTTACGGAGGGAATAAGCCTCGTCTATCAGGTCATCGATTTCCTCATCATCGAAGTCTGTATTGCCTTCTCCTCCACTGGTAGAAATGGTTCCATTGCCACCCTTCTCCTTGAACTCCAAGGCGAGTTTCAAAGTGCTTTCATGCACATCGAGTACCTTCTTCACCGTAGTCATGCAAGAATTCCAGGAACTTTCCAGACGCTTCATAAACAAGACACCCATCATCTTGACCAGAAAACGTTCGCGGTTTACGTTATCATCCCAATCCTTAGCCGCTCCCTTACGGGCCTTCTTCTTATTCACTTCGAGATAAAGACTTGGCTGATAGGCGGTAAGGCTCAGCTCATCAAACTTCTGATAAATTTCTTCCGTGGTCTGCAGTTTACCCAGATGTTCCACGCCCTGGTAGATATTGACAGGCTTCTCCTTATCAGGGAAGCCCAAGTCTTCGCCCAAGGTCTTCTCTATCAACTTTCGAGTACGAGCCACGATAAGTTTGTCGGTCAAGTTGAAGAACTTAGGAGGTAAAGTGGCGATGAATCCACCGATGGTTCTATCGGGATTGTTGCACCACTGGGTGTATTTGGTCTGCGCATCCTTGAAGAGGTTGGTAAGCGATTCCACTCCGAAGTCATCGTTGTCGAAGGCAGCATCCTTACCATGACCGATAAGGTTGAACTGTCCCTTCACATCGTTCAAGCCGGTGTTGATAGGAGTAGCTGAGAGCATCAGGACTTTTACATCCCGGTTTTCCTGTCCCTCCTTGCTCTGGATAAGTTTCGCCATCAACTCCTGATATCTGCCAGATTTCTCATTGCGCAGATTGTGGCTCTCATCTATCACAACCAGAATCTTCTTTCTCGTCTGAAGATAGCTCAACTTGGCATCGGTGTATCGCTCCTCCATACGGTCGTTCTGCATATCGGTATGGAAACGGACGATGTAGTCGAACTCATCCTTCTCGAAACGGGAGTTGCGACGACGGAGATACTGGTCCCAGTTTTGCTCCAACTTCTTCGGGCAGAGCAAGACTGTGAGATAATTCTGAGTCTGGAAATATTTGATTACCGCCAATGCAGAGAAGGTCTTACCAAGACCTACAGCATCGGCAAGGATGGCTCCATTATACTTACGGAGCATTTTTATAAGAGAGATGACACCCTTCTGCTGGTAGTTGAAAAGCGTATTCCAAATCACACTAGTCTGCAAAAGCTGCATATCTTGTCTGTGTTCAATACCACCATCCAAGTCGAGATCGGAATTGAACAATTCGAAGAGTATCTTATAATAGATTTCCTCTGGTGTATATTTTCGGAAAATTTTCTCTATCTCTTGGATAAAGTATTGTTTTACATCTATTTGCACGCCCTTAGGTTTCTCTCTGTCCTCAGGCATTTTATCTTTCGCCACCGACTTCCACTGTTCCTCAAACCAGGAACGGAGAGAGCGGTATGTATCGGAGTTGCCTGTGTCGGCAAGGTTCAGCTCCACATTAGAGGAAGGAGTATATCCCAAGCCCGCATAAGTCAAATTGCTGCTACCCTGCACATAATAGTTGTGGGCAGGGTCATGATTGTCCTTAAAGAGATAGAGTTTGGCATGACAAAAAGCATTGATGATAGCCTTGATATGTACCTTGTCTCGGCGCAGAAACTCAAGGGCGTTTTTGGCGGCTTCACTCAGATGGAGCGCATTCTCTATGCCACAGTCATCATTGAGCAAGTCGAGAATATGGTCTTGGAACTGGTCATCAGCAACCATCTGAGCCAGCACCATACGATACTCATTGTTGGGCGAGAAATTCTTGCCCAACAGCTCCAGACCCGTTACCGAAAAGAATCCCGTCACTATATCGAGTACACCTTCCCGATCCTTCTCCGGGTCAGTATAATACTTCATGTAATCCCAAACTGTCGTGGTGTTAATTCCGTCATTAGGATCTCTATCTTGTTTGTTGTCGATGATCATACTTAGGTCGATTTTCATACCAATCTACTCGACTCCCTAAGTAGAATCATTTACTCCTTTATCACTTATTCTCAATCATTTACAAAGAAAAGGCGCAGGAATCATATTGCGATCAATATCCTTGCTCTTCAGGTACGTAGGAAGAAACCTTAGCGTCAAAGATAAGAAGCAATAGAAGCCTACGCCAATGGGTATATATTTTGTGTACGGCACAGGATGCACCCTCTCCATACGAATGAAAAGAGCACACCTATGCCATAGTGTAAATATACACGATGGGTAGACGCCCACCGCTGTCTTCATCTGAACGCTCTATGAAATTTCCTACGTTTCGAAGAGTCAGAAGAAAACGTAAAGCAAACGTCTTTCTTATTATGATAGGCCAAGCCATGGACTTTCATTACCTAGCCAGCATCTCAATGCCAGCCATCCACGTCAAGCCAAATGCAAAGGTAATAAAAAGGAATGAGACTGGCAAGCTTTCAAGAGATTATTTTCTAACTTACTATTATTTTTTAGGAAAATGACATGTTTTTCCCTTTTGTTTATTCTCGCACATAAAAGTTTTTTTCGCGAAAAAAGTCTCAAAGTCTCATTTTTCGGCTAATTTGCTACTTATATTACTGATGTACAACACATTACAAGAATGATACTTTTCTGTTTATTTTACATAAAGTATCATCGAAGTATCATTATTTTTGTAGAAGTATCATAAAATCACCATGATGCATCATAAAATAACACGAAATTATAGTCAACTAAATATAGAAAAACTACAATTTGCTTGCTCAAAATAGTGCCCAGAAATCACCCCATAAAATGGGCATTCAATGCCCGCAGTACGGGCAATGAGTACCCAACACTTGGTCTATCGATACCCGTCACTTGATCCCTTAGTACCCGTGTGAGGGGCACTAAGAGACCAACCTATGTGCTTATTCCTAACTACAGTTGTCTGTGTTTTCCATCTTATTCCTAGTTAATATTGGCATACTTTATAAACTAGAAAGGTAGACACTATCAATTTTATAAAACGGAAATAGTAGACATTATCAATTCTATAAAATGAAATACTAGACCTTAGTTTTTGTGCCTGTATTTCTAGACATAAATCCTCAAAAAAGGCTTTTTTGCAAGCAACTCACCTGAATTTTATGATACTTCTATTGAATTTATGATACTTCTATGATACTTCTTTGTAAAACAAACAGAAAAGTCTCATTTTTATAAACCATTACATATCAATCATATACATCGGTTTTAGCCACAAATAATGAGACTTTGAGACTTTTTTCGAGAAAAAAACTTTTATGTGCACGAAACAAAAGGAAAGAAGAAAGCAGTAATTATAAAAGAAAAAAAACAGCAATGGCTACTACTCCATTGCTGCTTACTTTATATTTTACTGAACAATCTTGAAGCGGATACGCAAAGAATGCGCATGCTCATCCCAATTGGTACCAAGCAATACGAACTTGCCAATCTGAGCTGTTGAGCGGACATGCTTGCCAATACATGGACAAACATCATAATCGCCGATACGAACCAGACGCAAGGTTTCACTAGCATCATCAGGCAGACGATCAAGCTTCACCTCTGCAGGAATGTGGTCGCGATCCACAAACTCGTAAGTCACAGGCATATCAAGCTCTATCAGGCGATTCATCTCCGTCTCAATCTCCTTCTCCTCCTGGCGGGTAGGCTTGTGATCGACTACGAAGGTCATCTTGCTCTTCTTGCGCTCAATATGTGCATTGCGACTGCGCTCACAGCCAAACATGCGAACCATCAACTGGTTGAGCAGATGCTCAGCCGTATGAGCAGGAGGGAACTCCTCCTTATGATGCTCATTCAATATAATATCACTTTCCTCCATCTTGACATTGAATTTATAGATTCTTACTCCGTTAGCATCCATGGATATCGGGAATACGCCATCTTTTTTCAGTTCAACCTTCTTCTTACCTCCCGAGAACAGTTCGGTAACGAGAACCTCCTCTTCAGTGATTTGGAAGAAATCGAAAGCATGACCAGGAATACATACCTGAAGCTGGCGAGCCTCCTGGGCAAAGTTGAGCACGATGAGCATCACCTCCTGATCCTTCTTGCGAAGGAAGGCAAAATTGGTACGTGGATCAAAGCCCTCTGAACCAGGATTCACATACATCAGGTCGAAAGTATCACCTTCTCGAAGCGCCTTTTCTTCATTGGCAAGACGAAGAAGTTGACGATAGGTAGCAGCCAGATACTTCTGCTCAGCTGTCAAAGTCTCATCGGCAGAATCCTGATAAGCATGTGCCAAAGTTGAAGGACTCCAGTAGTCGAATATTGTGGTACGACCATCTCTTCCGCTGAATCCCTCCTTGTCCATACCCTTCTCGCCAAACTCCTGTCCGCTATAAAGCATGAAAGGATTCTTCTGGAAGAAGAGGCTCATGGCTGCTGCAGGAATTGCCTTCATGGCATTGCCGCAGAAGAAATCGCTGGCGATGCGCTGCTCATCATGGTTTTCCAGGAAATAGAGCATGTGCTGGCGGATATCATCCACCACCTGCCATTCATGAGTGATACTGGCAGCAGGGCGCTCACCCCGAACCACACCACGCAGGCAATCATACATTCCCACCTTATCATAAAGATAATCGAA
>ERZ791912.1383-NODE-1383-length-11257-cov-49.869309_pt1 | contig 11257 bp, 8 predicted proteins | sample MGYA00510141_ERZ791912 | MGnify/ENA primary metagenome ERZ791912 (study PRJEB30046, sample SAMN00792082) | human gut metagenome | study: EMG produced TPA metagenomics assembly of the A metagenome-wide association study of gut microbiota in type 2... | reverse complement strand
TGCCAAACAGTTCTATGTTCAGCAGACTGCTGATGATGGCACCGGCATAACTGCCTACAATACCTATGAATAGATTCATACAACATCCTTTTCCTTCACCGCTCATAATGCGGTTGGCAATATAGCCAATGAAAATACCAGTAAGGATTGGCCACGCTGTGAAATCTGCAATATGTTCTAACATACTCTTTAAATTTTAAACTTTATCTTTTAGCATAAAATGCTTATTTATAATTCTATCTTTTAGCAAAGTTCTGCTATTTATGTTTGCCTGACAGAGGGTTACGCCTCCAGCAGGAAGGTTAATCCGCTGATTCCGATATAGGCATAGATGATGTATTTGAGCAGGGAGCCGCTGAGGTGCTTGAATACCCAGGAGCCTATCAGGTTGCCGATGATGACTCCCGCTATTCCATATACATAACCTATGGAGACCGTGGTGGTGAAGAAACCGTTGTAGGCTCTTGCCAGTGTCATTATCAGATTGCCTGCCAGGAAATAGGTCTGCGTCATCGCCAGATAGCGATCCTTGTCGGGTTCTGAACTGACGAAATAGAGCACGGCTGGTGGTCCCTGCATACCGAAGAATCCTCCCATCAGTCCGCTCAATGTTCCTGCCGTAACCTGCACAGGCAGCGTTGTCTTTACCTTGATGCGCTTGCTGAAGAAGGCGAAGTAGATGCTCACGATGATCAGCGTAATACCGAGCAATATGTTCAGTATGTGATATTCCATCCGCTTGAGCACGAAGATGGCTCCGATGGAAATGATGATGAAGGTGAACAGAATGGGCAGCAACCGCCTCCAGGTGATGTACTTGTATTTCTGAATAACGATGATCAGGGAGGTTGTCATCGCCAGAATGCCTGAGAGGGTTGTTGCCTCACCGTAAGAGGGCATGATGGAGGGGAGCATCGTCATGATGAAGATGCCAAAACCGAAGCCAGTGGTGCGTTGCACAAAACTGGCTCCGATGCTCAACAGAAAAAGTTCGATGACAATATTGTCCATTCTGTTGTAGGCTTATTGATGGATGTAATCCAGAATCTGCTCTGCATGAATCTTGGTCTTGATCTCCTTTGGAGTGAAGATTTTCTCAATAATGCCTTCTTCGTTGACAAGATAGGTGGTGCGGAGGATTCCGATGGTCTTTCTGCCGCAGGTTACCTTCTCGCCCCAGCAGCCGAGTTCCTGCAAAAGGGTGGTCTCGGTATCGGCAATAAGTGGGAACTGCAGACCCTTGGTTTCTGCAAACTTCTTCTGCAGTGCCTGCTTGTCCTTGCTCACGCCGATAATCTCGTAACCGGCTGCTGCCAGTTCCTCCTTATGAGCCTGCAGGGAGCAGGCTTCGGCAGTGCATCCGCTGGTGTTAGCCTTCGGATAACTGTAGAGCACTATCTTGCGACCACGGTAGTCGCTTGCCTTGATCTCACGTCCGTCCTGGTCAATGCCAAGAATCTCTGGTATTTTATCTCCTACATTCATAATTCTATATTTATTTATTATATGTCTTGTTATGATGCAAAGATAATAAAAATAATGCGAACCGATGTGATTCTTATGATTTTTAACACTATTGATGACAGAACTAACGGTTATCGGTCGAAAGGAAAAAGTAAAAGGCAAAAGCAATCAGGGTTTGAATGCTTTTGCCTTGTTGCAACTTGTTATATTACTTCTTGAATCCGAAAATCTTGTTGAAGATTTTCTTTACTACGTTTTCTTTCTTCTGTGGGTTTACCACAGGCTCGTACTTGCGAGGACCCTGCTTGGCGCCCTTTTTCTGAGCTGTGGCTGGCTTCTGCTGAGGAGCTGCCCCCTGTTTCTGTGGAGCTGCATTCTGCTTCTGCTGGTTGTTTGGATTCTGCTTCTTCTGAGCTACGCCTCTGCCACGGCCGTTGCTTCCTGGGCGTACATTGTTTTCTGTACCAGGGCGCTGCTGAGGGTTTGCATTCTCAGCATTGTTACCGTTGTTGCCATTGTTACCATTACGGCGTTTGTTGTTGTTGCGACGCTTGTTATTTGGATTGTCGTTGCTTCTTGTCTGTTCGCCTTCCTGGTTTTGTGGATATGGCTTGTTCTGCTGAGGCTTCTTGTTGCCCTGCTTCTGCTGTCCGTTCTGAGCGTTCTTCTTCTGCTGTCCGTTCTGACCGTTCTGCTGATTGTTCTGTCCGTTCTGCTGATTGTTTTGTCCGTTCTGCTGAGCCTCACCATTCTGTACCTTTTCTTCCTTAGGAGCTTTCTCCTGTCGGTTGTTAGGGTTGTTTGGCTTATGCTTATGAGCAGTCTGCTCGCGGTCTTTCTGGCGTCTGTTTTTGGCCTTGGTCTTTTCGCCGTTCTCATTTCCGCCACGTCCATTGCCCTTGCGTCCGTTTCCGCCCTTGCCTCCACGTCCGCCTTTCTTGCTAGGCTTGTTCAGCTTGATATATTCAGGCCCCTCGCCGCATCCCTCAGGAAGCGGCATCTTCTCTACCACCTTCTCCAGGAACTTCTCAATCTGCTGGAACCAGAACATATCCTCTTCGTTGACGAAGGTGATGGCTCTACCGTCGCGGTTGGCACGGGCTGTACGACCGATGCGGTGAACGTAATCTTCGGTATCGTGAGGCACGTCATAATTGATAACCATCTCGATGTCGTCGATGTCGATACCACGAGCCACGATGTCGGTAGCCACGAGCACGTCATACTGACCGCTCTTGAACTTGAACATCACATCATCACGCTCAGCCTGCTCCAGGTCTGAGTGCATGGCGCCGCAGTTGATACCGGTCTGCTGGAGGGCAGCAGCCAGTTGCTTCACCTTCATCTTGCTGCCGCTGAATATGATGACACGCTTCATGTCGCCAGCCTTGAAGATATCCTTGATGATGGTCATCTTCTGGGTTTCGTAACATACGTAAGCCTCCTGCTTGATTTTCTCAGCAGGCTTGCTCACTGCGAGCTTGATCTCTACCGGATCCTTGAGCAGCGACTTTGCCAATTCCTCAATCTTCTCTGGCATGGTAGCCGAAAACATAATGGTCTGGCAAGTCTTAGGCAGCTTGGCTGCGATAGTATTGATATCCTCTGAGAAACCCATGTCGAGCATGCGGTCTGCCTCGTCGAGGATGAAGAAGCTCACCTTGCTGAGGTCTACGTTGCCCAGAGAGATGTGGGTGATGAGGCGACCTGGTGTGGCGATGACAACATCGGCACCCATACGGAGACTCTTCAGCTCCTGATCGTAACGGTTACCGTCATTTCCACCATATACAGCCACGCTGCTCACGTCCTGCAGATAATAGCCGAAGCCCTGCATCGCCTGGTCAATCTGCTGTGCGAGCTCACGGGTAGGCGACATGATGACGCAGTTGATGGCATCCTTAGGATAGCCACCATCATCCAGCTTGCTCAATACCGGCAGCAGATAGGCAGCTGTCTTTCCGGTTCCGGTCTGGGCTACGCCGAGCACATCATGACCTTCCAATATCTCTGGTATACATTTTTCCTGTACTGGGGTGCATGTGTCGAATCGCATATCGTATAATGCGTCGAGCACGTTGTCGTTTAAATCTAATTCGTCGAAATACATTTTCTTTCTTTTTTTCAATGTTTATTACCTCGGTGCCTTGCGGTAGCAGAAGTATGCCACGAAGGCGTAAATGATATTAGGCAACCATGCCGCCAGCATTGGCGGGAAGTTTGCCTGGATGGCGAAGGTGGCGCAGACGGTCTGCAGCATGATATAGCCAAAACTCAATGCCAGACCCAGTCCCAAAGCCTTACCCATGCCGCCCTTGCGCTTGCGTGAGGAGAGCGACACGCCGATGATGGTGAGGATGAATGAGGCGAAGGAGGAAGCGATGCGCTTATGATACTCCACCTTGTACTGTACCACATTGCCCGAACCGCGGTTGATCTGCTTGGAGATGTAATCCTTCAGCTCCGGACTGGTAAAGGTTTCCTGCTGTCCCTTGGAGTAGACCAGGTCGGTTGGCTCCATGGTGATGAGCGTATCTTTATTCATTCCGCTCGTAATCTTCTCTTTCATACCCTGCAGGCGGCGCACCTTCCAGTTGGTGAGCTTCCAGTGGTATTTGGAGTCGCTGATGGTATCATACTGTATTTCTGATGCCGTCAGGTGGCTCACCAGTTTCTTTTCCTGGAACTTGTCGAGACAGAATCCGTAGCCCTTCTTCGAGTTGTTGTCGTAATGCTGGATGTAGGCTATTACGCCTCGGTCCACCTGCAGCTGCACGTTCTCGGCAGAGGTATTCTTCTTCTTGTTCTTGTACATCGTCTCAAAGTTCTGGCGGATGACCGTGCCGTGCGGAATCACATAGGCTGAGAGCGTGTAGGAGAGTGCCGAGAGAAATACGCAGGTTATCATGTACGGGCGAAGCAGGCGCTTGAACGATACTCCCGATGCCAGCATGGCGATAATCTCGGAATTGCCTGCCAGCTTGGAGGTGAACATGATGACCGCTACGAACACGAACAGTGCACTGAAGAGGTTGGCGAAGTATGGCACGAAGTTGGCATAGTAATCAAAGATGATGGCTCGTGCCGGTGCATGATACTCGGTAAACTTCTGCAGGTTGTCGTTGAAGTCGAACACGATGGCAATGGTAATGATGAGCGCTATCGAGAAGAAGTAGTAACCCACGAACTTCTTGATGATATACCAGTCCAGTCGTTTGATGTATCTCAGTGGGTTGAGATACTTGAGCACCTTGAGGAATCGCAGTTTATGACCAATCCATTTCATCACCTTTCCCATCCAGCTGAATTTTCTGCCCAGCCATCTGAGGGCAGCGGTGAGCCATCCGAATCGGTGGGCCATGGTTCTGCCGAACTTTAATCTTCTGCGATGTTTTCTGATGTATTTAAAATCTTTCATAAATCAGTATTTTCCGGGAGTAGGAGCCATCGGGGGCTCCATGCTCCTGAGAGTTCTTACTCCTAACTTCAGTAATTTAAATTCTTCTTCCCAACTGGTCGATGACAGATCGCTTCCACTGTACGAAGTCGCCCTGCTCTATATGCTGGCGCGCATCGGTAACGAGTCGCAGATAGAAAGAGAGGTTGTGGATGCTGGCTATTTGCATCGCTAGGAGTTCCTGTGCCTTGAAGAGGTGGTGCAGGTATGCCTTGCTGGTAATCTGGTCGATTTCACATCCGTCCGGATCCACAGGGCTGAAGTCCATCTCCCATTTCTTGTTGCGCATGTTCATGGTGCCGTTGTAGGTGAAGAGCATTGCATTTCTACCGTTGCGGGTTGGCATCACGCAGTCGAACATGTCTACGCCTCGCTCGATGGCTTCCAGGATGTTCTGAGGTGTACCCACGCCCATCAGGTAACGTGGCTTGTCCTTTGGCAGGATTTCGTTCACCACTTCTATCATCTCATACATCACCTCGGTAGGCTCGCCTACAGCCAGACCTCCGATGGCGTTGCCGTCTGCTCCCTTGTCAGCGATAAACTTGGCTGCCTCGCGGCGGAGTTCCGGGAAGGTGCAGCCCTGTACGATAGGGAAGAGGCTCTGCTGGTAGCCGTAGAGCGGTTCGGTCTCGTTGAAGCGCTTCAGGCAGCGGTCCAGCCAGCGCTGGGTCAGTTCAAGACTTTTCTTGGCATACTGGAAGTCGCTCTGTCCTGGAGGGCACTCGTCGAAAGCCATCATGATGTCGGCACCGATGATGCGCTCCGTATCCATCACGTTTTCTGGTGTGAAGAAGTGCTTGCTTCCGTCGATGTGTGAACGGAATTCGCAACCTTCCTCCTTCAGCTTGCGGATGCCTGTGAGCGAGAATACCTGGAAGCCGCCACTGTCGGTGAGGATTGGGCGGTCCCAGCCGTTAAACTTGTGCAGTCCGCCTGCCGCCTTGATTACCTCAAGTCCCGGTCGCAGATAGAGGTGATAGGTGTTGCCCAGAATGATCTGAGCCTTCACCTGCTTTTTGAGTTCCTCGAAGTGTACACCTTTCACGCTGCCCACAGTTCCTACCGGCATGAAGATAGGAGTCTTGATCTGTCCGTGGTCGGTGGTGATGATGCCTGTGCGGGCATCGCTAGCCTTATCTGTTACTTGTAATTCAAATTTCATTTTTCTTCTTTTTTGTCATTTTCTGGAATGGTGAAGTTGATAGGGTGCTTTACCTTTTCATCGGTAAGGGCAAATTCCCATACGTCGGCCACGTCTTCTACATAGTGGAAGGATACGCCCTTGAGATATTTTTCCGGAATCTCTTCGATGTCCTTGCGGTTGTCCTTGCAGATTACGATGTCGGTGATGCCGGCGCGCTTGGCTGCGAGTATCTTCTCCTTGATGCCGCCTACTGGCAGAACCTTTCCTCGCAGGGTGATTTCGCCCGTCATGGCTGTGTTCTTGCGCACCTTGCGCTGGGTGATGGCCGAGGCGATGCTGGTGGCGATGGTGATACCTGCCGACGGACCGTCTTTCGGAGTGGCTCCTTCCGGTACGTGGATGTGGAGATTCCAGTTCTCGAAGATGCGGTAGTCTACGCCCAGCAGGTCGATGTGCGACTTGATGTATTCCAGCGCGATGACAGCCGACTCCTTCATCACGTCACCCAGATTGCCGGTAAGTGTCAGCTTGCCTGCCTTGCCACGGCTCAATGAGGTCTCGATGAAGAGAATCTCACCGCCCACTGAGGTCCATGCCAGTCCGGTTACCACTCCGGCATAGTTGTTGCCCTGGTAGATGTCGCGGTTGAATGGCGGATTGCCCAGAAGTTCCTTCACCTGGTCCATGCCGATGGTAGACTGTTCCAGCTTGCCGTCACATGTCAGTTTGTATGCCACCTTTCTCAGGCACTTGTTGATCTGCTTCTTCAGCTGTCTTACTCCGCTTTCTCGGGTATAGTGCTCGATGATGCATTCCAGGGCAGCCTTGTTGAAGCTGATTTTCTCTTCCTGCTTGTCAAGACCGTTGTTCTCCAGCTCTGTCGGTACCAGGTGGCGCTTGGCTATTTCTATCTTCTCCTCGGTAATGTATCCGCCTACTTCTATCAGTTCCATACGGTCGAGCAATGGGCGAGGGATGCTTCCCAGGTCATTGGCTGTTGCGATGAAGAGAACCTTGGACAGGTCGAAGTCCGTATCCAGATAGTTGTCGTGGAAGGCGTTGTTCTGTTCCGGGTCGAGTACTTCGAGCAGTGCCGATGCCGGGTCGCCCTGGAAGTTGTTCTTGCCCACTTTGTCTATCTCGTCGAGGATGAAGACAGGGTTGCTGCTGCCTGCCTTCAGGATGTTCTTGATGATACGTCCTGGCATGGCTCCGATATAGGTGCGGCGATGACCGCGTATTTCTGCTTCATCGTGCAGTCCGCCCAACGACATGCGCACATACTTGCGCTTCATGGCATCGGCGATGCTCTTGCCGAGACTGGTCTTTCCGACTCCCGGAGGACCGTAGAGGCAGAGGATCGGACTCTTCTGTCCGCCGTTCAGTGCTCTTACTGCCAGATATTCCAGGATGCGCTCCTTCACCTTCTCCATGCCGTAGTGGTCACGGTTCAGGATTCTCTTGGCGCGCGACAGGCTCAGGTCGTCCTCGGTATATTCATTCCAAGGAAGGTCTACCATGGTCTGCAGGAAGCTGATCTGTATGGAGTAGTCCGGGCTTTGCGGATGGATGGTGTCCAGCTTGGCAAGTTCCTTCTTGAATATCTTCTGAGTGGCCTCGTTCCAGTTCTTTCCTTTGGCTTTCTCTATGATTTCCTTTCTTTCCGGTCTTCCGTCTCCATCTCCCAGTTCCTTTCTGATGTTTCTTATCTGCTGTTTCAGGAAGTATTCCTTCTGTTCCTCGTCCAGGTCATAGCGGGTCTTCATGCTGATCTCGTTCTGTAGGGTGAGCAGTTTCGATTCCTTGTGCAAAGCCCTGAGGGCTTCCAGCAGACGGTCGTTCAGTGTGTCCTGTTCCAGCATCTTCATCTTGTCTTCGATGCTGAAAGGGATGGCGCTGCAGATGAAGTTTCCCTGGATGGTGCTATGCGACATCTCGTTGATGGCATAAGCCAGGTCGGTAGGGATATTATCGTTGGCGTTGATATAGCTGATGGCTTCCTTCAGGAGTGTCTGGTGGATGGTTGGGAAATCGGTATCGTCATCCGATGGCCATATTTCCGGCAGACTTGTTACGCTGGCGCGATAGTATGGAGTGGTTTTCTCTATCTTCTCCAGGTGACATCTGCTCAGGCACTGGATGATGATGGTCTGGTTGCCCGAACCGTCAGGCATGTTGATTACCTTTACGAGTTTGGCGAAGACACCGGTATCATACAGGTCGGCTTCCTTTGGATGGTCTTCATCCTTGTTCTTCTGGCAGAAGACGCTGAAGATGGTTTCTGGCTTGCTTGCCAACATTTCTGCAAGTTTCTTGCTGGCAGGTCGCCCTACGACGATAGGGATGAGAACTGTAGGAAAGGCAACGAGCTCTCTGGTGCAGAGCATCGGATAGACTCCTGCCGGATTTTCTGTAAGCAATGAGCTAGGATCGCCTTCAAAATCGGCAAACATTTGTATCTGAGTTTCGTTTCTTTTCATTTCTTTTATCGAATTCTTATTTTTAAGGTGCAAAGTTACTCATTTTTTTGCGAATTCGTGTAGAAGTATAGATTATTTAATAAATAAAAGCCGATTTATTTCTGATATGGCGGAAATGGGCTGCCTTTTTTCCGATATTTTACAATATCTGGCTCTGTTGCACGTTATTATCTCTGGAATTGATAGTTTTGGAAAATAAAAATAACGAGAGAAGATTTATGGCTGGATTTACATTTAAACAGTTTGAAATACAGCAGGATCGCTGTGCAATGAAGGTGGGTACCGACGGGGTGCTGCTGGGGGCATGGGCTAGGGGTGGACAACGTATTCTCGACATCGGTTCGGGTACTGGACTCATCTCGCTCATGATGGCGCAGCGTTTTCCCGATGCTCAGGTTTGGGGCATAGATATTGATCCGGATGCCTGCGGACAGGCGAGGGAGAATGTGGCAGCCAGTCCTTTTGCCGATAGGGTGGAGATTGCGTGCTGCGCCCTGCAGGATTTTTCGAAGTCGGAAGCGGCTATGGCTGACGGAATGCTTTTTGATGCGATAGTAAGCAATCCTCCTTTCTTTGTGAATGGATTAAAAAATCCTGACAGCAAGCGTGCGCTGGCACGGCATTCTGACAGCCTGCCTTTTTCGGTCTTGATGAGGGGTGTCAAAAGATGGCTTTCCGATGAGGGCGTATTCTCTGCGATAGTGCCAGCCGAGGTGCTGGAGGTTTTTGTGTCAGAGGCTTATTGCTCAGGGCTTTCGCTTATCAGTCAGTGTGGTGTGAAGACGGTGGAGCGCAAGCAGCCCAAACGCTATCTTCTTGCCTTCTCCAAGCATCGTGCAGGTATGGTGGATAAGCGCACGGAAATCATGACGGATTCTGACGGAAACCGTTCTGAATGGTATGCGAAAATTACGGAAGAATTTTATCTGGAATAGTGATTGTTTAGTAGTGATTAATTATTAGTGAGTAGTGATTATTTAGTAGTGATTAGTGGGTAATTGCACAGGGATGATGTCAACCCGCAGGCAAATTAATCACTACTCACTACTCATTAATCACTATTTCAAAGGTTCAGTTTCCTTTGCACCATTTTGCTGATGGCTTCCACCTTCTTGCTCTGTCGCTGGATGTCCTTGTGGATATCGTCGCGCACGGCATTCAGGTCGTTGAAGAACTCGGCAATGCCATTCTGTATCATGTTTGGCTTGCGTACGCTCTTGTCAGCAAACGGGTTAACTACCATCTTGATGCCTTTTTCTTCAAGATGAACATCTATTTCGGCTCCCGTCATAACCGGATCGCCATCATAGTGTATCACGCCAGGCTGGCTTCTCGTGATATGCAACTTCTTACAACGGAACGATTTGATTTTCGAGTTTTTGTCGAGTGTCTTGTTGAACATGTCGAAACTAACCTGCGGAGCCTCAATCACATCGAACGGTTCCATGATGACAACGTCTATCAGTCCATCGCTCATCGAAGCCTGTGGGGCAATATAGGCATTGTTGCCATATTGCGATGCATTGGCGCAGGAAATCAGGAACGCCTTGTATTGCTTGGTTCCCGTCTCGTCTTCCAGCGTATATGTCTCCGGCTCATATTTCAGTCCCTCTCTCAGTATGTTTTCAGCATAGCTGATAGGCCCTCTCTTGCCGCTCTCTGCAAATTTCATGCTGACGAAGGCATCGAAGCCCATGCCGCAGGTGCAGAAGAATGGGTGGCCGTTGATTACACCATAGTCGAGATCGTTGATTTTGCATGCGTTGATCACCTCGATGCTCTTTCTCAGGTTCATCGGCAGAAGCAGATGCCGGGCAAGTCCGTTGCCCGAACCGCAAGGCAGGATGCCCAATGCCGTATCCGAATGAACCAGCGAGCGGGCTACTTCGTTGACGGTTCCATCACCACCTACTGCCACTACGATGTCAGCGTGATTGTTCTTAGCCTCTGTAGCCAGTTCCGATGCATGTCCTGCTCTTTCAGTCAGTTTTATCTCGTACTCAAAAAGCTCTTTGTCCAAAGTTGAATCTATCAGATTCGGAATGCCTGCCTTGCTGGCTGTTCCCGAAATGGGATTCATTATGAAAATTATCTTCTTCTTCATTTTTGTGTCAAGAGTTTAGTGATTTTGTACTGCAAAAGTAATAAAAATACCTAAAATGGCAAGATTTATCAATAAAAAAAAACGCTAAAAATAAACTTTCTTAGGAAAATAGCTGATTTATTAGTCTTTTTTTGTATCTTTGCACCCTGAAATAAGAAAAAAATAAAATCGAAAAATAAAGTACACCTATTAATAATGGGACAATTACAAGAAAGATACAAGAATTATCGTGAACCACAGAAGTATATGGCTGCCGGTGTGTATCCATATTTCCGTGAAATCACAAGTAAGCAGATGACAGAAGTTACCGACATTGACGGTCACAAGATTTTGATGTTCGGTTCTAATGCTTATCAGGGTTTAACCAACGACCAGCGCGTTATCGATGCAGCTAAGGCTGCGCTCGACAAGTACGGTTCTGGCTGTGCAGGAAGTCGCTTCCTCAATGGTACCCTCGATTTACATGTGCAGCTCGAGAAAGAGCTCGCTGAGTTTATGGGTAAGGACGAGACATTGTGCTTCTCTACTGGTTTCTCTGTGAACCAGGGTGTGTTGGCATGTGTTGTTGGTCGTAACGACTATATCATCTGTGATGATCGCGACCA
>ERZ791912.1381-NODE-1381-length-11312-cov-57.454828_pt1 | contig 11312 bp, 12 predicted proteins | sample MGYA00510141_ERZ791912 | MGnify/ENA primary metagenome ERZ791912 (study PRJEB30046, sample SAMN00792082) | human gut metagenome | study: EMG produced TPA metagenomics assembly of the A metagenome-wide association study of gut microbiota in type 2... | reverse complement strand
TGGATATGGGCAATGCCATCCTCGCTATGCACAGTTGCCGCGAAACCGGTAGCGTCATCGACCACGAATATTGCGTGAAGGCTTTCACCAAGTTCTATCAGTTGTAATAAAAGCATTCCCGATTTATCTCTTCACTCTTCACCTTCTCGCCCGTAACCCCTCTGTTTATCGGAGTTTCGGGAGGTGAAGAGTTTTCTTTATCTCTTCACCCCTCTTCACCCATTTATCTTTTTTCTCATTAAAAATTATTTAAAAATCAGTTTCTCCGTTCTATCAGCCAGGAAAAGAGGGATGTTGATAAAGGAATCATCCCTCTTGAGATTAAGCATCGAATATCTGATGCGCAAACCAGGTGAGTACCTTTTGTTATACTCTATCAAACTACGCCCCGTGACACTGGTACCCGACTTCACTTCCACCGGAATAACTTCCAAACCACGCTGAACAATAAATTCCACTTCTGCTTTATTACCCGAAGCCCAATAATGGGAACAATTAACGCCATTAGCCACTAGACTCTGAAGAATATAATTCTCTGCCAAGGCGCCCTTATATTCTTTAAATATAGGATTATCAACCAGATAAGCCTCAGGACTCAAATCAGCAAGCACTCTCAATAATCCCACATCAAGACTATAAATCTTGAAGATGCTCAAATCTTCATACGATTTCAAAGGAACTTGCGGAGTAGAGCACAAGCTTACCTTATATATCAATCCCGCATTTTTAAGCCATGTAAGAGCATCCTCATATTCCCTCGCTCTTGCACCAGGACGAACCAGCTGATAAACAAACTTTCTATTTTCCTTAGCCAACTGTGACGGCAAAGACTTCCAAACATGCGAAATCCTATTAGCCAGTAAAGGCGTAGCATGCTTCACAAAGTCCAAGGAATAATCTTGCAAGATATTACGTAGAGTTGTTTCCACGCCACTCAGATCCTTTTCTATCATCTTCATTGCCGCAGCTGGCATTCCACCAGATATACGATAGGCAGTAAATGCCTGAGAAAGTCTATCAAAAAAAACGTCAGGAAGAGGTTCCAAGCTATCTATTGACATATAATATTGGTAAAGCCTTTCATCTCGCTGCTCCAAAAACTCAGAAAAAGTGACAGGATACATATTTATATGGTCAACCTTACCCACAGGAAACGAAAAGCCTTGATGCCCAAAAGCCAACCCCAAAAGAGAACCAGCACAAGCCACAACATATTCCGGCGTCTTTTCACAGAAATATTTCATTGCGCTAATGGCTTCCGGACAGTCTTGTATCTCATCAAGAATAAGCAAAGTCTTCTGAGGCAAAATAGGTTCTGAAGTAAGATATGACAATTGCTCGAGGATTTGCAGCGGGTTCTTGGTCTTGCGAAAGATATCGCAGACTCCCTCTTCTTCATCGAGACTAAAATATGCGCAATGCTCAAAATATTCTTCTCCGAACTTCTGAAGTACAGAAGTCTTTCCTACTTGTCGAGCGCCCAGCATAATCAATGGCTTACGGTCTTTTTTAGCTCTCCATTGTTTTAATTCTTGAATAATTATTCTATTAAACATTTTTTAGCACCTCCATCGTTAAAGTGCGGAAAATGTGTAAGTTTACACATTTCTGATACTTCTTTTGTGAAATTCTCCACATTTTCCACACTTGAGTTTTATTTTTCATCGCAAAGATACTAAAAAAACGACAAGCAAACAAGCATTTACTACATTTTTAACCAACTTTATTACATCATTTATTTCAAGAGGAGCATAAGACCATCCGTAAGATTCTTTCTAGCTCATTAAAAAAAAGAGGAAAAGCATGGCGGTTTGGAAAAATAATCGTAAATTTGCAATTGGAAAACAAAGATTAGGAATTATGATAGAGACAAACGATAGAATATTGCCGGTAGGCATCCAGTCTTTCGAGAAAATCAGAAAGGAAGGATACCTTTATGTTGACAAGACAGATATCATCTGGCAACTTGCCAACAGAAACAAAACATATAATTACCTGAGCCGCCCACGCCGCTTTGGTAAATCCGTTCTTGTAGATACGCTAGAAGCCTACTTCATGGGCAAGAAGGAACTCTTCGAGGGGTTGAAGATCATGCAGATGGAAACGGAATGGGTGAAGCGACCTGTCATCAGACTGGATATGAGTCGTGCGGGCGCAGAGCCGGAAAGTCTGAAAGGTTATCTAGACTATACCTTTCAGGAATATGAATCTTTGTATGAGATAGAAACAAGAGGTAATTCTCCGTTAGCTACTCGTCTGATAGAAATTATAAAGACTGCATACAACAAAACAGGTTTGCAGGTGGCCATTCTCATCGATGAATATGACTCTCCATTGCAGCATTCCTGGAAGACTCCGTTATACGAAAAATGTACGGCAATATACAGAGACGTATTTGTCATTCTCAAATCTATGGACAAATTCGAAAACTTTGTTTTTATCACAGGCTGCACCAAATTTTCGCAATTCTCCCTAACCTCAGGTCTCAACAATTTGAGTTTCATTGGTTTTGATTCAGAATATGCTGCTCTATGTGGTATCACAAAAGAAGAAGCTATCTGTTATTTCAAACCGGAAATCAACAAATTGGCAGCATGTAAAGGATGGACATTCGATGAAGCTGCTATGCAACTGTCTTCTAGTTATGGTGGCTATCACTTCTGTCGCAGAAACAAGGTTGATGTATTCAATCCTTTCTGTCTTATCAATGCATTGGCAGATTCTGATTTGAAGAACTATTGGTTTTCATCCGGAACATCGCCACTACTCTCTAAGTTTGAAGATGATATTAAAAAAAGGTTGAAAGATTTCGAGTATTGTCCGATAATTAGCGATACACTGGAGACTTCTGATGTGACTGATGGTGGAGCAGAACTTGTCCTCTATCAGACAGGCTATCTCACGATTAAGGATTATATGATGGGAATCTATATTCTAGGATTCCCTAATTCTGAGGTAAAAAAATCACTTTATGAGACGATATTGCCAGCACTTACTTCAGAAGCTGAGCAACAACGGTGGCGTGGATGCTGCCACGGAGCAGATAAAAGCCAAGCAGTATGCCGAGCCTTTCCAGGCTGATAAGCGGAAAGTAATCGCCCTTGCCATAGAGTTGGATGATAAGGGAAAAGGATTGGTAGATTGGAAGGAAGTATAAGGAAGAAAGCGGAAAAAGCCCCCGAAGCGTAATAGCTCCGGGGGCTTTCTGTTCAGCAGCAAACGCCAGCATATAACTTATCTATAGGGAATATCAAATCCCAATTTTTTCCCCAAACGATATTTCCAAACTCTATCTTGAACTTTTTGAATTTGTTTTCATTCAAGTAAGAGTTATATTGCGGATGTGGGTGATTTCTAATAAAAGCCCCAACATCTATCGTCTTAACAGTGTCATCATTAAAGTGTAATTCAACTTTTAATGGTGCCACATATCTTGCAGAAACAATACTTAAGTTCATAATTTCTTCGTTATTTTTGTTGAACGTATTCTTTTCTTATAAATAAAGAAGTTTACCCATTTATCAACTATATTCTTATAGTACTTCTTCACAAAGGCCTCTGCTGTAGCAGCATCCTTCTCACTTAAAGGTGGTATCTTGCTAGAAGTTCTTCTGTGAATTTCAACAAGTTCACCATTTTCTAATATTATCTCGAAAATAGCTTCATGTCCATCCTTCATTACATGAACGTGTATCGGTTCATGCTCATTCGAATAGAACAGAAAGATAAATCCGAAGTATTCAAATATCTTTGGCATCGCAACCTCCTTTTTTAACCTATCTTGATTGCAAAGTTACAACTTTATTTTGAAAGTGCAAAGAAAACAGGAGAAAAGTTTCGGAAAAAATGTTGTGGATGTTCATGAACTTACCTATCAACATGATACCTAGAAAGCAGAAAAAGCCCCCGAAGCGTAATAGCTCCGGGGGCTTTTTCTGTTTTCTTCGTTTTCAATAGGAGATTCGGCGAAATTTCCTATTGAAGTCTGAGAACTTTATGATATATAGACAGTATCATCAATGTCTTCCATACCTAGGAGATCGAAATACATAAGGCGTGTATTTAGTGGCAATCTGCCAACACCTATTTCCATGTATTTAGCTTCGAGACGTTCATCTTTAACAAGATATTTAAAACCGTTCTTTTGATAATAGTGAATGGTAGAATCACTATTATAGGCATCAACAATAATGAAACGGCATCCGGTTTTGTTATTATATCTGAACCAGTTTTTTATCAAGTCCATAACAGCTGTTCCGATTCCTTTGCCTGCAAACTTTTTGTTGGTAGCAAGTCTGCCTATCAGAACAGCTGGGAACCTGCGAAGTCTTTTCCCTTGAAGATCTGTAAAGTCAAGAAATGATTTTTTTGATTCATCATTTAGTTTATTGGTGATCCTAATGCTATCATTGGATAGGGTAAATGCAGCCACAACAATATTAGGATTGTCACGAAGACACAATAAATATGTTTTTCCAAGTAAACGCTTGGAATAAATAACGGAATCATTGGCAAAGAATTCGTCTAAGTCTTGATTGTCACAACAAAAAGGCTCACATGAAGCAAGCTTTTGAGGTGTTACGACAGCAAGAACGCACATCTCTAATAATTCTTCATATGTCATAGCAAGTTCATTTCGCGCAAGAATTTTCTTGTGAGTTCAACTTTTTTCTTGTCAACTTTAATACTTCCAGGATGGGCTTCTGTCCATTCTGCATTTTCTAAAAATTTTTCAGCTTCTTCACCTTGAAGAGTTGGAATGATTCTTATTGCTGTTGCCATAACTTTTCTTTTTTTGGATATTTTTGCAAAGATAAGATTTATATCTTTAACTTCCAAATTTTTAGGCAACTTTTTTGTTTTTTTTCATTTTTAAATTGTTATAGTCATGCGTGATAAGGAATCGGTCACGCAGATTTTTATTCTATACGGTTATGAAAAAGCCCCCGAAGCGTAACAGCTCCGGGGGCTTTCCGTATTTATCATCAGGCATTGTATCTACTGAATCTGCAGTATCTGGTCTTCCGTCAAACCAGTTATTTCCAGGATTGTCGCCTCATCCATACCTTTTGCTAGCATATTCTTAGCAATCTCAATACTTCTTTGGCTTTTGCCTACTTCTTCGCCTTTTGCCATGCCTTGCTTCATGCCTTCTTCCATGCCTTTTTCCATGCCTTCTTCCATTCCTTTCTGGTACCTGTCATCCAGGAGGGTTCTTTCAACACTTACCGAATCCCAGAATTTGTCATAGGCACGGAGCTCGGCATCAGTAAAGCCGGAAACTTCAAGATCTTCTACGGCTTTTCCTATCTCTGGGTCATTAAGCAGGTCGGAAGGAATCTCCTTCGTGTTGGAATTGATTTCTGTCAGGAAACGGAGCCACAAGACCATCATGCGCTTGTCGGCGATGGAATGTGGAGTGAACTTAGGGAGTTCTATGAAGGTGAAATGCAAGCCCTCGATGACCTTATTGCTGTCCTTATCGTGCACGATGCGGTAGTTGTGGATGAAATCCGGAGTATCATGCGCAAAGATATCATTTATCAGGTTGAGAGAATACACGGGTTGGAGTTCACTGTATTTTCCTCCCTTTTTAGCCTGACTCACATAGAGCTTGGATGCATTGAACAGTACTCGCTGCTGGAATGCGTCAGACCATTCCATCTGCATTTCCACGCAGAACTTCCTGCCTCTGACGTCGGTGCAGAGTACATCAACTATGGTGTTCTTGCCCCCTTCTAGCTGGGGCACAAGTTCCGTTGGCAGATACTCTATCTCGTGTATCTGCTCTTCTTCGCTGAGTGGCAGGAGGGCGTTCAGAAGGCTGATCAGTCTTTTAGGATGATTGCCGAATATCTTCTTGAACGTGAGGTCTGCCTTAGGGTCTAAGTACTTCATAACCTTTCTGTTTTAAAATGATACCGCAAAGTTACGATTTTATTTTCATATCAGCAAGAGATTTCTGATAAAAATTAAGAAAAAGCCCCCAGGCATCAAATGTGCTGCCTGGGGGTACGATAGAGAATCTGGGGCTAGTCTGCCCAAATTCCCTTATTTGTTGAATTATCCCAGAAATCCTTCACTTTTTCGTCGCTGTAATCCTCTTCTGCCGCTTTCTGGATAACAGAGCCGGCGAGGATGGCTGTGGTTTCCATTTCCATGACGCTAACCACTGGCTTGATATATCTTTTCTTTTTCATATCTATTTTTATTACTATTTTTTAATTACTTGATGATAACCTTCATGGCCTTACCGCCACGCTTTACGATATTCACACCCTTCTGCAGATCCTGGAGGCGATGCCCCTGGAGGTCGTAGTATTCAGCCTTGCTATCTGCTGTAGACTCCAACTGCTCGATGGCTGTGGTGCTGCCGCCAACACTGATGCTGAACATTCTGGCACCAGCTGCAGGAGCAGATGAGTTATCTACCATATAAGCACGGAAAGGCTTGCTGCCCACAGACTTTGTTGCTGTTTTCTCCAACAGTTTGGCTGGGTTCATCAGCTTGTCGCCCTTCACGATGTAGCAGTTGTTATCAGTATCCTTGCTGAACATCTTTTGGGTATAGAGACCCTGAAGCTGATAGTTGCCATTAGCTGTTTCTGCAGTCTTTACTTCATTTGCAATCTCCATGTTGGCTACAGTGAAGTCGAGCTTTGTTGCTCCATCCTTCATCTTGATGATAACAGGAGTACCAGCAGCGATGCTTCCCTCAATCTCTTCGAGTTCTACGGTCTCAGTACCCTCATCAGCTGAAAGAAGCTTGAAGGCACGGAAGTTCTGATTTGCGAGCGATACATCGAATGGCAGGCAGAGTGTTGCCCAGGTAGTGCCGGCATTCATTGTGCGGCTATAAGATGCAGCCTTGGCTGCGAATGGCTCGTAAGCCACGAAATCCTTGTTATCGTCAAGAACGAGATTATCCGTAGCAAGAGTTTCTCCCGTTGCTCCTATCTTCTCATCACCATTCTTGCCTACCAGCTTGGTGAAGTAGCCAGTCTTGTAGTTGGCGTTATCAATTCCCGTTTGTGGTTTATCTTTATCGAAAGCTTTGGCTCCCTTGAGTTTTGTGCATCCCAGGAACATCGTGTCATCACCAGTACCGCTTGTTCCTACAGCAAACTTATCGCTCACGAAAATGGTAGTAAGTCCATTACACGTATTAAACATGTCGTACATAGAACAAGTTTTTTCCCGAGTATCAAAACCAGACAAGTCAAGTGTCTTTAGGGATATGCATTTTTCGAACATATGATCCATACTTCCTACATTCCTAGTATCCCAACCCGACAAATTAACAGACAAAAGGTTACTACATAATTGGAACATCGAAATCATAATAGACACTTTTGATGTATTAAGATGAGAGAGATCAAGTGACGTCAGCCCAATACAATGATAAAACATGTTTCTCATATCCGTCACTTCCGACGTATTGAAATTTGAAATATCCAGCGATTTCAAACTACCACAGTTGTAAAACATATTACTCATATCCTTTACTTTTCGAGTGTCGAAGCCAGAAAAGTCTGTTGTTTGGAGATTAAAACAATTATAGAACATATTATGCATATCAGTAACCTGCGATGTATTCAAATATTCGATACCCTCTATGCTCGTGAGTTTTTCGCAGCCTTGGAACCATTCATTACATTTGGTTGGTCGTGCATTTGCAAAGGCGGGATCAAACACTACCTTGGTAACGTTGGTAACGTTAGGGTTTTGCCACACCCAGTCAGGTGTCCCCAACCCACCATAGATTCCATACTCATTTTCTCCTAAAGTTTCCTTGGATGTGAGAAAGAAGGTCAGCGTGCCATCAGCATATTTTACCCTAGGGATTGCACGACTAAAATATCCACCTTCTATCTTGGCATAGGTCTTGTCGGTAGCATTGTATTTTGTCCATACTTCTTCGCCTTTGAGTTTTTCACAATTGTTGAACATATCGTCACTATTAGATACCTTGGTTGTTACAAACTTACTGCTGGCGTAGATGGTGGTGAGAGCTCGGCAGTTCTCGAACATTCTGCTCATATTCGTCACATTCGCGGTATTGAAGTTAGTGAGATAGAGAGAGGTGAGAGATAAGCAGCTAGAGAACATATAACTCATATTCGTCACCTTCGCAGTATTGAAATAAGTAACATCTAGCGAGGTGAGAGATGAGCAGCTAGAGAACATGAATCTCATATCCGTCACCTTCTCTGTATTGAAATGAGTAACATCTAGCGAGGTGAGAGATGAGCAGCTATAGAACATATATATCATATTCGTCACATTCGCGGTATTGAAATGAGTAACATCTAGCGAGGTGAGAGATGAGCAGCTATAGAACATATAACTCATATTCGTCACATTCGCGGTATTGAAGTTTCTGACGTCAAGAGAGGTGAGAGTATGACAGCTAGAGAACATGCTGCTCATATTCGTCACATTCATGGTATTGAACTTACTGACATCGAGAGAGGTGAGTTTTGAACAGCTAGAGAACATGTAACTCATATTTGTCACCTTCTCAGTATTGAAGTTTGTGACGTCGAGTGAGGTGAGAGCTAGACAGTTATAGAACATGCTGCTCATATTCGTCACATTCACGGTATTAAACTTACTGACATCGAGAGAGGTGAGTGTTTTACAGCCATAGAACATGCTGCTCATATTCGTCACATTCATGGTATTGAACTTACTGACATCGAGAGAGGTGAGTTTTGAACATTTATAGAACATTTGGGGCATATTCGTCACATTCACGGTATTGAACTTACTGACATCGAGAGAGGTGAGAGCAACACAGCTAAAGAACATGCCGTTCATATCCGTCACATTCGCGGTATTGAACTTAGTGACGTCGAGTGAGGTGAGTTTTGAACATTTATAGAACATGAAACTCATATTTGTCACCTTCTCAGTATTGAAGTTTGTGACGTCGAGAGAGGTGAGAGCTGAGCAGTTAGAGAACATGTCACTCATATCCGTCACCTTTTCTGTATTCAGATATTCCAGGCCTGTAATTGTTTCCAGATTTGTGAGATTCCCAAAGAAACTGTACAACGATGTAGGCGTGTATGTTCTAAAACTCTTATCGAAAACAATGTGCACAATTGTGCCATTCCCTAAATTATTATTGATATCAGCCACTGTCTGTTTATCTTCCACCCAAGCACTATTTTCAGGAAGGGTTTCACCCACATTTTTCTTGAAAGTCAAGGTTTCGGTGTCGGATTCATACGTTGCTATATACTTAGAACTGGAAGCTTCTGTCTGCGCCACCATGCCGGCAGGCAGAAGCAACAACATGAGCAACATCAATGGGAACAGAGCGAATCTACGGATTATCGCCCCCCCCATTGTACATACGGCCGACGTGCGACCCATTGGATTGATTTGTAAATCTTTTCATCATAAATAAATATGTTTTGTTATTATTTTTATCAAGAAATTACTGAATACTGATTGCCATCAGACTGACTACCAGACACACGAACGTGATAAACACTACGCCGAGGATGAGGCAGATATAGAAACGCCCTCTCCTGATGAAATCACCCAAGCTGAAATGATACATCGGGTAATCATCAAGATAGGTCCTATATTCCCTCACCATGACATTAATCATGATGCCAACATAAATGAGGAGAAACAGAGCTACTATCAGGATAGCCTGTTCTTCTTTGGCTAATGATTCTATTATACTTTTCATGGTGCAAATATAGTGTTTTTCTTTGAAACAAGGTGTCGCATTCCCCCACATAGGTGTCGCATTCCTACAAAAAAGGTGTCTCATTCGTGGGGGAATGCGACACCTAATACATACTTTTTAACAGTTTTTCTCTCTCCAAGCCGTAGGAGAGCAGCCTTCTTTCTCTTTGAACATACGGTAGAGATGGGTACGGGAAGAGAAGCCACACTCAGCAGAAATGATGTCATTACCGAAGTCGGGGTTATCCAACATCATCTTCTTGGCAGCCTCAAAACGCACCTCGGCAAGCCAGGGGCGGAAGGTGGTATTGAGACAGGATGAGAGGTAGCGCGACAACTCGTATCTGCTGATATTCAACGAACGTGACAGGGTAATCATATTCAGCGACGTATCCCTATAACCCTTGGCGGCACACCATTCATCCAACTTCTCACGGACGATCTTCTGCCGTCTTTCTGAACGCAGTGATTGTAAAGTTTCTTTCTTATCATCCAGTTCTTCATCCTGCAGTTCTAAACAGGCATTGTCTTCCACGCATTCCATGGCAGCATCCTCTTCTTCCTCCTTATCCAGAAGTTCTTCGGAAGGTACGTAATTATAGCCCAAAGCCATAAAACTGAGCGTGAAGAAAAAGACAGCAAGCAGTCCCAGAGGTCCGATAACATATAGAGATTTAGTGGAAAGAACTACAAAAGGCAGGGCTACTGCAGGAAAAAAGAGCATGAATACACTGGCTCGCGCATATCTCACGTAAGGCAGGATATCGTAACCAGCCATCACCTCCAGCATTCTTCTGCGCTTTCTGATTTCCACTATTATCATATAGATGCAATAGGCTACGTTGATGCCGAACAGGACTATCATCACATAAATCCAGCTGCCGATATGGAAGTTTCCGCTCTGGATAAAGCCGATGCAGAAGGCAGCCAATATGGCGGCATAAATGCTGGTGCAGACGATGCTCATCTTCCGGCGGTTGGCATGCGTTGCCTCGATATTGTAAATGCCAATAGAGATGAGCGAGAAGCAAGGGGGATAGGCCAGCATGTTGAATACGGCTCCCACTGCAGCGTCTTGAGCCCGGAAGCCCAGAAGCATCTGCATGAGAAATTGTATGGCCAGTCCTACCATGGCTCCGATAATCAGCCATCGTGACACTTCATATCGCCGATTCATCCACTTCATGTGCAGGCGGGTAATACCCAGGATGAGGATATTGATGAACATAAATAGGAAACAGGCGAACTGCAATAAATATAATGTATCCATTTCTTTCTTATTTTTGTATTTGGCATCTGCCAAGATTACTGTTTAATCGTCTTAATACGCATGCAAAAGTACAAATTTTATTTTTAAACGGAGGGGAGAAATGGGGAAAAAGTGAATAAAAGGACGAAAAAAATGGTTTTATTTAAATGTATCCTCGCTTGAGGAATGATAAAAGGACACAAATATAGTAAAAATCTACGCAAATTTTGCGGAATCAAAATTTATTTGTAACTTTGCACCCGGTTAGCAGAGAGCTAACTAAGGGGTGCTACCGCCAGAAATGAGAAAAAAGCGGATGCTGAGAATATACCCATCGACCTGAACCAGGTAATGCTGG
>ERZ791912.1363-NODE-1363-length-11456-cov-50.949390_pt1 | contig 11456 bp, 5 predicted proteins | sample MGYA00510141_ERZ791912 | MGnify/ENA primary metagenome ERZ791912 (study PRJEB30046, sample SAMN00792082) | human gut metagenome | study: EMG produced TPA metagenomics assembly of the A metagenome-wide association study of gut microbiota in type 2... | reverse complement strand
AATCTGGAGTTTTTGCCATAATGTTTTTTGTTCTTTAAAAACTGTTGAAATATTCTATATATTCTTTTTCCTATTTAATATCCGAAGATTTCTTCCTGAGAGAGGCGCTTGATTGGCGCAATCTTCTCCAGGCTCTTCATATCGAGATTTTTCTCATCACCGAGGATCACCATGCGATATGGCTTGCCTACGATATTCTGCTTCTCGAAGTTCGTGATGTCCTGCAGGGTGAGTGAAGGAAGCTGCTCGTAATAGAGCTTGGTTACATCATAGTCGATACCCATCAGCTTGGCATTGAAGTAGGCGTTGATGACGCCAGCCTTGGTAACGCGACGGCTCTGGATAGACTTCATCAGGTTCTGCTTGGCAAGATTGAAGGAAGCCTCGTTCTGTGGGAGATTGTCGGTAATCTCATCGAAGACGTGGATGCAGTCCATCATCTTGTCATTCTGGGTGATGATGTGACGCATGAAGTAATCCTTCTCGTCCTTGCGAACTGGAGTGTAGTAGGCAGCACCGGCATTGTAAGCCAGACCGCGGGTCTCACGAAGCTCCTGGAAGACGATGGTATTCATGCCGCCACCATAATACTCGTTGAAGAGAGAAATCAGGGCACCGTCCTTCACATCGCTCTTCTTTCCGGTGTTCTGGTAAGAACGCAGATAGATGTTCTTGGCATCGTAAGGAGCGATGTAAATCTCGTTCTGCTTGATTTCTTCCATCTTGTACTCCTTGCCCTCAGGAACAGCTGCAAGTTTCTTTGCGGTCTTGTGCTCCTTGGCGAGCAGGCTGTTCAGCTGCTTCTCGCTGTAAGGACCATAGTAGGCAACGGTGTGCTCCATGTTGTTCAGTCCGCCCAGAAGGTTGACCAGCTCCTGAGGATCCATCTTGCGCAGGTCGGCAGTCTTGATAGCGTTGCGGATTGGGTTGTAGGCACCGTAGGTGCTGTAGCTCCAGAGATAGCTGAAGTTTGACTGCTGGTTGGTCTTGGCATCCTGCTGTTGCTTCTCGATGAGGTCGATGAACTGGTTCCATGAGGTCTTGTCTGCCTTGGCATGGTGCATGACTTCCTCCAGCAGGTTGAGAGCTGCAGGAAGGTTCTCGTTCAGACCGTTGAGGCTGATCTGCAGAGTCTTGGAACCCTGGGAGACGCTGAAGTTGCAAGCCAGCTTATAGAATGCCTGCTTGATGGCAGAAACGCTCTTCTTGTCGGTTCCGATATAGTCGAGATACTGGGCTGCATAGCTGTAGCGGATATCATCCTCATCGCCGAACTCGTAGCGGAATACGAGGTTGAAGAGGTCGTCCTGGGTGTTCTGCTTGTAGACGAGAGGCAGTTTTCTGCTGGTCTTTCCTACGGTAAGGTCCTTCTTGAAATCGAGGAACTGAGGCTGGATTTCAGGCACCTGAGCGTTCTTGATTTCCTTGACGAAAGCACTCTCATATTCGCGGTTTGCCGGAATAGGAGTGATGGCTGGCTTCTCAATCTTCTTCAGGGTAGTATCCTCGCCCATTTGCTTGTATACGCATACGAAGTTGTCGTCGCGCAGATATTTGTTGGCGAAATCTACGATGTCCTGCTTGGTCAGCTTGCTCTGACGCTCCAGCTTGCCGGCTACGTCTTCCCATTTCTCGTCGTTGATGAAGGCGTCTACCATGATGCTGGCACGGTTGTCGTTGCTGTCGAGACCTCTGTAGAAGTTCAGCTTCTTGTTGGCGATGACCGAAGGCAGGAGGTCGTTGTCGAATTCTCCACGGCGCAGCTTCGCCATCTCCTGGAGCATGAGGCTGCGGACCTCTTCCAGCTTCTGACCCTTGTTAGGATTACCGGCAAGGATGAAGGCAGAATAGTCGTGCAGACCGTAGACGAAGGCTCCGGCAGAAGCCAGCTTCATCTGCTGCTCCAGGTCAACCTCCATCAGTCCAGCCTTACCGTTGGAAAGCATGTCTTCGATGACATCGAGCACATCGCTCTCCTTGTCGTTGGCGCCCTTGAATTTCCATGCGAGCATCACGTTCTCAGCCTCCTTGCCCACTACGGCAGTATCCTTGACGGCAGTAATATCCGGCTGCAGGCTGAACTCAGGACGGGTGAGGTTGTCGCTCTTCTTCCATGAACCGAAGTACTTGTCGATGATGGCGATGGTCTGGTCTGGGTCGAAATCACCTGCCAGGCAGATAGCCACATTGTTAGGTACATAGTAGCGGTGGAAGTAGTTCTGGATATTGATGATGCTAGGGTTCTTGAGATGTTCCTGCTCACCGATGGTAGTCTGGGTGCCGTAAGGATGGGTAGGGGTGAGAAGCTTCCAGAGGGCAGCAAACTCCTTGGTGTTGTCGCTTGCCATGGAGATGTTCTTCTCCTCGTATACAGCCTCCAGCTCGGTATGGAAACCGCGGATCACCATGTTCTGGAATCGGTCGCTCTGTACCTTTGCCCAATTCTCTATCTCGTTGTTCGGGATGTTCTCTACATAGCAGGTCACGTCGTTGGAAGTATAGGCGTTGGTGCCCTGGCTTCCGATGCTCGCCATCAGCTTGTCGTACTCGTTCGGGATGTTGTACTTGGCTGCCAGCTGCGAAACCGAGTCGATTTCGTGATAAGCCTGCTTGCGCTGTGCCGGGTCGGTCAGCTTACGGTAGCTCTCATATCGGCGAGTGATTTCGTCGAGATAAGGCTTCTCCTTGGCGTGGTCGATGGTGCCGAACTTCTGGGTTCCCTTGAACATCAGGTGCTCCAGATAGTGGGCAAGACCGGTTGTCTCGGCAGGGTCGTTTCTGGAACCTGTCTTTACTGCGATGTTTGCCTGCAGACGAGGCTTTTCCTTGTTGACTGACATATACACCGTCAGACCGTTGTCGAGGGTATAGATGCGTGTCTTCATCGCATCACCGGGGATGGTGGTGTAATGATAATCCTTAGCTGTGGCGCTGATGCTGCCCATCAGGACAGCTGCCAGCAAAACGTGCTTGATCTTCATTTTAAATTATAAATTGTTAATTATAAATTGTTAATTTTTCATTATGAATTAATTCTCGTATTCCACTTCCTGGTCCAGACTGTTGACGAAGTTTCTGTAAACCTCTTCCTCCACATCGCCCATGGCATACTCCTTTTCGGCATCCTTCTTGATTTCCGCAATCCAGGAGCGGCGTGCCTTGATGTAGTCCTCGTGGATGTGGTTGGCATCCTCCAGGGTAATCTCGGAGATGTGGTAGTAGTCGCAGATCATCTTGTAGGTCCATGCCCACTGATATTCGCGATAGTTGGCATCAATCTCCTCGAAGCGGCTGATGAGCTGCTGGATGGTTTCTATGGTGCCATCCTTCAGGTCGGCGATGATGCGGTCTTCTTCGCTTACCGGCAGCAGGAGACCTGAGAGGTCATCCCAGTCGCTGGTTCCTGTCTCCGTGGTAGGAGGGGTGATGGAAGGATCGCGCTTCAATACTCGCTTCAGCACGGCACCCATGTAGATGCGCAGGGCTATATCGTAGTATTTGATGCCCTTGTGGAGCGATGTGGCTGGGATGATGTATTCGTGGTAGAGATACTGCGAAACGTTGTCGCCCGTCACCTCGCGCAGGTTCTCCAATATCTTCTTGCCCTTCAGGATTTCGCCTACGGAGAAAGGAGAGAGCCAGTCGAAGTTGACGATGCTCTTGCGGTTTTCCTGTGCACGGAGGTCGCGCTTAGGCCATTTCTTGATGTCGCGGTACAAGCCCACGGTGGTGATGTTTCTGCCCGGGATGAGGAACATCTTGTCGCCATCGGCAATGAGATAGGCGAACGGCAGGTTGCGGGTGTTGGGGTGGTGCATCAGCTTGCCGAAGCATACGGAGAACGAACCCAGGGTGGCTGGCATCAGGAGGTAGGCACCGCTGGCTGTCTTCGAACCGCGCTCCAGGATGCCCCAGTGCATAGGACCCATCTTGTAGGCATGGTTGCTGAAGTTGGTGGCTGAACCGGCATTATAGAATGAGAACATTCCGCCGATAAGCAGACTGCTCTTGTGATGCGATGCTGTGAATGGACCACAGAAGGCGGCGCACGCCTCACCGTTGCTCATATAGCTGTTGGCAAAGAATACGGATGCTGAGGCTGTGAAACCGTTGCTCAGCTGGCAGGCTTCGCCCACGAAGCAGTCCTGTATCTTCACGCTGTTGATGACACTGGAACCCTCGGCGATGATGGAGTTCTCGATGATGACTCCCGTACCGATATATACGCAGCCGTGGACCGAACCCAGCAGGGTGCAGTCGCTGAGCCGGGAAGCTCCGTTCACCTCACAGAGATCGTTGATGACACAGTTGGTAATCTCCTTGGTGTTTACAATCTTCACGTTGTTGCCTATCTGTCCGCGTTCCGGCATCTTGTTGTCGATGTCGGTTTTGATGAGCTGTCTGATCTTCTCCTTCAGTTCCTTGTCGGAGAAGTGCTTCACCATGAAGGCGGCAAGCTGACTGTTCAGATCGCTGAAGAGAATGACGTTTCCTTCTCCCACCTCGTTGAGTACGCTCACCAGGTTGCCCTCACCGTAGGTTGCTCCCTCGGTGGTTTCCATGGTCGAGATGTTCGAGATGTAGCAATCATCCCCGATGTTGTAGTTGTTGATGAAATTGCCTACGTTCTCGATGAGGCAGTCATCACCTATGGTTACATTGCGCAGGGTGGCATTGTTGATGCCAGAGTGCTTTACGAAGCCTTGGCTCACCTCTACATTCTTGTTGAAGGCGCCGATGTTCACTTCGCCGTAGAGCATCACGCGGTGCATGAAGTTCGGTTTGAAATCTTCTGAGACATTGATGGATGTCCAGTCTTCAGCCCAACAGTCGTTGCTTCTGAGCACCTCGATTTCCTCGGAGGTTAGGGGTCTGTAGTCATTCATATTGTTGATACGTTTTTTATAGTTTATTCATAATCCTGGTACAAAAAGTCGTTGTATGGATACTTCTGTACGTGGAGCTCTCTTACTTTCTTGTACAACACCTCACGGAACTCTTCGATGTTCTCCTTGTTCTTTGCCGAGATGAACAGGCAGTCGTCGTTGAGCTTTGCCATCCAGGTCTTCTTGAGGTCTTCCAGCGGAATGTTTTCCTTCTCCATAGGAGTAAGGTCGTCTTCTTCCTTCTCTATCCAGGAATAGTTGTCTATCTTGTTGAAGACAATCATCGATGGCTTGTCGGCACAGTCTAGCTCCTTGAGTGTGTTCTCTACCACCTGGATCTGCTCTTCAAAGTCAGGGTGGGAGATGTCTACTACGTGGAGCAGCAGGTCGGCCTCGCGGGTCTCGTCGAGCGTACTCTTGAAGGAGTCTACCAGGTCGGTAGGCAGCTTTCGGATGAATCCTACGGTATCTGCGAGAAGGAACGGCAGATTGTCTACCACCACCTTTCTTACGGTTGTGTCGAGGGTGGCAAAGAGCTTGTTTTCGGCAAAGACCTCACTCTTGGAGAGCAGGTTCATGATGGTACTCTTGCCCACGTTGGTATATCCTACCAGTGCTACACGGATCATTCTGCCACGGTTCTTGCGCTGGGTGTTCTTCTGCTTGTCGATTTCAGCCAGTCGCTCCTTGAGCAGGCTCATTCTGCCCAGGATGATACGGCGGTCCATCTCGAGCTGGGTTTCACCCGGTCCACGCAGACCAACGGAACCCTTTCCGCCACCGGAGCCTGAACCACCACCCTGGCGCTCCAGGTGAGTCCAGAGTCTTTGCAGACGAGGCAGCATGTAGCGATACTGTGCCAGCTCTACCTGGGTCTTGGCAGCAGCCGTCTGCGCACGCATGGCAAAGATGTCGAGGATGAGCGAAGTGCGGTCCAGGATCTTCACCTGAAGCTCCTGTTCGATGTTTCTGATCTGCTTTGCCGAGAGCTCATCGTCGAAGATAACCATACCGATTTCTCTGTCTTCCTCCTCTTCTTCCTGCTTGATATATTGCTTGATTTCTTCGAGTTTACCCTTGCCCACATACGTGGTCTGGTTAGGCGAAACCACCTTCTGCGTAAAACGCTTCACGGTGACAGCACCAGCCGTATCGGCAAGGAATTCCAACTCGTCGAGATATTCTTTTGTCTTGGCTTCGTCCTGTGTCTTGGTAATCAGGCCCACGAGCACAGCGGTTTCTGCCTTGACTTCTGATATTACAAATTCTTTCATTTACGTATACGTGTATATTATATATAATTAGGTGCAAAGATACTGTAAAATGCAGAAAATACAAAATAAAACCGAATGTTTTTTGATTTTTTATTGCAAAAGGACCCTTGTTGCGGGGGCAAAACTTGCAAACGTTTACGTTCTTTTTTGCATAAAAAACTGCTTTTTTTTTGATTTGAATCAATTTTATTATTAATTTTGCACCCAGAAAGAAAAACTGATTTTCAAAGATACAAATCATAACTACATAAAAAACACAAACTGCTGAAACATTCAAAAACTTCAAAAGTCTCGACGTGATGTCGGGGCTTTTGGTTTTTGTATTGTTTCATTTTTCTTTCTTTCTGTTTCCTTTTTCGCTTTTTCGCTGATTCGTGTACTTTTTTGTGCAAATTATGCTCCTGTCTTATTTAATTTTTGTCTATCTTTGCAACTGAAAGTTTTACATCTGAAGACGAAAACCGTAACAGAATCGCCTTTCTTGGGTGTATTTACGACAACTGACAAAAATGATAAATCTATAAAGAATGACAAGATGAAACAAATGATTGGAATTGCTGGTATTTTATTGCTCGGTGCTCTCGGAGCACAAGCAGGCAACTATACCGTAAAATCGCCTGATGGCAAGTTGGCAGTGAACGTATCGTGTGAAGGGGGCAGGGCTTCCTATACTGTAGACTATGAGGGGAAGCGGATGCTCAGTCCTTCGGCTCTCGGACTTGTAGCCAACTATGGCGACTTCTCCCAGAAGCTCACGATGGGCGCCCTGAAAGGTGGGGAAGTAAGACATCTCTCTTACAATATGAGCCGCATCAAGAAATCGCATATCCGGAAGGATGCGGTAGAGGCAACCATCGGATTCCTCAACGAGAAGAAGGATTCCATGACCCTTCATCTCCATGTTTCCAACAACGACATCGCCTACAAGTATGAGATGAGCCGTCCTAAGAAGGATAATCCCAAGGCTGTAATCATATATAATGAGGTGAGCGGCTTCAATTTCCCGGAGAAGACCACCACCTTCCTCTGTCCGCAGATTACTCCGATGACGGGCTGGGAGCGCACCAAGCCGTCATACGAAGAAGAATATACCCCTGATGCCCAGATGAACGTGAAATCGCAGTTTGGCGTGGGCTATACTTTTCCTTGCCTCTTCAAGGTAGGCAGCGACGGATGGGTTCTGGTGAGCGAAACGGGCGTTTCGAGCGCATATCCAGGCAGCCGTCTCTCCGATTATGAGTCGGGGAAGGGCTATACCATCGCCTTCCCGCAGAAGGGCGAGAACAACGGCTTTGGGTCGGAATATGCCGGAATCCCATTGCCCGGAGAGACGCCTTGGCGCACCATCACCGTAGGTTCTTCGCTGGCTCCTATCGTGGAGACAACCATCCCTTACGACGTGGTAGAGCCTTTATATGAGGCTTCGCAGCAGTATAAGCCATCCCGCTATACCTGGAGCTGGCTCATCTGGCAGGATAGTTCCGTCAACTATGATGACCAGGTAAAGATGATAGATGTGGCTGCTGCTCAGGAGTATGAAGCCGTATTGGTGGATGCCTTGTGGGACAAGCAGATAGGCAGAAAGCGCATCGAAGAGTTGAGCAAGTATGCCAAGAGCAAGAAGGTAAGCCTGATGCTCTGGTACAACTCCAACGGTTTCGAGAATGATGCGCCTCAGACTCCTCGCCAGATTATGAACAATGCTATCGCCCGCAAGAAGGAGATGGCGTGGATGAAGAAGATAGGCGTGGTAGGTATCAAGGTGGATTTCTTCGGAGGAGACAAGCAGGAAACGATGAAACTCTACGAGGATATCCTGAGCGATGCCAACGATTACGGCCTGGAGGTGATCTTCCACGGTTGTACCTTGCCACGTGGCTGGGAGCGTATGTATCCTAACTATGTATCCAGCGAGGCAGCTCTGGCTTCAGAGAATGTTTACTTTACCGATTATCATGCCAAAAAGGAGGCTTTCGAAATGACGATGCATCCTTTCTCTAGAAATGCTGTAGCCAGCTTCGACTGGGGTGGCGTGATGATGAACAAGTATTTCTCCAAGGATAACAAGAGCCGTCATCAGCGCTTTACCAGCGATATCTTCGAGATGGCAACAGCTATCACCAACCAGAGTAGCGTGAACTGTATCTGCCTATATCCTAACAACTTGCAGGATGTTCCGCAGTGGGAGCTGGATTGGTTGAAGAATGTTCCTACAGACTGGGAAGATACCAGGTTTATCGCCGGTTATCCTACGAAATATGCGGTCATAGCTCGCAAGGCTGGCAATCTGAACGGTTCGGGCGCAGCTCTTTCGGCAGGCAAATGGTTTGTAGGCGGTTTGAATGCTACGGACAAGCCTCTCGCCCTGACCCTCGACTTGCCGATGTTTGCAGGCAAGACGGTTACTTATCTTACTGATCAGCCAAAGAAGAAGGGCGAAAAGTTCTTTACTTCCGTGAAGAAGACCTTGAAGGTAGGAAAGAATGGAAAGGCAAAGGTCGTGATTCAGCCTAATGGCGGTATCATCATCGAATAAAAATTTTTGGTATTTTCAACCAGGAATCTTTTGTGTGGAGAATCTGATTAGAATATATAAAAGGGGTGATTACAATATCATCCCTTTTCTCGTCTTTAATGAAATGATTTTGTCTTTAATGAAATTGAAAAACTGATCAGATTGATATGAAAATGACAATGAACTTGAGTGGAAAGCTGCTGCTGGCTGTTATTTTGGCTTTCTCCATACATGGGGCTTTTGCCCAGAATAACCCTGGCAGGAAGATAGGCTACGTGAAGGTTTCGCCCGATTCTTCGCTTGTAGATGCGGTTCGCAAGGCTCGCGAGATGAGGCGCTTGGGACAGGCTGATTCGGTGGTAATCAGGATGGAAGCGGGGGGCTACAATCTCTATGAACCCCTGGTGCTTCGTCCGGAAGACAGCCATCTCTGTTTTGAGGGAACGCCTTCGGGAAAAAATGGAAAAGGGACGGTTCTGAATGGAGCTGTGCAGATAAACGGATGGAAGAAGCAGGGCAGATATTGGGTGGCTGACGTGCCGGATTTCAATGGTAGACCTATGGATTTCCGACATCTCTGGGTGAATCGTCTGCGTGTTGATAAGGCGCGTAGCGTGAGCGATTATGAGAAGATGCCCCGCATCAGATGGGTAGACAAGAAGAAACGCATCATCTGGGTTCCGGCTTCTGCCGTTCGTCCTCTGCTTACGGGAGCAAAGGATAAGCAGGGGAACTGCATTATCCGTGAAGACTCGAAATATGCCGAAATGACACTGCATCAGATGTGGGAGGTGAGCTATCTGCGCATACGGAATATCCGCATTCAGGGCGATTCTGCTGCTGTCTCCTTCCACGATCCGGAGGCTAGGATTCAGTTTGAGCGTCCTTGGCCTTCACCGATGTATAACAGCAAGCACAACTCGCCTTTCTTTATCTCGAATGCCCTGCCGCTGCTGGATAAACCGGGAGAATGGTATCAGGATATCCGTTCGCACAAGTTGTATTATATGCCTCGGAAAGGACAGTCTATGATGGGGCTGAAGGTAGCTGGAACATCAGAAGTGAAGGCTTCTGAAAAGTATGCTGATGTGAATGCTTCAGAAAAGTATGCTGATGTGGCGGTTTCTGCCCTTGAAACGCTGGTGAAATTTGAGGGAACCAGGGAAAAAACGGTAGATGCGGTAACGTTCAGAAATGTAAACTTCGGGTTTACTACCTGGAACCGTCCTTCTTATAAGGGGCATGTGCCTCTGCAGGCGGGTATGTTTATCACCGAAGGCTATAAGCTGCGTCCCAGCATCGACCGTATGAACAATCATAAACTGGATAATCAGGACTGGCTGGGCAGACCTCGGGCTGCTGTGGAGCTGCGTTATGCGAGTCGGGCTGTCTTTGATGCCTGCTCGTTCGAAAACTTAGGCGGAAATGGCGTTGATTTCGTAGAGGGCTGCAAGGATGGGGCGGTACTCAACTGTCGATTTGCTGATATTGCGATGAACGGTTTGGTATGTGGCAGTTTCTCGCCTGAAGGTCTGGAAACTCATTTGCCTTACCGTCCGCAGGATTTGCGTGAAGTATGCAGCGGATTGCAGGTGAAGAACTGTGAGTTTTCTGATGTAACTCACGAGGAATGGGGTACCTGCGCCATTGCTTTGGGATATGTAAGCCGTACGAATATTGAGCATAACTACATCCATGATGTAAGTTATTCGGGCATCAGCATGGGATGGGGCTGGAATCGCGACCTGGGTGTGATGCACGACAATCGCATTCATGCTAATCTCATCGAGCGATATGCTGCTCACATGTATGATTGTGCCGGTATCTACACGCTTGGAAACCAGCCGAATACGGTAATATTTGAAAATGTGGTAAGGGATGTTCTACATCCGTCCTACGTGCATGATCCTCATCATTATTTCTATCTCTATACGGATGAGGGTTCTTCCAATATCCTCCTGAAGGATAATTGGACGAGCGAGGAGAAATTCCTGAAGAATGCCTATGGACCGAATAATGTCTGGAAGAACAACGGTCCCCAGGTTTCTGACGAAACCGTAAGAAATGCGGGGTTGTTGAAGGAAGGCAAGGCGGAATATGAAAGTGCTGTTCCGGTTTTGCCAAAGGAATAAAATCGGAGCGTGATGATAAAACGAAAAAAGGTTCCTTCGGAGGATGTTACTCCTTGAAGGAACCTTTCGTGTGTATATATTAGAACCTATTGAATCTTATGATTCTCTTTAGACTTCTTGAATCTTATGATTCTCTTTAGACTTCCGGAGGGAAGTTTTTAGTCATTCTTGAAAACCAAACCGTGATCCTTCACGTAATCGATGGTGATTGGCTTCTCGCGACTTACTTCCTCTGAAAGAATCTTCTTGCTCAAATCGTTCAGGACGTAATCCTGGATGGCACGCTTTACAGGACGGGCACCAAACTCTGGATCGTAACCTACCTCGGCAAGATAACCGATGGCAGCTGGAGTCCAGCGGAGATCGAAGCCCTGAGGCTCCAACATCTTCTTGGCTCTGTTCATCTGCAACTCCACAACCTTGGCAATCTGATCCTTGGTCAATGGCTGGAAGGTGATGATGTCGTCGATACGGTTCAGGAACTCCGGACGGAAGGTCTTCTTCAACATCTCGCGGCTTGCGTTGGAAGTCATGATGATGATGGTGTTCTTGAAGTTTACCACACGACCCTTGTTGTCGGTCAATCGGCCATCATCCAATACCTGAAGCAGGGTGTTGAAGACATCTGGGTGAGCCTTCTCAATCTCAT
>ERZ791912.1354-NODE-1354-length-11521-cov-65.043782_pt1 | contig 11521 bp, 16 predicted proteins | sample MGYA00510141_ERZ791912 | MGnify/ENA primary metagenome ERZ791912 (study PRJEB30046, sample SAMN00792082) | human gut metagenome | study: EMG produced TPA metagenomics assembly of the A metagenome-wide association study of gut microbiota in type 2... | reverse complement strand
ACGATTTGATTCAGCAATTCATGGATACCGTGCAAACCATCGACCAGATAACGGAGTGCTACAATACCACCGGTGATTACGACTTCCAGATCAAGGTGTATGCCCGCGACATGAAGGATTATCAGGATTTCATGCTCAACACCTTGGGAAACATCGACTGCATCGGAAGTCTACACAGCATCATCGTGATTGGCGAAATCAAGGATTCACATTATATTCCCGTAGCAAAATAAGGAGAAACGTTATGACAGCAAAAAGAATTTCAATAATATGCCTGTTTATTTCCATGCTTTTCTGCCTTCCATCCAAGGCACAGAAACCAGGAGATATCGTCAGCGAGCAAACCATCAGAAAACTGGGAGAGAAGCATTTCTTCTCCATCTCCCCTATTCCTGATGAAATTTTCCACCTGATGCAGGGGAAGACATACAAGAAGAACTGCACCATAAAAAGAAGCGAACTGCGATACCTGCGATGCCTGCATGTGGATAAGGACGGCAGGAAGATAGTGGGCGAAATGGTGGTGAACAAGGCGATAGCGGCAGATGTGCTCGATATTCTCAAAAAGCTCTACGAGGCGAAATATCCGATAGAGCGAATGAGACTCATCGACTATTGGGATGCCAATGACGAAAGGGCGATGAGAGCCAACAACTCATCCAGCTTCAACTTCCGCTTCATCTCGCATACCCATACCGTTTCGAAGCACGGCAAAGGCCTTGCCATCGACATCAACACGCTCTATAACCCTTATCACAAACGGCTGAAAAACGGCAAGGATGTGGTGGAGCCAGCCACGGCACGCCCCTATCTCGACCGCAGCAAGCATCATGTTTACATGATTAAAAAGGGCGACCTCTGCTACCGCCTCTTCAAGGCAAAGGGATTCAGATGGGGAGGCGACTGGAAGCACAGCAAGGATTACCAGCATTTTGAGAAATAGAAAAAGAAAAGCCTCGAAAGCAAGAGAAACTTCGAAGATACATAAAAAAAGGCTATGCTGTTATTGCATCAGAACGAGCAATAGGGCATAGCCTTTTATTATCCTAATCTATCTCAACCTTTTTTATATAACAAATAATCCAATCAGAAGATACAATCTGAGAATTTACAACGAATCAGGTGTACCAGATTGAATTATATTCTCTACGCTCATCTTCCTCATTATAGAGGTTCTCGTACTCAAGGCCCCTAGCCTCGAATTCTTCCAATGTCTGTTTCATAATAGTTCCTCCCATGCTTTTGATGTTAATAATCTGCCTTTACAACCGCAAAGATACAAAAAAAGCAGGCTCACCATGTCAATTATTCAGAAAAGTTTTGTAATTTTGCACCATCATTGCACAATAGGCTCAAAAAGTGCAAAACATTCTCTGTATCAGAGCATATTCAAACTTTTAAAAAAGAAGCAAAATGAAGAAACTATATAGATTAGATGCATGGCATAAATTGCTTGCATTACGGTTCAAATCATTGAAGTGGCGCCATGGGGTGCTGATAGCATTGCTCATCCTCGTTACCCTAACGAAGATGATTCCGCTTTGGGGATTCATCTACACCACCCGCATCTATCCCGTCATCGGCACCCTTCTCTCGCCCATCTCGGGAATCTTCCCCTTTGCCGTGGGCGATATCTTCATCGCCCTCAGCATCGCCTGGGTTCTCATCTATCCTATTTACGAGATAGGATTGAGGAAGAAGAGGGTTTTCGGAAGAGTGGCGGAGTATCTGCTGTGGGTGTATGCCTGGTTCTACATCGCCTGGGGATTGAACTATTCACAGCCGAATATCTATTATAGAATAGGTATGAAGCCGGTGGAGGTATCGAAAGCCAAATTTAAGAAATTTGCCTATCAATACGCAGATAGCCTCAACGCTTTAAGCAATGCATCTCTAAGCAATGCATCTCTAAGCAATGCATCTCTAAGCAATGCCAGGAAGAGCATTTCCCCTGATAGCATCGTGGATGATGGCTTGAAGAATCGGGTGCGGGATGCAGTTTTGAAGGAATATAATAAAATAGGATACCGGGAAGGCATCAACAAGCCTTTCAACCAGCATCCACATGCCAAGACGATGGTGTTCACACCCCTCAGTTCGATGGCTGGCGTAACCGGAAGCATGGGACCTTTCTTCTGCGAATTCACCCTTAACGGTGATATTCTCGCCCACGATTATCCAGCCACCTACGCCCACGAATTTGCCCATTTTCTGGGCGTAGCCAACGAGGGCGAGGCGAATTTCTACAGTTACATCGTGTGCACGGCATCGGCAGACAAGCAGGTGAGGTTCAGTGGATATTACCACATCTTCTTCCATGTATTGAATAATGTATACGATATTCTCGGTAAAAAGGAGGGAGAAAGATTCCTGAAACATATCCATCCCGAGATTATCCAGCGGGCAAGAAACGACCGCCACTACTGGCTCAGCAAGCGATGCAAGGCATTGGATGCCGCTCAGGATGTCATCTTCGAACTCTATCTCAAGGGCAACCATGTGGTGGAAGGCAGGAAGAGCTACTCGGGCGTTATCGGCTTGATACTAGCTTGGGAAGAGAAGAAAAAATAATGATTCCTGCCACTTTCGGCAAGAGCTATTTACGACAAGAGCTATTTACGACAAGTGGCCACATAAAACGCTAAGAGGCTGATATGAAACCATATCAGCCTTATTTTTATTCGCATACATTTTGATAGAAAGTAATACTTTTGGTATAATTTTTACTATTGCTGCTATTGATTTTTTCTAGCTCTAGGCTTACCTTTCTTTCCCATTCCTTTGTGAGGACCTTTCTGGGCAAAGCGCTTCATCATCTGGCGCTCTATCTCATAAACCCGCTGAATCTGCTGCTGGGTGAGGAACTGAGAATACTTTTTGTAGTATTTCTGACGGATGTCGAGAATCTTCTCGCTCATCTCGAAGCGTTGCTTAATCTGCTGCTCTGTCTGAGCATCCGAAGCACTTTCTCCCCTTTTGAAATGAGGACGAGGACCTAATGCCCAAATCTCCTTCTGGCACTGGGTGTAGGTATCGATAAACTTAGAACTGGTCTTTTCGTCAAGACCCAAATCGTGAGAAATGTGCTGTGCCTGCTTTTCGGCCAACTGCTCACGGCTAATGCGCTGCTTCTGATTAGGCTCCTGCGCATAAGAACTTACAGAAATGGTCATCATCATCATGACCATCATCAACATACCTAAAATTTTCTTCATATTCTTATTATTTAAAATGATTGAATCTGCCTAATTATTGAGAAACACATCCTCCTGATAAACATCGAGCAGGTAGGCCTGATCGGCTTCCGACAACTGAGCGAAAGCCTGATCCACCTGTTCAAGATCACTCTTTGCCTGTGATGGCTGCGAAGAATGGGATGATGCCAGCGAAGAATCCGCTGCCGAGAAATCGATGTTGAGCACCAAAAGCACTGCCACCGATGCTGCCACAGCTATCGCTGCCGCCCAAATCATCTTGAAAACAGGGCGCTTCTTCGGCTGAACCTTTACGGATTGCGGCTGAATCTTTACGGATTGCGGCGTATCGTCCTTCACCGCCTCCAGGATATTCTTCTCCATATCCTTGAAGAAGCCGTCGGGAGTGGTATAAGGCATTCGCTTCCCCACCTGTTTGAAATCAAACCTCCCGGTTTCATTGAAATCGAATTTTGTATCCATATTCTTTTCCAGTTTGAATCTTCATTAATAACTATTCAGAATCCTCACTTAATCGTTTGAATAACTCTCGCTTAATCGCTTGAATTCATGAATTTGATAATTTTCTCTTTGGCAATGTGATAGCTTGCCTTGATGCTGGTTGACGTGGAATCTGCAATTTTGGCAATTTCATCGAAGCCCAGATCATCGTAATACCTGAGGTTAAATGCCAGCTGCTGCTTGGGCGGAAGCGACAAGATTGCCTTCTGCAGTTTCACAGCCACCTTATCATCATAGTCAATGTAATTATCTGCCATGACGAGGTTTACGCCCGTTTGCTGCGAATCTATCGAAACCACCTCCTGCTTCCGTTTGCCGATGAGGCGGAGCGCCTCGTTGGTAGCAATGCGATAGATCCAGCTTCTCAGAGAGCAGTCGCCACGGTAGTTGCCCAGCGAGCGATAGATTCTCACAAAGGTTTCCTGCGAGGCATCCTGCGCATCATCGTGCGATACCACCAGTCGGCGAATGTGCCAGTAAACGGGTTCCTGATATTTTGCCATCAGCATTCTGAACCCGTTTTCAGGCGATTGCTTCAGCGTTTCCACTATGCCATTGTCATTAATACTCATATACTCGTTTCATTTCATTACGTGAACGTTAATCATATCCGTTCATTTCTTGAACGTTACAATTATATGACCATCCAAAATGGGAAAAGTAAAAAGCGGGATGCATTTTTTTCGATTATCTGTCTACCCTTACCACTCGGAAGCATACATTGGCATACTGACCAGCACCATCACGGGCATCATCAGAATACTCGCTTCGGCAAGCATCACGGCTCGAATCCCAACTGCCACCTTTCACGATATACTCTCCGGCAGCATTCTGGGTAGAAGTCCATTCCCAACTGTTGCCCCAGAAGTCGATACCTCCGCAGGCACCCGTTGTTTCAGCGTATGCATCCACGGCAGTCAATCCTCTTTCCACATGGTCGCTATTCATCTTCACATCCTTCGGCATGTGACCAGCCGCAAGAATCCACTCCTCCTCAGAAGGCAGGCGATAGGCATGCTGAGCATCCATGGTGCTCATCCAGTTGCAGTAAGCCACTGATTCATCGTAAGATACATTCACCGCCGGATAATTATCCTGTCCCTGCGGATAGGTGAAAGTAGGATTATATGCCGCATACTCCTTGTTGGTGACAGGCGCATAGGCAATATAGGCTTTCTTTGCCGAAGAACCACGCAACACGAGCCACTGGTCGCTAGGATTGTCATCCACACGAGGATCAACCAATCTCCAGAACTGCTGCTCCAGACGCGTATCGCGGTTGTCCACCATTTCATCTACAATGGCCTGCATCTCAGCCACTAGGTCGGGAGTCTTGGCTTCACGTTCCAGCTGGCGGAGCTTGGCTTTCTTTCTGGCCACCACCTTATCATATTTCACTCCCATCTGGTTCATCAGCACCTGCTTGTTTTCCTCCGTAGGATTTTTCTGATAAGCCACCAGCATCTGCTTGGTAGCCGCATCGAGAGCCGGGCGCTCATCTTCCACGAAAGGCGCATCGATATCAGCAAAAACCAGATCGCTCTCTACCAGGTCGGAAGGAGTGATGAATTCTCCGGCATTGATTACCTGATGCACGCCGAAATAGGGAGCCACATCCCTGCCCTTGTAGATAGAAAGGCGATAACCGCCATATACATCGCATGGGAAAGTGGCGATGAAATAATCCTTTCCCGCAGCAAGGGTCTCTCCCTCGGGAGCCTCCAGGGTGATGATGCTCTGGTCGTGGTTACCCGCAAGCGGATTGTTATCTACGCTTTCCAGTTCTACCTTGGTGATGCCCGACATCTGGAAATTCAGTCGGATGCCGCCGAGCGACGAGTTGAACAGAGGTTGATTCGATTCAGAATAAAACCCCAGATTGCTACCTGCAGCTTGATCAGCCGACTGTTCCGTCAGGATATAGATAGCAGCATCGCCCGTTTCATAAGATACATTCACCGTATTATGATGAGAGAACTGATTCTGGATATCCACGTTCATCGCCTGAACATCCGAGAGCAGGAAAGTTCTATCCAGCACAGATAGTCTTTCGCCATTCATATAATTCATATCACCCACTTTCTGAGCAGGATACTGGTAGGTTACGCCACCCACCTTTACACTCAAGGTCTGTGCCACCATCGGCATTGCGGTGCATGCGAAAGCTGCAAGTGCTAAGAATATCTTTTTCATTTTGATACAATTTTATAAGTTCCACCTTGTGTTTTTACGATATACACTCCCTTCTTCATTTGCTCCTTGTCTATCTTGTGTCCCTGCAAATCGTAGATGGCAAGAATCTCCTGCAAATTCAGATTATCTAATTGTCTGATGCCTGTAGAAGAAGATGTTTCATCTGAAACCGAGAAATACATCTTGCTCAGGTTCGACAAGATGAACGTCTGATTACCAGCCACCAGAGTTGTGCCATCAATGGTCATCGAGAGGGCAGAGATTTCTACCGAAGCCTTCGCTCCATCCGTTGTCTCAAAAGTAAGGTAATGGAAATCATCCGCCATCGCCGAAGTGCCAATCAAGGCAAAGGCTGCCATCATCCCCATTCTTCTAAATAAATTCTTTTTCATAACTTATTCATTTTAATTTCGTTATATGTTCAATTTAATTTCGTTATATGTTCAATTAAGCCATTTACAACTACATGACCTCAGAAAAACCGGAAAGTAAAATCTGAATTTTAAATTTTACTTTTTCCCTCTCTCAAGGTCATATAAACGTAACCCCCATAAAACAAGGGGGGGGGTAATTCAAAAGAAAGAAATGTATTATTCACATTAATAATTAACATTAATCATAAAGGAGATAAAAACATGAAGACAATAAAGAACATGAAGAAGGGTTTGGTTTTAGCAATGATGGCTATGATGGCAATGGGCAGCACCACAGCAAGTGCACAATTCAGACACTATGGCCGCTTGCATTATCATGGCGGTTACTGCAGACCAATTGTCACTACTATCGTGACTCGCCCTGTAACAACCACTCACATCAGCAACCGCCTGAGCAAGAAAGACCGTCTGGAGATGGCATTGGCATATTTGCGCAACAACAAGACGCTCACCGTCTCTAAGTATTGCAAGATAACCGGATTGAACAGCAGCATGGCAGAGGCAGAGCTTGATGCCTTTGCAGCAAACAAGAAGAATCCGATAAAGGTGGTATTCAACGGAAAGAAGAAACTCTATGTCCTTGCATAGGTAGGGGCATTGCCATAACAAAAACAATCATCTATATATTTAATGCTTTCAAATCCATGCTTGTATTTCTGGTATCAGGATATGGGCATGGATTTTTTTTCAATGCCAGCTTAATTTTTCCATCGTTTTTTTCTTTTAATAGAATATAGAGGAGAAAAAAGGAGAAAAATCTCCTGTTTCTCAAAGAAAAAGTATATATTTGCAATCGAATTGCGGATATCAAAAAGATATATCGATATGAAGAAAGAAAAGAATTTTTCAGACACTGATTTTTCGAAGAAGAAGGCATTAGAAAACTTATCGGATGATGAGATTCTGCAGGGCTTCAAGGATGCCGATGCCAGAATAGTGAGGGAGTATTACTACGGATACTGCCGGGTGGCTTATTGCATCTACGATAAGCGATACGACCTGCAGAACAAGCCGGGCATGGATTTCTTCTCGCTGGCTCACGAATACTACCTCTATCTCTGCGAACACGACTTCAAGCCGCTGGAAGACAGAAAGCCGAGCATGTCGCTCAAAACCTGGATGGTGAATGGCTTCCGCTTCCTGCTGCTGGATAAACTGAAGGAGGTGGTAAAGGAGCATCGCTTCGAGAGTTTCGAGGCTCGGCAGGAAAGCCGCAAGATGCAGTTTGACGTGACCGACAACCAGTTTGAGCACGATCTTTATCAGACGATAGAAGACATCGGCAATTTCTATTATGGCAGAGACAGCAAGAACAGCATCATCCTGAAGATGCTCTATATAGAGGGATTCAGGGGCAAGGACGTAGCCGCGCAGTTGGGCATATCCCACTCAGCCGTCACCCAGCGTTGCCAGAAGATGATGCACGATGTGGTGATTCCTTATTTCAAGAGATACTTCGATGCATCTGAATACGGAAGCTATCAGTCGTTCGGCGACGAAGACACATGTATCGAAAGTGCTCCGAAGATGTCGATGCCGAGAATGATGTCCGAATGCATGTGCTGCGAAGAAGCGGCTGATAATGGCAATAACATATTTAATAATAAGAATAATATGGAAGATATGAAGAAGGGAAGAATCACTCCTAGCTGGATTGATTCATTAAAAGAGAACGAGATTTTTGTGTTTGGCAGCAATCTGGCTGGCATGCATGGTGGTGGTGCTGCCCGCATTGCCCGATTACACTTCGGTGCCGTCATGGGCAAGGGTGTAGGCTTGCAGGGCCAGAGTTATGCCATCCCTACGATGCAGGGCGGCGTGGAAACCATCCGTCCATACGTGGAGGAATTCATTATCTTTGCCCATCAGCATCCCGAGCTTCATTTCCTGGTAACCCCAATAGGTTGCGGCATCGCCGGTTTCGAAGCCGAAGACATCGCCCCATTGTTCGAGAAGGCAAAGGAGATGAAGAACATCAGCCTTCCGGAGAGTTTCTGGGAGGTGATAGAGTAAAGGTTTAGGAAAATTATCAAATAAAGTTAGGAAAATTATCAAATTAATGTTAGGAGCAATGATAGGAGATATTGCTGGCTCAAAATATGAGTTCAACAATACGTTTGATTATGATTTCGAGATGTTCGGCGAGGGATGCGACTTCACCGATGATACCATCTGTACGGTAGCGGTAGCCGATGCGATACTGAACGGGCGAAGCTATCAGGAAAGCCTGCTGGATTGGTGCCGCCGCTATCCTTCTCCAAAAGGAGCGTATGGCGGAAGATTCGCAGGGTGGATTCGTTCTCTTAATCCACAGCCATATAATAGTTTTGGCAATGGTTCGGCGATGCGAGTATCGCCAGTGGCATGGCTATTCGATGACCTGTCGCAGGTGTTGGAAGAGGCTGAGCAAACGGCTCTTCCTACTCATAACCATCCCGAAGGAATCAAGGGAGCCAAAGCCGTGGCTCATGCCATCTGGCATTTCAGAAAAAGCAAGGAAAGCCATCAGCCAGATGATGAAGCAATGAAAGCCTTCAAGAATATCGCCCGTAGCTATTACGAAGATTTCGATACGCGAGATTATCCGAAAGGCAAGTTCGACGAAACCTGTATGGATGCCGTGCCATTATCTTTCCATATTCTTTCAAAAGCCTCATCCTTCGAGGATGCCATCCGTCTTGCCATATCTCATGGCGGCGATAGCGATACCATCGGAGCCATCGTTGGCTCCATCGCCGAAGCCCGATTTGGTATTCCACAAGATATGAAAGAGAAGGCAATCTCTTATCTGCCGGATGATATGAAAGATGTATTGAAACAATTTGCTGAAAATGCGAAATAAAGCCCAAATAATTTGGTATTATCGAAGAAAAGTCTTAACTTTGCCCCATACATATAAAAAAAGTAAGATTATGCAAGAATATCAATTGGATTTCGTAACCTATTGCGTTGGCAACTTAGCCGACCGATTGAACATGAGTGCCAGTAAGGTATATAAGATGTTACGGTCAACAGATATCTTAAATGGCTATATGATACCCTGCTATGATGTGCTCCATACTTTCGGCAAGGAGTACATCATGGACGATTTGATTAACTTGTTAAAGAAACGGGGAGCATTAAAATGAAAGTTTATCATGCATCAAAATTCATCATAGAATCACCAGACATTTATCATTCTCGTGATTTATTGGATTTCGGCAAAGGATTCTATCTGACATCACTTGTCGAACAGGCGAAGAAATATGCCCAGCGATTCATCTTCCAAGGCGACAAAGCATATCTTAACCAATATATCTTAGATGAAAACTTAGACAGAGAATATAAGACAAAAGAGTTTATTGGTTACAACGAAGAGTGGTTAGATTTCGTTGCTTTATGCCGAATTGAGAAACAAACAAGTAAGTTTGATATGGTTACAGGTGGTATAGCTGATGATAAAGTATTCAATACCGTAGATCTTTACTTCTCCGGTAACATCAGTAAAGAAGAAGCACTTAAACGCTTAAAGTTTATCCATCCCAATCACCAGATATGTATTTTAAATCAAGATATTCTAAACAAGCATCTGCACTTTCTTCGGTCAGATGAAATAATATAAGGAGGACTCTTTATGGAAGCAAACAAGACTATACTTCAAATGAAATATGCTCGCATAGTATCTATCTTTGCAGAGCAAACAGGCGTTACATTGGAAGATGCACTAGATTTCTTTTATACTTCTTCTATTTATCAGATGATGAATGAAGGCATTGCAGATATGCATTGCAGAAGCGATGGATATTTGGCAGAATTAATCAAAGAAGAGTGGAAAAAGAAAAACAAGACAGCATCGTTCAATATCTGCTCCGACAATTTCAGCAATCCAACAGAAAGAAACGCAAACGTTCTTAAGTCTAAAAATATTTAGCCTTAAGGCTAATTATATTTTCCCTTAAGGCTAAATATTTTTAGGCTTAAGGGAAAATAATCACCATCAACTTTTCACGGATATTCCTTTCAAACTCCAAGACTTCGCAGGAATAGGCAGAGGGCGTAATTTTGCATTTCTACTTCACGCTACACAGATTCTGCATAATTAAATGCTTTACTGCAACTTACAAGAGTGCAATATACAATCAGACACTACACGAACACTACACTCACTACACTCGGAGCCGCTTACATGAAAGAGAAAACGAAAGCTCGGCTGTTTCATAAAAAGCCAAATAAAAAAAGTGCAGTGTGGTGTAGTATGCGTGTAGTGTGAGCATGGACACTACACGCTATATAACAATCTGTCAATCAATAAGTTTACCCTCTATCCGTGTAATGTGAAGTACAAATAGCTTGCTGTGCTTCTGAGATTTCCGATGAATCATCTTTCTGAATCCAGCAGCAACGCCACAATTCGTTTTGTGCCTGATTACGGCAATTTATTGCCTCAGCCAGGGCAATATATTGCCGTAATCAGGCACAAATCGTTAGGACGCCTTTTTGAGAAAGGTTCGATTGATAAAAGCCGATAGATTCACACGTACAAAAGATGTAACATGCAAAATAATGCCACAAAAATTTGGTGTTATCAAAGAAAAACCGTATTTTTGCGGCAATTAAAACAAGTAAATATGACGAATCATGATTTTTAGATCTTATACAAACGATTTTCACCGTCAGAACAGTATGGGTGCCGTGAAGGAGGTAGAATCCATGTTATTGCATCCTTACTCGCGGGAGCAGAAGTTGGCACAGATCAACTCTCTGCACCAGAAGGCAGTTTCAAAAATATCCCAGAACTCAGAACAGGAGGGACTCGTATTTTAACCAACGAAGTAGAAATTCAATTAGAATAATTATTGAAGACCCAAACAACCTTATGGTCAGAATTAAATATAAAGACTCCAACTCATTAGTTACCCTAATAAGTTGGAGTCTTTATATAATTACCTTCTAGAATTTATTCACTCAGAGCAAACTCATCCAATTGTTTTTTAATCTCCTCAAAATCCTGACTTAAATCCAAAGTTTTAACATAAATCACATTACCAGCCTTAAGCTTTATACGTTCTGACTTTTTCCCATATTTTTCGGTCATAGCATAGAGGAGCATACCATCTACATTACCTTTCTGATAACCATTCTTGGTAAGCGGCTCCGCGTTTATACCTTGCATAATTCAAAAAAAACAGTAACAGCTGA
>ERZ791912.1347-NODE-1347-length-11576-cov-43.457078_pt1 | contig 11576 bp, 7 predicted proteins | sample MGYA00510141_ERZ791912 | MGnify/ENA primary metagenome ERZ791912 (study PRJEB30046, sample SAMN00792082) | human gut metagenome | study: EMG produced TPA metagenomics assembly of the A metagenome-wide association study of gut microbiota in type 2... | reverse complement strand
TTGGGCAAGCAAGGGTGTAGATGGTTTCCGCTGCGATATGGCAGAGATGGTGCCTACTGCATTCTGGTCTTATGCTACGCAGATATTGAAATCGAAGTATCCTCATATTGTTGTAATCGGTGAGGTGTATGATCCTAACCAGTATCGCAATTATGTGAAGGCTGGTTTCGATTATCTCTATGATAAGGTGGGTATGTATGATTGCCTGCGTGGTGTGGTTCGAGGTGAGCGCCCTGCAGCCAGTATCACTCATGAATGGCAGGTTGTGGATAATATCCGCGAACACATGCTTTATTTCCTGGAGAATCATGACGAGCAGCGCATTGCCAGCGATTTCTTCTGCGGCAGTGCCATGAAGGCAATTCCTGCTGCAGCCATGAGTCTCTTCTTCCAGAAGAATCCTTTCATGCTCTATAGCGGACAGGAGTTTGGCGAGAAGGGTATGGATAAGGAAGGATTCAGCGGCAGAGATGGCCGTACCACAATATTCGACTATTGGAGTCCGGAGACCCTGACCCATGCTTATCAGGAAGGAGAGGAGGAAACATATACGGCAGAGCAGAAGTATCTGGCAGCTACATATCGCCAGCTTCTCCGTCTTGCCAATGAGGAGAAGGCACTTCGCGAGGGTGATACCTTCGACCTGATGTATGTGAATCCGGGTTCTGAAGACTTTGATCCACGTACCAATTTTGCCTTCCTTCGCAAGAAGGATCAGGAGGTGATGCTTATCGTGCTCAACTTTGCCCAGGAGGCTCGCCAGTTGCAGGTTTGCATCCCAAGTCATGCCTTTGATTTCTTCCAGATTACGGAAGAGGAGGTTCTCGTTACCGAACTGTTCTCGGGTGGCAAGAAGAAGGTTGAACTGAAGAAGGATGGCGTATTCCCGATATCAATGGATGCCAACGGAGTAAGAATCTATAAATTCAATGTCAAGATGGAGGAAAGTGATATTATATTGAATGAGCATCATAAGGAGGAGTTCCCTCCTGCTCATACGGCTGAGCATCTGCTCAACCAGTTGATGGTTCGTATGTTTGGTTGCGAGCGTAGCAAGAATGCCCATGTCGAGCGCAAGAAGAGTAAGATGACCTTCGTAGTCGATCACAAGCCTACCCGCCAGGAGGAGAAGGAGATTGAGACGGAGATGAATCGCCTGATAGAGCTTGATATGCCTGTGACTTACGAGTTTGTGGATCGCGACCACATTCCTGCAGAGGTGAAGCTTGATCGTCTGCCTGATGATGCTAGTGAAACCTTGCGTCTGGTTCGTATCGGCGATTATGATGTTTGTCCATGTATTGGCAAGCATGTCCGCTCAACAGCTCAGATTGGCAAGTTCGTATTGCTTGGTACCAATTGGGATGAGCATGCGCATTCATTGCGTATCCGCTTCAAGATTGTACAATAATATAAAATAAGCAGCAATGGAGTAGTAGCCCCATTGCTGTTTTTTTTCTTTATATCATCACCGCTTTCTTCTTTTCTTTTCTTTCGCGCACATAATGTTTTTTTCTTGAAAAAGTATCAAAGTATCATTAATTTTAGGTATATTGCTGATACATAGAGGTTTATAAAATGAGACTTCTAAACATGTTTACAAAGAAGTGTCATGGAAGTATCATGAATTCCATAGAAGTATCATAAAATTCAGGTAAGTCGCTTACAAAAAAGCCTTTTTTGAGGATTTATGTCTAGAAAAATAGGAGCAAAAACTAAGAAATGTCTACTATTTCAGTTTCATAGAAATGATAATGTCTACTATTTCAGTTTTATAAAACTGATAGTGTCTACCTTTCTAGTTTATTTAGTATGTCAATATTAACCAGGAATAAGTTGGAAGACTGACAATTGTAGTTAGGAATAAGCACATTGGCTGGTCCCTGAGTGCCCGTCACACGGGCACTCAGGGACCATGTGAAGGGCATCGACAGAACAAGTGATGGGCACTCATTGCCCGTACGGTGGGCATCGAGTGCCCATTTTATGTGATGATTTTTGGGTACTATTTTAGGTAAGCGAATTTGTTGTTTCCTGTATTTTGTTGACTACAATTTTGTGTTTTTGTACAATGCTTTATGGTGATTTGATGATACTTCTATGGAAATCATGATACTTCTATGACACTTCTTTGTAAACATATTTAGAAGTGTCATCTTGCAAATCGTTATGTATCAGTAATTTATCTGCAAACAATGATACTTTGAGACTTTTTTCAAGAAAAAACATTTACGTGAGAGTATAAAGGAATGGGTGAATCTGCGTCATTTGTAAGCGGCTCCTCGCATCATTTTCCAGAAAAATACAGAAAGTTAGAAAAAAACTCTTGAAAGTTTGTCTGTCTCATTTCTTTTTGTTATATTTGCATCCGTAAATATCAGTATATTGAAGATAAAGGCTGATATAATGGATAAATATCATTATAATGATAGATAAATAAATGAAAGATTATGGCAGATTTATATGAATATTCTACTCCTGAGTTGGTACGCTTGCTGGGAGTGAGATTCAAGGAATATAGAATGAGATGCAATCTCACCCAGAAAGAGGTAGCCGAGCTTACTGGGCTTGGCTTGACCACCATCCATAAGTTTGAGAATGGAACAGCGGGCAATCTTTCGCTTGCCACTTTTCTTCTCTTGCTGAAGGTGGTGGGGCAGATTGATGCTATAAATGATGTGCTTCCAGAACTTCCTCCATCACCTTATTTGATGAGAAAGGATGAGAAGAAGGCACAGAGAATACGTCATACAAAACGATGATAGGTGGATCAGTTCCATAGAATCAGCGATAAATGCTCATCTCGTTTCATGGGGGTTGGAGGATAAAGACAACAGTTCTTCTTCTTTTGAGATAGATGGCAAAAGTTGTACTGATGTTCGTATAGAGCAGGCTTACAAAGGCAACTTCCATTTGTATGCAAGCATAGATGGGCGAGACTGTAAGTTTATTATCGGAAAGAACAAGCCCGAATATGCTACGATTCAAGAGACGGGATTGTCGAATCTTTCAGAGTCGATGCTCAGAGATTTGGTTGCGAAATATCTGGTGAGATAGAATAAATGGGATAAAAACAGTAAACAGCAGTTTCTTTGATAATACTTTGCTATTGACTTCATCAATTATGGGGGTAAAATCATCCATTGTGCAATGTACTTGTTGTATATCAGCTATATCAACGAAGCAGCAAACTTTGCAAAAAGCCTAGGTGGTGGGAGCGAAACCAAAGATTGACGATGTGATAAGGACGAAGATGAGATAGAATGGATAAGACGATGCTTGCGACAGGCGACAAAAATGATGAAGCCAATGAAGAGAAAAGGCTTGAGTAGATAAAATATTAAGGGAGGAGCGCATTTCGAAACGCCCCTCCCAAATACGTTGCGTGAACAGACATTCTTGGCATTAAATCTTGCCTGTGCCGTTACATCGACTACACCATCCGTTCGTACAATTAGGACAGGCAACTCTTTTATTTGTAAGCGGATTGATGTATGTGCGGTTACCACTGCAAGTCCAACACTTTTTAGTTCCATGACAAATATGGCATGTTTTTTCACTTGTCGAATTTGTACGAATTGAACTACCAGAACCACTTATTGTGCTATTAGAACTACCAACAGAAGTGTTGCCTCCATTCATGTTTCTGATGGCTTCTCCCTTTAATGCTCGCCATTCATTCTTCGTGTAATTGGTTCCATCAGCTTTCTTGTTATATTTACAGAAAGTTTGATACTCTTGTTCCTCTTCACTAAGAACTTGGTTGACCGATTGCTGCGCAATGTTATTAAATACTTGATTATATTGCTGTTGTTGAGCCATAGTTTGTGCAACGGCATAATTAGGATCAAGCAGGTAATTCATGTTGCCAGCGTTAGCAGGAGCCATATAGCTGTTTCCACCGTAGCTGTATCCTCCCATGTTGCCAATTCCAGCAAGAAATCCTTCTCCGAAACTACCACAAGAAGCCAATAGTAGAACTGCCATTGCCAAAAATAAAAGTTTAAGATTCTTCATAACAATGTCATTTCTTGTTTGCCGTAAGGTTTAATGTGTAAATTTCCCCATCGATATTCACTTTTGGATGAATATACGTCAAATGTCCTGTGTTGTCTATGGTAATCAAGGCATCCGAAATTCCATCCAATGACAAAACGTATGTATTTTTGCCTTTCTTCGTTACTTGATATTTATTGGTCTTGCTAAAATAAGATTCACCATTTTCAAAGACATCAACATTTACATTGTTGTTGTCTATTCGTAATATCACAACTTTGATTTTAGCGTATTCTTCAATAACCTTACCTTTTTGCGTCAAATAGCCTGTACCGAAATATGAACCTGAGACGAGTTTTGCATTGTCGTTTAAGGTTCGTTTTGATACAGAGCTTTTTCTTCTAGAGGTAGTTGATGAAGTATTGACATTATTTGCGCTGTTAGATATATGTGGGGTACTTACCATGTTGCCATTGTCCAGCATGGTTTTAGCATAACCCACATCTTTAATAGGCAAGAAACTAAAATCTTGATTTGTTCTTTGATATTTTAAATATTTATACTCATCAAATTCATGAGTCTTTTTAAAATAAGAACCAGAAGGGATAGCCATAAGAAGCCCTGCTCCTAACATAGCTGCTCCAATTGCTGTGATTTCAGGGGTATCGCCTCCAACGGCGACAGAAATACCTCCCATAAGTACTCCTGCTCCAGCTAATGACACACCAAGCCAGCTAGCAGCACCTGCAAGGGTGTTATTACAATGTTTATAATCGAGAGCAAACGGAACAAACTCATTTGCTCCTGCATTTTTGGACATCAAATAAGAATAATAACTATGTCGTGAAATTTTAAAAGATACTTTTCCATTTGAGCTAACGACCCCAAGCCTCTCCATCGTAGGTGAGTATATTTCTGTACCAGGAGTTCCTTGTACTGTTACTTTCTGAGATGTAGTACATGAATGAAGTAGAATCACGCAAACTACAATCCCCAATATTTCTATTAATCTTTTCATATTATTCCTTATTTATAATCATATAAAATGCCTTGAACTCTCTTGTTGTATCCCCCTGATATGTTGTAATCAAAATTCAACAACCACCAATACTCGTTTATGGCATCAGGTTTTTGCTCGTAAATCTGCCTCAATGCATTGTTTACTTGTCCATGATTTACGACTGGAACCACGACTTTTGAATTTGCATAAAAGTCTGTGACAAGTTTGTCGAAAGTCTGTCCTCCATCAATTGAATATGAGATGCAAACGCTAAAACGACAATAAGACTGATCCTTTGTCAGTGATGGTTGATTCACAGCCATGTCATTTAACGAAGAAGCACCAATTCCTGATATACGAAAGGTTTTCGACATAGCTCCATTGCTGTGTGGAGCAAGAGATACTTGCGGAAGATCTGCGACATAGGTTGTAGATGTTTCTGCAGTCCCGCTTGTTCCTGAGCCTCCAAGGTTTATTCCATTTGCGATTTGTCCAATAGTTCCACCAATCCCCAAGGCACCTGCTATGGAACCAAGATTGACAGATCCCCCTTTTGTAACAGATGACATATCAGTAACAGAAGTTGTTCTTACTGTTGGGGCATAATAAGACACGGATTTTCCATCAGAATTAACGAAAAAAGATTTTGTCTGATCTATTGTCATTATCTCAGATGTGCGATTGTATACTATTGCGGTTAACGCACCGTCCCCTCCGATAGTGTAAGCCACAGCAATTTTAGCTTCGTTAGGTATTGGCGATGTTTGTGACGGTTGTGCATGAGCAGTTCTTACGGACTGGTAGCCAACACTGTTCGTTGTGAGTTTTGTGGATCCGCAAGAAGCTAAAGCTATGCAGGCAATGATGTAAATAATTTTATGTTTCATACGAAAAAGAAAAAGGCGTGCAACCGTTCCTATGCTTGCCTTTCTATAGGTTACCGCCAAGTGACCTTCACGTACAACAAGCACGGAACAGTCCACGCCTATGAGCGTGAACTTTCCTACTGCTTGTCCTCGTACGTTGAAAATTGGCGGTATTCATAGAAAGAGAACAAGAGCTAAAAGCTCAATATCCAAAAAGTAGAGAACGGAAACGCCAGATTAATTATATGAGGCGACAGCCTCTTTAAAAGTCTCTGTATGGAAAGGTGGCTTTTTACCACGCTGTCCTTAGCGTTTCATTCTTGTGCTGTATTTCTGTTTCTTGTTAATTCAATATTTAAGTTTGACAATCAGTTAACTAAACCATGCCTGCCCAACCTCTGCCCATCGGGGCTTTCGGTATGGTATAGACGTTACAAAGGTAACACTTTTACCTTGAAAACCACTTTGTTTGGCTGGTAAAATATGATTTTAAGTCATGATTTAACATTATTAAATATAAATATGTCAAAGAAATCCACTTTTGCGTGATTTTTCTTGCCAAAAAGTTTGTATTATCAATGATTATTCGTATCTTTGCAGTGTTAGTTCCAGCCGAGCCTCTTTACAATGCTTAAATAGGCTGGGCTTTTTTGTTTATAAGCTATGACAAAGAGAAATTTTGGAAAAGATTACAAGACTCCACGAGAACTTGTAACCTTATTGGAAAATCGTGGATTGATAATCAATGATAGGCAAAAGGCTCAATTGTATTTGGAGAGCATTGGCTATTATCGATTGTCTGCGTATATGCATCCTTTGTTGAAGACTCCAAAGATTCTTCATCTGTATAAGGAAGGTGCTACATTTAACAAAGTGATGATGCTTTATCGCTTTGACAAAAAGTTGCGCTTACTCCTTTTTAACGAGATTGAGAAGATCGAAATTGCTGTAAGAGAAGCCGTAATGAATATGACGGCTGAACGGACTGGTGATATATATTGGCTTACCAATTCAGCACATTTTCGTGATCAGTCCATTTTCGTCAATAGTATGCCAATGTTGTCGAAGGAGTATGAACGTTCTACTGAAGACTTTATAGAACACTTCAAAAGAACATATACAGAACCTTTTCCACCAGCATGGATTCTTGGTGAACTTCTCCCAATGGGTAGCGTGAATATGTACTACAGGAACTTGAAAGATAAAGGACTCAAAAAGCAGATCGCCAAGCGTTTCTGCCTTCATGCTCCAGTTTTTGAGTCTTGGCTTTCTGTGCTTACGCTTACTCGCAACGCTTGTTGTCATCACGCTCGTGTTTGGAACAAAGTCAACAAGATTATTCCAAATGATATGAGAGGCATGACTCGTCCTTGGATTACTATTCCTGCGGACAAGCGAAGAATCTATTATAATATGTGCATCATCAAGTATTTCCTTGACATCATCTCTCCCAACAATGACATGCTTGACAAAATGCACAATTTGTTCAGCAAGTTTCCAAAGATAGACCTGGCTGCTCTTGGATTCCCTGTTGGTTGGGAACAAGAACCGCTATGGATACAGGCAAACAACTAAATGCAAATGAGCTTATTGCCAAGCTTCAAGAATTAGAGAAAGAAAATGCCAGGTTAAGAAAAATTCTTGATGTGCATGGAATACCATACATTGTAACCGAGCCTAATGTCACAACGAAAGAAAGCCTACAAGCCATATTCCATACAGATTCAAAGCTGAGTCTACAGGAAAAGGTTGCGCTATTTCGTAGTGTTTTTCAAGGTCGTGATGATGTCTTTGCCAAGCGTTGGTACAGTAGTACGACTCAAAAGTCAGGCTACCAACCTGTATGCACGAGGGAATGGAATCGTGAATTTTGCGACAAGCGAAAGTACAAATGTGCGGATTGTCCCAACAGGCAATTCGCTCCTTTGGCATACAACGACTTTTTCAATCATCTTGCAGGAAAGGATGCATGGGGACGTGATGTTATAGGACTTTATCCAATACGAAAGGACAACACTTGCAGTTTCCTTTGTACAGACTTTGATGACAAGAGTTGCGAGCATGGCTATAAGAATGATGTACTTGCCTTTGTAAATGTTTGCAAAACTTGGAATGTACCTTGCTACATCGAACGCTCACGTTCTGGCAATGGTGCTCACGTATGGATTTTCTTTGAAACACCAGTAACTGCTTTCAAGGCACGCAAGTTGGGAAATGCCATTCTTACAGAGGCGATGAGTTGTGATGCTCACCTGTCTTTCAAGTCATACGACCGTTTCTTTCCAAACCAAGACACCTTGCCTGAAGGAGGACTAGGCAATCTTGTAGCCTTGCCATTGCAAGGTATGGCTCGACGCAAAGGAAACAGCGTGTTCGTTGATGAAGACTTCAATGCGTATGCCGACCAATGGGAAATGTTGTCGCAAATCCATAAGCTATCAGAGGTAGAACTTGATTTGTTATTACAGCTGCATGCAATGCCAACATTAGGAGAACTATCAAAGACCTGTGAGGAGAAACCTTGGGAGACTCCTCATATGGATGCTGCGCAATCTGAAGACTATCCAAAACAAATCGTTCTGACAAGAGCGAATATGCTTTATGTTCCTTTAGCAAGTCTATCTGCCAAATGTGTGAATATATTCAAGCGCATAGCAGCTTTCCGTAATCCGGAGTTTTATGAGAAGCAAGGTATGCGCCTTTCTACCTATAATATCCCTCGCATCATTTCATGTTCGGAAATGACAGATGATTATCTTGCCCTTCCTCGTGGGTGTGAAGATGCTGTTTGTGGTATTCTAACACAACATGGAGTAAAGGTAGTGATCTCAGACAAAACAAATCATAGGCATAATATCAATGTTACATTCAGAGGATCTCTTCGGGAAGAACAGCAAAATGCAATGGAAGCTTTTTCTGGGCATAATATAGGAACATTATCAGCAACAACAGCGTTTGGAAAGACTGTGTTTGCCATCGGAATGCTTGCAAGGAGAAAGGTGAACACCTTAATTCTTGTTCATAACAAGGCATTGCTGGAACAATGGAAAGAACGGTTGGAAACTTTCCTCAAGATAGATGAGATCGTCGAAGAGCCTGCAGCCAAACGAGGAAGGAAAAAGAATTCTTCGGTCATTGGTTGTTTATATGCTGGCAAGAACACGTTGCATGGCATCATTGATATAGTTTTGATACAATCTTGTTTGAGCGATGGTGAAGCGAAGCCTTTTGTCAAGGATTACGGTATGGTGATAGTAGATGAATGTCATCATGTATCCTCTGTCAGCTTCGAGCAAGTACTTCGACAAGTAACAGCTACATACGTATATGGTTTGACAGCAACTCCTATCAGAAAGGATGGGCATCAACCTATTATTTTCATGCAATGCGGAAAGATAAGATTCACAGCTGATGCCAAGAGTCAAATGGAAAATCAAACATTTAAACGTTTGTTGATTCCAAGGTTTACATCATTCCGAAACATTTCGTCAGATAGCAAGACTTACGTTCAGGTTACACAAGACTTGTCCGAAGATAAGGTTAGAAATGAGTTCATCGTAGAAGATGTAAGAATTGCCATTCAAGAAGGTCGTACCCCATTGGTATTAACCACTCGTACTGCTCATGTCAAGGCGTTGGCACAAATGCTTATTCCATTTGCAGACCATGTCATTCAACTCATTGGAGCTGATTCTGCTAAAGAAAAGCGTCTTGCATTACAAAACCTACAGTCAATACCTACATCAGAATCACTTGTGATTGTGGCTACAGGAAAGTATGTAGGGGAGGGCTTCGATTATCCTCGCCTTGATACCCTGTTCCTTACTATGCCTATAGCCTGGAAAGGAAACGTGGAGCAATATGCAGGGCGTTTACATAGAGAATATGAAGGAAAGAGCGAAGTGTGCATTTATGATTATGTGGATATTCGTGTTCCACTTTGCGACTCTATGTATCGTAAACGACTGAAAGGATATGCTAGAGCTGGATATGGAAAGAATGTGACATCACCAGCACCAGATAAAAAATCCCAAGAATTGATATATGAGCAAAACAATTACGAAGCGGCATTCCGAAATGATTTGGCAAAAGCCAAACATTCTGTTGTTATCGCAGTGCCAAAAGTGAAGTCCAAATATAAACCCTCTATCATGTCTGCACTTGCAAACTTTCTTCATGATGGGGTTTCTGTGGTTGTACATGTTAAAGAGGAAGGGGCTAATGAGTTAGAACTGTCAAATGCTGGAATGGATGTGGTGTGCAACAAGGAACAAACGCTACAATGTGCCATCATAGATAAATCTATTGTCTGGTATGGAAATATCAACTTCTTTGGCTATAACTCGGAAACAAATAATGTCATGCGAATAGCTGACTACAAAATAGCTAACGAAATGATAGAAATACTATACTCAGCCACGGAAAACAGGGCAAATGAAACGAGGTAAATGAAAAAAGTTATACTTTACCTATATAATTAGCAAAGTAAAAACTTGCAGGATATATTATAAATAAAAAACAGCCAACTTTCAAATATGCTATTGAAGGTTGGCTGTTTTTTTCCGTCTCTTTTAATTATTTGATACGCCCTTCTTTTCTGAGAAGATTGATAAAATTATTCCAACCTTCAGAACGCTTATCTGCATTTTGTTTTGTCTTTTCTAAATTCCAATAATTCGGATAATTATCGTTGAGATAGTATTTGCCATCCTTGTCACAGAATAAGACCAAATCATCATATGCACGATTCACAACAGGATTGATTTTAGCTGCTATAATGAACAGTGTTTCAGATGAACTTTTTACACTTATTGATGCATAGATTGGAATAGATTTTATTTTATCATATTCCTTAAATTTGATTTCTCGTGTTTTAGGATTGAACCATGCAATATCTAAATCAGTAAAGGCTATAGAATCCTTATGTTGCACAACATTACCTGTGCTTACTTGACATACACCAAATAGTTGTGGTGATGTTTCCGTAAGAAAAGCATCTGTATTAGAGTTGCATGAACTAAATACAACCAATACTGTCAATAATATGATACCTAATAATTTCTTCATCGCTTTATCCTTACAGCCAACAAGAAGACTTGTGACAGCGATGGTCAAAATCGTTTTGCCATTGCAATGGAATACTTTTTTGTTCATGTTTGTAAAATTAAGGCCACTTAAAGTGGGGTGAATAAATAAAACATAAGTCTTGGTCAAACAGAATCTGACCTTGGTAACTCCAATTTACAATTCTAATTCATAAAAGCTACGAAAGAAACTAAATTTTAGTTGCCTCTATACGATAGCTTTTTACGCATTTCCATCGTAGCATAATTATTCTGAGACAATGCAAGTCTCATGCACCATGCTTTTTTAAATTTATTTTCGCTGCAAATATAATGCAAAAAAACAAATAAGCAAAAGATTTGCTAATATTTGTCATTGTTTTTAATGTTTTTTATAACAATCTTGGCATGTAAATTCCTTCTTTTTTGTATTTTTGCAGCCAAGAAGAGTTGTTTGACAGCAACTGTACGCAGATTGCAGAAATTAGGAATGTTGCTAAATCATTACCTCCATTGAGGTGAAACCGTTATAAATCGCTCATTTTAAGCTATTCGGCAGATTTTAGCGTGTTTTTTCAAAAAATATGCTTGAATTACGGTTCTATTTTTGCAGTGATATATTGTTAATAATCAGAAAAATGCTTGTTTTCT
>ERZ791912.1346-NODE-1346-length-11578-cov-2.224508_pt1 | contig 11578 bp, 7 predicted proteins | sample MGYA00510141_ERZ791912 | MGnify/ENA primary metagenome ERZ791912 (study PRJEB30046, sample SAMN00792082) | human gut metagenome | study: EMG produced TPA metagenomics assembly of the A metagenome-wide association study of gut microbiota in type 2... | reverse complement strand
TTAATCGGCGCAGGCAAAATCACCGACAGAAACGGCAGAAGCCTTGCCGAAACAAATAACGGCAAAAGAGAATACAATGATTCGTTAACGACAAGAAAGGCTACGCTTCACGCAGTAGGCGACCTTCAAGGCTTTATTTCAACAGGTGTTCAAAACGTGTATAAAGCAAAGCTTACAGGGTATAATTCGCTTACAGGCATTTACAGTGTTATTAAAAACGGAAGCGGCAACGATATGCAATTGACGCTTGACGCAGATGCCTGCGATGTTGCATACAAAGCACTTTCAAATTACAAAGCAGGAACAGTCGGCGTAATCAACTACAAAACGGGCGAAACGCTTGTTATGGTTTCAACCCCAAGCTACGACCCCCAAAATAAGCCGAGCGATATAGACGACAACGAGGAATATGCAGGCGCATACATCAACAGGCTTTTAACAGGTCTTTACACCCCCGGCTCAACCTTCAAAATTGTTACGGCAATTTGCGCTATTGAGAATATTCCGGACATTTATGACAGAACCTTTAAATGTACGGGCGAATACGACCCTGGTGTAGGTACTCCTATCGAATGTAACGCAAGGCACGGCACACTCACTTTTGAGCAGGCACTTGCAAAATCGTGCAACTCCACCTTTGCGCAAATTGCTATTGAATTAGGCCCGCAAAAGCTTGCAGACACGGCTAAGGAACTTGGGCTTACATCTCCGGTTTCGCTTAATAATGATATACAATCTTCAACAGGCAGATTTTTCCTTGAAAAAAGTGACGCTGACGATTATGTAGGATGGACCGGCATAGGTCAGGGTGACACGCTCGTATCCCCCATCGCTATGCTTAGACTCGCCGGTGCAATCGCAAACGACGGCACGGCGGTTTCGCTCAATCTTGTCGAAAGCTTTGCGACGAAGGCAGGCAAGGCGCTTGACCTTGGTTTTACAACTAAAGAGACACCGCTTCTTTCAAGCGACGTTGCAGGCAAAATGAAAAAGCTTTTGAGAAATAACGTTAAGACCCAATACGGCGATTACAATTATGAAGGTTTGCACCTCTGCGCTAAATCGGGTACGGCTCAAATAGACAACGTTGATTCGCATAACACTGCTTGGTTCGTTGGCTTTATGGATGATGAGGAGCACCCGTATGCATTTGTTGTTCTTGTGGAATACGGCAATTCAGGCTCGCAAACGGCAGGCCCTATTGCAAACAAGGTGCTTCAGGCACTTGTAAACAAATAAAGCACCTTTAGAGAGGGTGAACAGATGAATAATCAAACTAATGAAAACGAAATATTTAACGAGGATAAAAAGGAGCGTGCTCTTTTAATCAGCGTTGACACAGGAGATTTTAACGCCGAGGTTTCCATGGAGGAACTTGAGGAGCTTGCAAAAACGGCAGGCGCCGAAGTTGTCGGCACATCAATTCAAAAAAGGCAGACCCCTGTTGCCGCAACATATATCGGCAAGGGAGCGCTTTATGAAATGACTCGCTTTTGTGAAAATATGAATATTGATTTAATTATTGCAGACAGCGAGCTTTCACCTGTTCAAATTCGCAATCTTGAGGACGAAACAAACACAAGAGTTATTGACAGAACAACGCTTATTCTTGACATTTTTGCAGGACGTGCACGTTCAAAGGAGGGTAAGCTTCAAATCGAACTTGCCCAGCTTAAATATTCTCTTCCCCGCCTTACGGGAAAGGGCACTCAGCTTTCAAGGCTCGGCGGCGGCATTGGCACAAGGGGTCCGGGTGAAACAAAGCTTGAAAGCGACAAAAGGCATATCAGGCGAAGAATACAAAATATCAGGCAGGAGCTTGACAAAGTTAAAAGCAGACGTGAAATGATTCACGAAAGAAGAAAGAAAAACGGCGCTTTATCCGTCGCAATAGTCGGCTACACAAATGCAGGCAAATCAACACTTATGAACAAGCTTACCGATGCAGGAGTTTTGCAGGAGGACAAGCTTTTTGCAACCCTTGACCCGACTGCAAGAAAGCTCAGCCTTCCAAACGGTCAAAGCATTATGCTTATTGACACCGTTGGCTTTATTTCAAGGCTGCCGCACCAGCTTGTTGACGCTTTTCGCTCCACTTTGGAGGAAGCAACATACGCAGACGTAATTTTAAACGTTTGTGACACCTCAAGCCCTTATTGTTATGACAATATCGACGTTACAAAAGAAATTTTATCCTCACTTTTTCCCGACGGCGCAATCACTGTTCCCGTTATAACGGTATTTAACAAATGTGACATTACGCACAGTCCGTCTGCCATTGCATTTCCGTTTGCAGACGCTAAAACAAGCGTAAAAATCAGTGCAAAAACAGGCGAGGGATTAGATGAATTACTCATTGCAATTCAAAATGCATTGCCGCAAACTAAAAAAAGATTAAAGCTTTTAGTGCCGTTTAGCAAAGGCTCAATTATTGCAGACATAAGGCAAGACGGGGTTATCCACAGTGAGGAATACACTCCTGACGGAACACTTATTGACGCAACGGTTGATATTATTTATTTAGAAAAAAATAAGCAATATATAAAAATTATAGATGAATAAGCATTAAATTCACCTCATATTATTACTAAGGTGATACTATGAAAATGCTTACTTTAAAATTAACGCCGAAAAGGATATTCGGCATAGTTCTTTTGCTTGTGGGAATTATCGTTATATCGGTAACGTTTGTATCAAACCATACGAGCGAAGCGCAAAGTGTGTCGGCAGTAATAAGCGCAAAGACCGACAGCGAAAGACGAGCGTATTTAAGCAAATACGGCTACAAGCTGGCAAGCGACTGCGAGCAAAAGGAAATCACCATTCCTAAGAAATGGAATGATGTGTATAACAGCTATAACCAAATTCAAAAAAATCAAGGCTTTGATTTGACTGATTACAAGGGGCAAAAAGCAACGCTTTACACCTACACAGTCACAAATTATAAAGGCAAGGGTAACTGCATTGTTGCCGATATGCTTGTTTGTGAAGGAAAACTTATCGGCGGCGATATTTGCAATCCATCTGCCAAAGACGGTTTTTTAGTAGGGTTTGAGGAAAACGAATAAACAAATATTATGGAAAGATTAGATAAAATAATTGCCACTGCTCTTCAAATTTCAAGAAAAGATGCAATAGCGCTTATTAAAAGAGGAAGAATAGCGGTAAATAAAGAAACAATCAAAGACCCAAAGGCAAAGTTTAACGAGAACGGCGCTGTGCTTTTTTGCGATAACGAGCAAATATACTATAATAAATATGTATACATTATGATGAATAAACCCAAGGGTGTGATTTCAGCTTCAAACGGAAAAGGAGAAAAGACGGTTGTTGACATTTTACCGCCCGATATGAAGCGTAAAAACCTGTTCCCTGCCGGCAGGCTTGATAAAGACACAACAGGCTTTATGCTCATTACCGACGACGGCGAACTTGCACACTCGATATTAAGTCCTAAAAATCACATTCCGAAAACGTATATCGCAAAGCTTGACAAACCGTTTAACGATGAAATAATCAGGGAATTTGAAAAAGGAATAGAGCTTAAAGACGCCAAATGCCTGGGCGCAAGCCTTGAACCGGTTGACGGTGATTATCAGGTAGGAAAGGTCATTATTAAACAGGGGATGTATCATCAAATCAAACGGATGTTTTCTCATTTTTTAATAAACGTTGTTGAACTTAAAAGGATAAAAATGGGTTCGCTTGACCTTGACGAAAATTTAAAAATGGGAGAATGTCGATATCTTACAAAAGAAGAAATTTCTGCTCTTTGTGACAAATGACAACAAATTCTGCCACTTTTATTCAATTTAACAACAATATATTGTGTTTATCTCTAAACAATTTCACCATTCATAACAAGTTGCACAAAAAAGTGCAACTTTTTTTGTTAAAATGGTTGCAATATGATTAATCTTCTTGTATAATATGAACAAGTAGGGCATATACTTTTTGTGCAATATTTCTTTGTGCATACTGCCCAACTAAACAGAGAGGTGAATATAATGCCAAACAGATTATTCCAAGGAATAGTAAATCAAATGCGTGAAGCAATCGACAGAAATATCGGCGTTGTTGACGAAACGGGTACGGTTATTGCGTGCAGTGAGCTCGGCTTAATAGGAGAAATTCGCAAGGGCGTAATCTCTGCCGGCGTTTTCAGTACAAATCAAACCTGCGTTGATAATGCAACATATACCACATTTGACGTACTTGTCCGCCCCGAATATGCAGTATTTGTTGACGGAACGGATGACCTTGCACATCATTATTCTTCGCTCATTGCCGTTGCTCTTGACCAAATAAAGCAAAACAATGACGAAAAATTTGACAGGTCAAACTTTGTTAAGAACGTTATTTTGGACAACATTCTTCCGGGCGATATTTACATTAAGTCGAGGGAACTTCATTTCAACAACGATGCGTCAAGAGTTGTATTTTTAATCAGGACAACCCAGGAAACGGAAATTTCTGTTTTTGACATTATTCAAAACTTCTTCCCTGATAAGAGTAAGGATTTCGTTATCAATGTAAACGAAAGCGACATCGCTCTTGTTAAAGAAGTTAGACCTAACGTTGATATTAAAGACCTTGAAAAGCTTGCACGTTCAATCAACGATACCCTTTTGTCTGAGTTTTATTTCAATGCAATTATCGGTATCGGCACTTGTGTAACAGGCATTAAGGAGCTTGCTCACTCGTTTAAGGAAGCTCAGGTGGCACTTGAAGTAGGCAAAGTTTTTGATACTGAAAAAACAATTATCAGCTATGAAAATCTCGGCATCGCAAGGCTTATTTATCAGCTTCCGACAACTCTTTGTGATATGTTCCTTAAAGAAGTGTTCAAGCGTGGCTCTATCGAATCGCTTGACCAGGAAACGCTTTTCACTATTCAAAAATTCTTTGAAAACAACCTTAATGTTTCTGAAACATCAAGAAAGCTTTTCGTTCACAGAAACACTCTTGTTTACAGGCTTGAAAAAATCAAAAAACTCACAGGTCTTGACCTTAGAGAATTTGATGACGCTATTGTATTTAAGGTAGCGCTCATGGTAAATAAATACCTTGCATCAAGCCCGGTTAAATATTAACAAGCTATCGGCCGTCAGTAATGACGGCTGTTTTAGATTATGGTGAAATTATGAGTAAAAAAAGATTGACTGAGAAAAAGGAACAAAACGCAAGGCTTGTTTACAGCGATTTAAGTTTAAAACAAGGATTCAAAAAGTTTCTTTTAAATCCTATGTATATTTTCCCCGTTCTTATTAGCACAATTTTGTGCTATGCATATTATCTCACTCACGAAGCGGTAACAATCGACTCGCTTTCAAGTGACAGATATTATCACGGCTTACTTGTTGCACAGGGCAGGCTTACAGCAACAATTATAGAAAATTATTTAGGCTTTGAGCATTTGCCGATTGCAGTTGAAAATATAATAGGTCTTATTTGCTTTATTTTTGGAGCAACTGTATTTTGCATAATATTTGACAAAGCAAAGCCTCAAAGCAATGTTTTGCCTTATACCTTTTTCACCTGCCTTTACATAACTTTCCCGCTGATGAATGAATATTTTATGTTCAAAGGCTCAGTTTTAACCACCGGAGGCTCAATTCTTTTAGTATCTTTTGCACTTTATTTTGCACTGAAAATTAAAAATTTGATTGCTTCAATACTTATTTCTTCAATTTTTATATTCTTTGCATATTCATGGTATGAATCGTTCATTTTAGTTTATATCGGCGCAGTATTTTTACTTCTTATACTTCTTGCCGACGGTCAAAAAAGCCAAAAAGAATTGTTTTTCAATGGTTTTTGGCTTGCACCGACTTTATTTTTAGGATTTTCTTTAGAGGAAATAATATCAAACGCAATAATAAATATATGCAATATTACACAAGATAACAACAACGCTGTCGGTACTGCTTGGCTTTCAAGCTCTGCCACATTAAAATCATTTTTTTATGATTTTATATATTCATTTGTATCTAAAATATTTTGCTATGCCCCATTTACAATTTTATTCATTTTTCTCGCCATTGCATTTGTTTTGATGATACTTCAAACCAAGAGCACCAAAAAACCTATTCTCATTTTCTTTTATTTAGGCCTTGCACTTACTGTTTTCTTTTTAAGCATTTATCGGGGAGCGGAATTGGCATACAGAACCGAGCAAGGAATACCGTTTTATATCGGTGCAATTACCCTGCTGCTTTCATCAAAAATCATTAATTTAAACGGCAAAAAAGCTTTAAAAATAATTGCTTCGCTGTCGCTTGTCATAATATTAACAGTTCAAATTTGCTCATCAAATTATTGGTATCACGTAAATGTTTTAAGAGATAAAGAAGAAAAGCAAGTCGTTTGTAATATTGCAAAAGACCTTGAAAAATATGATAAAAATAAGCCTGTCATTTTTATCGGTTACTATCAGCTTTCTAATAATATTAAAGATAAATACACTGTTAAAAAAGACAGTGTGGCAGGCAAAATAATTGACTATACCTCTAAAAAAGCGAAAAAGTCATATACTTATACCGCTTGTCAGACATCAATCAGTTCTTACATTTCTTGGTCGATTTATTCGTTTTCAAGCGCAAATGTTGAACTTAAAAAGTTTTTCAATTCATGCGGCTATGATTTCAAGCTTGGCACAAATGAGCAATTTGAAGAGGCAACAAAAAAATATATAAATATTCCCTCGTATAATGACAGCGGTTATATTTTAGACGCAGGCGATTATATTGTTGTCAAGGTCGGCAACTATACACCGAATTTCTATGAATTTTTATATGAGTAACAGCCACAATAAAGTAAGGCTCATCTTCGATAATTTGAAGATGAGCCTTTTTATTTTCTCGGCAGAAAGAATATATTGGGGTTTAAATGGGTAATAAAAGCCTGCCGAAAATTATCAGCTTATATCCTCTTTAAGGGTTTCAATAATATTATCATCCTTTAATTTTCTTACAGAATAAATCATCGTGACAGCAATAATCGCAAATACCACAAGGATTACGCCCAAATAAAGCTTATAATCAAACTGATAAGGAATTGAACTTTCACCAAGCATTTTATTAAGCAATACGCAAACCAAAACGCTTATAGGCACACCGAATATGACCGCTTTAAGCGCATAAAATACACTTTCAAGGCTGACCATTTTTCTAAATCCGCTCGGAGCCGTTCCGACCGATTTAAGCATCGCAAATTCCTTACGTCGAAGAGATATATTCGTTGAAATGGTGTTAATAATATTTGCAATCGTAATAAGAGAGATAAGCGAAATGAAGCCGTAAACAAATACCTGAACAATAAAGATAACGGTATTCATAGTTTGGAGATTATCGGAAATGTCAGAAACGAACGTTCCTCCAAAATCTTTTTCAGTCAAAAGATTATTATGATCATCGGTTTCAATACAAACGCTCATTGAAATATTGCTTGCCTTTTCGCCTTTATTTACTACATTTACGTACTGAGAATAAGGCATAATTATACCGACTACGCCCGGCGCAACGAGATTGCAAGGCAGGCTGTTTTTATCAAATTTAACAAGACCGCCGACCTCGATATCAAGCGGATTTTTTTCATCGTTTGCATAATCGGAATTTTGAATAATATGCTTGCCTATGATGCTGTCGGTAAATACTTTCGTTGTATCCTGCTTATGAGTAAGATTGTTAAGCAAAACGCATTTAAGGCTGTTACCGTAAAAAGCATTATAATCAATACCGTTATTTTCACAAAGCGTGTTAAACTCGCTGTCGTCAACATAGTGAATTACTGTAGAAACATCCTTTTCCCCGCCAAACAGCTTTGAATAAGCAGAAGTATAATTTTTCAAATCTTTAATTTCATTATTTTTAATAATCGGGCTTGACTTACCGAGAAAAATACTCATATCCGCCGTATCAATATAATATTTATTAACTCCCTGCATTTTGTCAAGTGCGTCATAAAGTTCTTTTTTATGAGCGTAAGTAATTGTTGTTGATATCTGGTAAGGAATTGTTTTTTCATATCCGCTTGCCTGAACAAACATATTGCAAAAATAGTTGCAGGAAATAAAAAGTACGATTGAAAGAGCGATTGAAACGGTTATAAGCCTTGATTTTCTTCCGTTGCGCTTAAGATTTTTATATGCAAGCTCACCTTCATAACCGAATATTTTTCTGATATATTTAGGCGATTTAAGCTTTTTAGGCTTAACCTTAATCTCTTGCCTTTGGCGAATTGCGTCAATAGGAGTAATTTTTGACGCCTTGCGTGCCGGAATGAATGAAGAAATAAAAATCGTTAATATGCTTACAATAACAATCGAGATTATCGCCCAAAAAGGAACTACGACTTTCATTTGCATATTGCTTTCGCTGACGCCTGCAATCATTCCTGTAGAAATAATTTTATTGCCTATTAATTTAAGGGTAATTCCGATACCGAGTATTCCTGCCGCAATACCGACGGGAATGCCGACAGCACCTAAAATTGCACCCTCAAAATACACACTCTTTCGCTTTTGCGCCTTAGTTGCACCAACCGAGGCAAGCATACCAAGATATCTTACTCGCTCACTCAGCGACATACCGAATGCGTTATAAATAAGCATTACGGATGCGATAACGATAAGAATTAAAACAACCAAAACAATTGGAAGCATCGTTGAAAGAAAGCCGCCCTGTCTGCCTGAAAGATATGACGCAAGGACATCTTCGTTTGCCCTGTAGCCGTCAATTTTGTAATCTCTTTGGATTTTTTCAATGGTTTTATATGCATTTGAGTCCTGCTTGGCAAGCGTAAATAAAGCAAAAATGTTCTTGTCGCTCTTGCTCTCCGCCTCGCTCATACCACGCCAAATTTTTTTATATCTTGTGGCAGGGTTATTGTGAAGAATTGCGGTAATTGTATATTCCTTATAATCCTTTGACGTGACGAATTTTTCGTTTTCATCACGATAGCCGTCTGTTGCAATACCTCCGTCGGCAAGCTGCCTCATCCCCTGAGCAAAAGTAATCTTATCGCCTACCTTGGCATTTTTCATACCGTTTGCCGCAAGCAAATTTTCTTCAACTGCAACCTCGTTTTCATTTTCCGGAAGCTTTCCGTCAAAATCTCCCGTCGCCATCATTTCAAAATATTTCTTGTTTCCGACAAGAATTTCACCCGTGCTTTTTTCATAATCAGATCCACTTTTCAGCTTAAACGACATATAGTCGTCGCTGTAACCGAGACCTACATTTGAAATTCTGTCATCATTTTCAATTTGGTTTATTTGTGTTTGATTAAGATAGTCAAATTCTGCGTCCCATTTACCTGACGAGATTAAGCCGATTTCACCGAAAAGGTTTAAAAACGAAGCCATTGCAACAAATACAGCCGTAATCATTGCAACGGAAACGCAAATGCCGAGTGTTGTTACAACCGTTCTGCCCTTGTTTTGCTGAATGTGACGTGTTGTAAGCTTATTTACGATATTCAACCTATTCTCACCTCATCCCCGGTGATTTTGCCGTCCTCAATTGTGATTACACGGTCGGCTGAATTTGCAATTTTTTCATCGTGAGTGATAATAATTACAGTCTGATTAAATTCCTTGTTAAACTGCCTTAAAAGAGAAATAATCTCCTTACTGTTTTCGCTGTCAAGATTTCCCGTAGGCTCGTCTGCAAGCATAAGCGCAGGGTTGTTGACAAGTGCACGTCCGATTGATACACGCTGCTGCTGACCGCCTGAAAGCTGATTTGGCAAATGGTCAAGCCTGTTTTCCAATCCAAGACGCTTTACAAGAGTATCAATTTGCTTTTTATCCGGCTTTCTGCCGTCAAGAAGAAGCGGCAAGGTCAAATTTTCCTGAACAGTCAAAATAGGAATAAGATTATAAAACTGATAAATAAGACCTATCTGCCTGCGACGGAAAATTGCAAGTGCCGTTTCATCAAGATTTGAAATATCGGTTTGATTAATAACAACACTGCCGCTTGTCGGCACATCTACACCGCCGAGGATATGAAGAAGCGTTGACTTGCCCGAACCGCTTGGCCCGATAATAGCAAGGAACTCACCTTTTTCTACTGAAAACGAAACGTTATCAAGAGCCTTGACCATTGTGTCGCCCTTGCCGTATGTTTTGCATAAATTTGTAACTTCAAGTATTTTCATAGTAGTTATCTCCTTTCGATGAGTCCATAATACCTTAATGAACTTACAATCGTGTGACTGTTTAATTACAATTTTGTCACTTACCTAAATTTGAATACAAATACAAAATCCGGCGCACAACCGTATGCAGATTTTGAGAAAAGGCGAACAATGTTCGCCCCTACGGCTTTGTGTCAGTTTGTATCGTCCTTTAATGAATCAATAATAGAATTGTTTTTAATAAGTTTTAATGAATAAATCATAGTAAGACCTATGATAACAAATACTGCCACGCAGGCAATAAGATAAAGCCAAATATTGACAGAAAACGGAATAGGATTATCCTTTGAAATAATATATCCCACCACTCTGTTAATAACAAGGCTTAGCGGCACACCAAAAAGCAAGCCGAATAAGCCGTAAAACATACTTTCAAAAATCAACGTCTTTTTAAACTCCTTCGGCGTCATACCAACGCTTTTCAGCATTGCAAGCTCCTTTTTCCTGCCTGCAATCTGCGCCGTCATTGTGTTGATTATATTAAATACTGTTATTAATGTAATCAGCAAAATGAAAGCATAGGACAGAAATTGAACGGCGGATATAATGCTCTTTTCCTTCATCATCCAATTATAATTGTTATATACGTCACCATCCGCCTCGTTTTCGGACAAATAGTCCTTAAGTTCCTTTTCAACCTTGTACGGCTCGTCGGTTTCAATACCGTAGTCAAAATAAAACGAATCATCATCAGAATATTTATCATATACACACTTAGGCGCATAAAAAGCAACGCCGCTTGAATCCAAATTACAAATAGGATTATCCTTATCATATTTTATAAAATCGCAGAATTTATAAATAGATGTGCAACCGGTTTTATAATAGAAATAAACTTGATTCCCGTTTTCGTCGAGCTTATTTTCCCTTTCTGTTTTTTCAGAATCAATATCATAACAGCCGATAGTTTTGCCGAGTAGATTGTTATTAAAAATCGGCTCATCATTACGGTCAATTCCGTTTATTACAATCGTTTTAATTGAGCCGTCCTTATCGGGCGAGTAATATTTTTTATAATCAATTCCGTTTTTCTTGCAAAGCGCATTGAAATCCTCGTCATCAAGCAAATGAGCGGTATATGTTATATCCTGCGTTGCGATAAATTTATATTTATCAACAAAAATGCTTTCATTTTGAAACGACATATCATAAAGGCGTGAATTATCATAAGGATTTATATCGCCTCGTAAAATTGAATACCAAGCTTCCCAAATTGAATAAAATCGCTTTACCCTTTTATTTGTTTTCAAATAATTTCTTGCTTTTTCAAGCTGCGCCTTGCTTTCGGCACTGTATTGATACATAATCTGATAAGGAATTTCATAATCTAAGTTTGACGCCTCTTTAAATGTTTCGCAAAAATAATTACAGCTTAAAA
>ERZ791912.1341-NODE-1341-length-11608-cov-51.239938_pt1 | contig 11608 bp, 7 predicted proteins | sample MGYA00510141_ERZ791912 | MGnify/ENA primary metagenome ERZ791912 (study PRJEB30046, sample SAMN00792082) | human gut metagenome | study: EMG produced TPA metagenomics assembly of the A metagenome-wide association study of gut microbiota in type 2... | reverse complement strand
TTCTTTGCTGCCTGTTTAATGTTGTCAGGAGTGTTGAAGTCTGGTTCACCTACGCTCATGTTGATAACATCAATACCTTGAGCTTTCATTTCACTACTCTTCTGTGACATCGCCAGCGTTGCTGATGGTGCCAATCTGTTTAAACGATCAGATAATTGTGCCATAATTCTTTTTACTATTTGTTTATCGTGTGCAAAATTAAGCAAATTATTTCTTTTTCGGAAGAAAATTGAGCATTATTTTACGTATTGTATCAAAATAATAACATAATTTTCATTATCCGAGGTGTAGAGTGTGTCCCATGCGGTCTCTCTTGGTCTTGAGATAACGTTCGTTGTACTCGTTTGGAGTTACTTCGATAGCTACATTTTCTACAATTTCCAAACCGTATGCTTCAAGTCCTACACGTTTCACTGGATTGTTGGTAAGCAATCTCATTTTGTGTACGCCGAGGTGGCGTAGCATCTGTGCTCCACAGCCGTAGTCGCGCTCGTCTGGCTTGAAGCCGAGGTGCACGTTGGCGTCTACGGTGTCGTATCCTTCTTCCTGCAATTTATAAGCGGCAATCTTGTTCATGAGTCCGATGCCTCGTCCTTCCTGCTGCATATAGATTACTACGCCCTTGCCAGCCTTTTCTATGGCTTGCATGGCTTTGTGTAGCTGCTGTCCGCAATCACATCGCTTGCTTCCTAAGATGTCACCTGTGGCACATGAAGAATGAACGCGAACCAGAATAGGTTCGTCTTCCTTCCATTCGCCTTTGATAAGAGCCATGTGCTCGAGCCCATTGCTAGCCTGGCGGAAAGGAATGAGTCGGAAGTGTCCGTACTCTGTTGGCATATCTACTTCTTCGCCCACTTCGATGAGTGATTCTTTTTTTAGGCGATATTCAATCATGTCTTTGATGGAAATCACCTTGAGGTTCCATTCTTTTGCCATCTCCATCAACTGTGGAAGACGTGCCATGGTTCCATCTTCGTTCATGATTTCCATGAGTGCGCCTGCTGGGTAGAGACCTGCCATTCTGCAGAGGTCAATGGCGGCTTCGGTATGTCCGCTTCTTCTCAATACGCCGTTGTCTTGTGCATAGAGTGGATTGATGTGGCCAGGGCGACCGAATGTCTGCGGAGTTGATGTTGGGTCGGCGAGCGCCTTGATGGTCTCTGCGCGGTCGTGAGCAGAAACTCCTGTAGTACATCCCTCCAGCTTGTCTACGGTTACGGTGAATGGAGTACCGAGCATGGAAGTGTTGTCTGATACCTGATGAGGCAGGTCGAGTTCGTCGCATCTACTGAGGGTGATAGGTGCGCAAAGTACGCCTCTTGCATTTTTGAGCATGAAGTTTACCTTTTCTGCGTCTATCTTTTCTGCAGCGATGATGAGGTCGCCTTCATTTTCACGGTCTTCGTCGTCTACTACGATGACAAATTTACCTTCCTTGAAATCCTTGATTGCATCTTCGATGCAATTTAGCTTATATTCTCCCATATTTGTGATACTTTTTTATAGTTACATTTCTTTTATTCTTCTAATGATGTTGTCGTTTGTCTGAAGAATGAGCTTCAGGTCGCGATACAGTCGCATTCTGAAACGCCACATTCTCAGATACAGTCCCGTTCCGATTGGGAAGAGAATGGCTGCAGTGATGTTGAGCCATTTCTTTTCGAATGGTCGGGTATGTGCCTTGGTAGACAGGATAGGGTATTGGTTGATGGAATGGAGAAGATATTTGTCCTTCGTGTTGCTGAGGTCTTCAATGATTTTCTCCAGTTCGTTACTGATACGTTCTATCTCATGGTCTGGCTGGTACTTGAAGAATACGTTGATGAAGTTTGGCAGTCTTCTCAGTCTATGTACCTTATTATATATAGTAATGTCATTTGAGATTTGTGCCAAAGCTTCTGCGTCCTTCCGGTAATCCGGGTCTTCGATGATTACTTCTTTACCAAAGATGTGTCGTTTCATTCGCAGGCCGAATAGATGCATGAAGAAATCGCGGTATGCTTCTATCTTGAATACGGCAGAATCGTTGGTGGCTTTGTAAGTCACGAAGATTGCCAGTGGTGATAGAACGGCAGGAGCAAGTCCCATGCCGAACCATACTGCCCACATTCCGCCTCGTGCCATTCTGAATCCTGTATTGTCAAGGATGAAGAAGGCAATAAATACCAATACTGATATAATAACTGGTATTCCCAGTCCTCCCTTTCGGATGATGGCCCCTAATGGAGCACCGATAAAGAAGAAAATCAGGCAGGAGAGGGCGAGTGTGAACTTGCGGATGGCTTCGATGTCGTGTTGCCTGATAATGTAGTCGGCATCGCTGGTCATCATTGACTTGAAGTCAAGATCTGATAATTCTTGCTGTACAGTTGCTAAAGCATCGTTGGCTACCATTAACTTTCTGTCGTTAGAAAGTTTGTTGTAGAGCGTATCGATGTTCGTTTTTTCACCCTTCTTGATTGCCTTTAATGAGTCTGTCTTGTTGTTAAGGCGTGCCAGATTGTAGAATCTGGCTTTATATTCTTTCAGATAACCTCTACCGATGGAGTCGTAGGTGTTATTGATAGAGTCTACGTCATGTCTGATCTTGGACAGGCTCTTTGTCTTTGCATTATTGGATAATGAAGAGGCATCAGTCAGGTTGAAGTCACCGTCGAAGTCGAGAATGATCTTCTTGGATACAAATGTTTCTCGGCGATAAGGTACAGCGGCACTGTTTCCTAATTCGCTGCTTTGCATATTCTCAAACCATTCTCCGCTATACAGACTTAGCACCAAGTGCTTTTTTTCAGCTGTGCTTTGTAGCATGCCCGAGTCGGCAAGGATGATGGCGGCATCCTCATAACTGTTGGTCATGCGGTAAATCATGATGCCGTAGAGCTTGCCAGTCTTCAGATCTTTCTTCTGTACGTAGAGGTTGCAGTTCGGAATGCCATCGTAGAAGATACCTTCAGGAATTTCCAACTCTGGACTCTTCTGTTTCATTGAGATGAGCAGTTGGGCAAGCTTCTGGTTTGAGTCTGGGCCAACATTGTTCTGGAAATAAAAGGAGCCAAACATGATGATGAAGGTGATGACGATGAGTGACCGGAACGCTTGCATCAATGAAATGCCGGCAGCCTTGATGGCTGTAAGCTCAGAACTTTCACCCAGGTTTCCGAATGTCATGAGTGAGGCGAGAAGTATGGCCAATGGCAAAGCTTGTGGAACCAGCATGAGTCCCATGTACCAGAAGAACTGTGCCATGACATCAATCGTAAGACCTTTGCCGATTAAGTCGTCAATGTATCTCCACAAGAATTGCATCATCAGCACAAATTGGCAGATGAAGAATGTTCCTAAGAAGAGCAGGCCAAATTGCTTGGCGATAAATATGTCTAATTTTTTAATTCTAAGCATTTTTATATTTGTCGTTCTGTGCCTTCATCCATGAATAGGAATGATAGGCATACTATTTCTGAGTGCAAAGGTAACACAAAAAAATAAGAAACTCTTCTTTTTTCGTTTTTTTATATTAATAATAGGTGAAAAAAGGTGATGAATGGCATGTAAAACAAGAAAAAACAACTTTTTTTGAAAATTTCTTCGAAAAAATTTGTTCAATTCAAATAAATGTATTACCTTTGCACCCGCAAATCAGAAATGACTTGTAAGGATGGCGGGATAGCTCAGCTGGTTAGAGCGTCGGATTCATAATCCGGAGGTCGAGGGATCGTGGCCCCCTCCCGCTACTTCATGAGACACTAACTTTTTAGTTAGTGTCTTTTTTATGCTCTAAACTTTTCTGCACTTTTCCACAAATGTTTTTATAAAGTTATCAACAGGATGTTGATAAGTGTGGATAACTATCTTAACTTTTTGATATTCAGTAGATATTTGGTTGGAAAACTATTGTTGATAACATTCGGATATCAAGTTCTTCACATTTTTTATCCCTTTTTCTATTGTTCTTTTCAAAATAAAATAGTAAATTTGTGCTCAACTAAAAATATGGGTCTAATGAAGCAGCAAGTTTATAATTTAAAGGAGTTTGCAGCTCGACACCATCTTGAAAGCATATTTGGGGCTTATGCCGCACATATTTATATAGACGATTTATTCGAAAAGAATTTTATTGAGATGGCTCAAGAGCGCACCTTGTTCACGAAACTGATGTTAGTGAATAAGGGAAGTATCAAAATGGGTGTTCTTCAGCATGGAATTGAAACTGAAGACTCTGATAGAATACTTTCGGCCAGCGAATTGCTAGTCGTATCACCTAAGCATATCGTTAGTTTTTCTGATATGTCTCAGGATTTTGAAGCAGAAGTCATCTTTGTGGATGAGGAAATTGCAGCCGATGTTGTATATCAGTTGTCCGATGACAAACAGAAGTCTGCACTGGATATCTTCCACATGATACGTGATATTGTCCGTCATCAACATATCAATAAGGTGGAGATGATACAGTCGATGGTTAATGTTTTAAAGCTTTTGGTATCGGAATTGCCTTACGAGAATGTTACCATCACTCGGGATTTAAAGCATAAGAAAGACATATATGAGATATTTCTGCATCTCTTGTATCGACATTTCAGAACAGAGCGGCAGATTCGGTTTTATGCTGATAAGTTGAATGTTTCTGCTCCTTATCTCTCGAGAATGATAAAGGATATCTCGGGTACTACAGTGAATGATCACATCGCTTCCTTACTTTACAAGGAGATATGTAATCTCTTGCAGCAGACGGATATGTCGATGGGAGAGATATCTACCTATCTGAATTTCAGCGATCAAAGTGCAATGACAAATTTCTTTAAAATTCGTGCCGGGATGACTCCGTTAGCGTATAGAAATCAATTATAAAGTACAAATGTTCAAATTCTAGGATAAAAATAACCTGTAAGCTTTATTCCAAAGGAAGGAATACGCTTACAGGTTTTTGTATTGTCAGCTAATTAGCTAACTTGGTTATGGAAAAATTTATTTCAGAGTAAATTTGTGTGACTGCAACATCTCCTTAGGGTCGAGGGCTTTGTCAAGCTCTTCCTTGCTTATGATGCCCTGCTCGATGACGATATCGTATACCGAACGTCCGGTTGCATGGGCTTCCTTAGCTACCTTAGAGCTTTTCTTATAACCGATGATTGGATTGAGGGCTGTAACGATACCGATACTGTTCTTTACCATTTCGTAGCAACGCTCCTTATTGACTGTGATGCCGAGGATACACTCAGATGTCAAAGTCTCGATAGCATTCTTCAACCATGTCAAGCTCTCGAAGAGGCTCTCTGTGATGATTGGCTCCATTACGTTCAGCTCCAACTGTCCTGCTTCTGCAGCGAAGCTTACTGTAGCATCGTTACCGATTACCTTGAAGCAAACCTGGTTAGTTACCTCAGGGATAACTGGGTTTACCTTGCCTGGCATGATTGAAGAACCTGGTGCCTTAGGAGGAAGGTTGATTTCGTTCAAGCCGCAACGAGGACCAGAAGCCATCAGACGGAGGTCGTTACAGATCTTAGACAACTTGATAGCCAGACGCTTCAAAGCAGAAGAGTAGCTTACGTAAGCACCCGTATCAGGTGTAGCCTCTACCAGGTCGGTAGCAGTCTCGAAGTTCTCTCCTGTCAGTTTGCTGAGGTTAGCTGCGCAGAGCTTAGCGAAGCCAGGAACAGCGTTCAGACCTGTACCGATGGCTGTACCACCCATATTGATTTCGTGTAAGAGTTTCACGTTACGCTCCAAATTGAGGATTTCCTCCTCCAGGTTGTTGGCATAAGCATTGAACTCCTGACCGAAAGACATAGGAACTGCATCCTGCAGCTGGGTACGTCCCATCTTGATAACGTCGTAATACTCATCAGCCTTATAGCGGAATGCACTGATCAAACCAGTCAAGGCACCTACCAGATGGGTATTCATACGAATCAGAGCCAGGCGGATAGAAGTAGGATATACATCGTTGGTACTCTGGCCACAGTTGCAATGGTCATTAGGAGAACAGAATTGATAATCAGCCTTCTCGTGACCCATAATCTCGAGAGCACGGTTAGCGATTACCTCGTTGGCGTTCATATTGACAGATGTACCAGCACCACCCTGTACCATGTCGATAGGGAAGTTCTCGTGCCACTTGCCTTCGATGATTTCACGGCAAGCTTGAGAAATGGCACCTGAAATCTCATCGTTGATAACACCGAGAGTATGGTTTGTCTCGATAGCAGCCAGCTTCACGTAAGCGATAGCGATGATGAAGTCAGGATAGCTGCACATTGTCTTGCGTGAGATGTGATAGTTATTTATACCGCGCTGTGTCTGTACACCATAAAGTGCTCCAGCAGGAACTTTGAGTTCACCTAAAAGGTCTGACTCTACTCTAAATTTTTTCTCTTCAGCCATAATATTGTTAGTTTCGATGTTAATATTCTTGTTATTATTATTTTTGTTTTTTCGGAAGAAGGAGTTGTTTCCTTTATCCGCTGCAAAGATACGATGTTTTTTGTATATTTCATTTATAAAAAATGAACCAGAATTTGTAAAAAACGAACCAAAAGCATTTAATTTCAAGAAAAAATTGTAAATTTGCACCGAAAAGTCTTATTTTTAGACTTTTTCAAGGTGAACAATCTTTTAAATTTCCAAAATAGATAAATAAGTAAGTATATGAAACGATATCTATACCTTTTTATATATATAGTGTTTGGGATGTTGCTGACCGGTTGTCATCAGCAGCCGAAGAAGTTTGTCATTGGTGTATCACAATGTTCTGTGGACATTTGGCGAGATAAACTCAAGGACGAGCTTAAGATGGGTGAATATCTCAATGATTCGCTTATCGTGAAACTGGCTTCTTCCAACGATGATAATGTGTTGCAGAATAAGCAGGTTAACCAGTTTGTCGATGAGGGCGTAGATCTGCTTATCGTATCTCCTAATCAGCTGAGTGCTATATCCAAGTCGGTAGAGCGTGCTTACGATAAAGGTATTCCTGTGATTCTCTATGACAGGAAGACCAATTCTGATAAGTATACGGCATTTATTGGCTGCGATAACTATACGATTGGTAAATCGATGGGAACTTTTATCGCCCAGCAGCTTCAGGGAAAGGGCCGCATCGTTGAAATCAGCGGTTTGGAGGGCTCTTCGCCTGCTTTGGAGCGACATCGTGGTTTTATGGATGCTATCAAGCCTTATCCTGGGTTACAGGTTGTAGCCTCGGAGGAAGGAAACTGGAAAGAAGAGGGTGGAATCCAGGCGATGAAACGCATATTGAAACAGACACAGGACTTTGATTATGTCTTTGCCCATAATGACTGTCTTGCCTGGGGAGCTTATGTGGCTGCCCGCCAGATGAGGGTAAAGCGTAACTATAAGTATACCGGAGTAGACGGCATGGCTACCGAAGGTGGTGGTTTGGAACTTGTGCGCGATGGTATTTTCGAAGCCTCTTATCTTTATCCTACCAAGGGTGACGAGGTCATAGCGCTTGCCATGAAGATATTGAAGCATCAGCCTTATGAACGCGACAACTATCTGAGCACCTCTATCATTACTCAGGCAAATGCCGAACTCACCCTGATGGAGGCTAGAGATGCGGAGCGTCAGGCGCATAATCTAAAGCTGTTGCATAAGCAGGTGGATCGCTATCTTGCTGATTATAACTCACAGAAAATCATGTTGATAGGCTTGGCTCTATTCCTTCTGGTATGTATTGCTGCTGCTGCTATGATATTCCGAGGTTATGTAGTCAAGGTGAAGCTGAACGAGGAATTGGCTAAGACCAATGGGGAATTGAAGAGAGTGAATGAGGAATTGGAAGATAAGAACGGCGAGCTGAAACGATTGAATGAGGAGGTTTTGGAGCTGACTCATTCCCGTTTGGTGTTCTTTACGAATATCAGTCATGAGCTTCGAACTCCATTAACCTTGATAGCTGATCCTGTAGAGATGCTTTTAGAGGATAGTGGAATCAAGGGAAAAAGTCGCGAACTGTTAAAGATGGTACAGCGAAATGCCGTTGCCCTACAGCAGTTGGTAAGCAGTATTCTTGATTTCCGCAAGATACAGAATGGTAAAATGGATTTAGAGCTCTATCGTTTTGATATCGTGAAGGCTCTAGAGATATGGGTGGGGGATTTCCAGCTCACAGCCGAACGCAAACGTATCAAGCTCCATTTGGATATGGTAGATTTTTCGGGTAGTCACGAGGTGATTGCAGATAAGGAGAAGATAGCCCGTGTAGTTTTCAATCTCTTGAGTAATGCCTTGAAATATACCCCTGCAGGCGGTGATATCTTTGTTTCTCTGAAGGATGAAGCGGAAAGACTGCGTCTTGATGTCCGGGATACCGGCAAGGGAATTTCTCAGGATGAAGCGACTAAGATTTTCGAACGTTTCTTCCAGGCTAAGGGTGCAGCCAGCGGCACTGGCATCGGTTTGGCATTGGTTAAATCGTTTGTAGAATTGCATCATGGAGAGGTTTGGGTTGAGAGCGAGCTTGGCAAGGGTTCCGATTTTGTCGTGGTGATTCCTCGTCTGCAGGAGGGTGATTCACAAGTTATCCACACTGATGTGGTAAATGTGGATAACTCTGTAAGTGACTCTCTGTCAGGTGATAATCATGTGATAAACGAGTCTGATTTGCAATATATCGACGATGGAGAGCGGAAAAGTGGAAAAGTTCAGCAGCTGGTGAGCGAGAATACCAATCGCCCAACTATCCTGGTCATCGATGATAACAACGACATTCGCCAGTATGAGCATACACTCTTGCAGGATGATTATATCGTTCTGGAAGCAGTAGATGGTAAGGAAGGATTAGAGATAGCCAGGAAGGAAGTTCCCGATTTGGTGATTTGCGATGTGATGATGCCGGTGATGGACGGTCTGGAGTTTACTGAACAGTTGAAGACAGGCACGGCAACCTCTCATATTCCAGTCATCATGCTAACTGCCAAGAATCTGGAAGAGCATCGTGCCGAGGGTTATGAACATGGAGCCGACTCTTATATAACAAAGCCATTCCACAGTAAGGTACTCCTAGCTCGTATTGAAAACCTGTTGAAGCAGCGAAAGCTTCTGAAGAAACTGTTCCAAGGTTCTCAAGTGGCAGAGCAGGAGATTGCAGAATCTCATCTTGAAGATCGTGATAAGCAGTTCCTCAAGCAACTTCATGCCATCATTCAGCAGAATCTTTCGGATAGTGAGTTCAGTGTAGAGGATATCGGTAAGCAGATAGGCTTGAGTAGAGTTCAGCTTTATCGTAAGGTGAAGGCGATGACGGGTTCTTCTGTCGTTGACTTGCTCCGTAAGGCTCGTTTGGCTAAGGCTAAGCGTTTGCTCGAAACTCGCAGTATGAGTGTTTCTGAGGTTGCTTACGATGTCGGTTTTTCTGCGCCTTCTTACTTCACGAAATGTTTCAAAGAAGAATACGGAATATTGCCGGGCGACGTTGGAAATAATTAAGCCGTCGGAAATTATTGATGAGGAAACAATACTTATTTTCTAAAAATATAATAGAATTGATGAAAAAAATGTGATAAGAAGGATAAAAATCGTTCATTTTTTAACATAAAGGGGACATTGTTTCATTTTTGTCACTGTTTGAACGATAATTGTCCAAGGGTTTCGAAAAAAGGTTGTACTTTTGCACCAGAGTTTAAAAGATTATTAATTGTTTCGTGCATTAATTGTTGCATTTTATAGGTTTATGTTTTTAGGTTATAAGATTGAGTTTCAAGCGGTAAGTAGTTTTCTTTAAGGTAAAAAGTTAGTTTTGGGAAATAGAGTAAAATCGGGAAAAGCAGCTGGGGCAAAATGCCGTCAGCTGCTTTCTTTTTATCTCTCCCAATCCTTAAACTCCAGTTCAAGCTCTTTGTATTCAGGCTTTTGTGTACTGTTTTCTTTATCCTCCATCCTTGCTTCTTCGGATGTAGCATTGCTTACGGATAGACCGATAAGACGGATGGGATGGATTGAAGAGTAATCTACCTGTTGCAGTAAACGCTTCGCCAGGGGCAGGATGTCTTCCTTCTTTTTCAGAATTTTTTCTTGCGAAATGCTGCGGGTAATCTGAGTGAAATCGGCAAACTTTATCTTCAAGGTTAAGGTTCTTCCTTCGAACCCACTCTTCTCGATACGTCCTGCTAGTTCAAGAACTGCGTGATATAGTTCGATAACTACCGCCGATTTGGTATAGATGTCTTCCAGGAAGGTCTGCTCGCAGCCTACCGATTTGCGTTCCCGATAGGTGACGACGGGGCGTTCGTCTATTCCTCTGGCAAAATTGTAGAAGATGTGTCCGGCTTTCCCGAATACTTCAATAAGATGTTCTTCGGACACTTTCCTCAAGTCATCACCGTTATAGATGCCCATGAAGTGCATCTTTTGAAGGGTTTTCTTGCCAACGCCCCAGAAATCCTCTACAGGAAGTTTGGCGATAAAATCGAGCGCCTTGTCGGGATGAATGGTACAGATTCCGTCGGGTTTCCGGTAATCGGATGCCACTTTGGCCAGAAACTTGCAGTAGCTGATTCCTGCCGAGGCGGTGAGTCCGGTGGTTTCCTTGATGCGAGTCTTGATTTCCCTGGCAATGTCAACCGCTAGGGAAATGTCCTTTTTGTTGTGTGTCACATCAAGAAAGGCTTCATCTATGGAGATGGGTTCGATGAGGTCGGTATATTCCTGGAAGATGTGATGTATCTGCTGCGATATTTCTGCATAATAATCATGTCGGCAGGGTACGATGATGAGATTAGGGCAGCGTTTTTTGGCTTGAACGATGGATTGTGCCGAATGAACGCCCCATTTTCGAGCTTCATAGCTGGCTGTAGAAACCACACCGCGAGGACCGTCGAAGCCCACCGCTACCGGTTTGCTCCGAAGTTCCGGATTGTCTCTCTGCTCTACAGCCGCAAAGAAGGCATCCATGTCGATATGTATGATTTTGCGCTCTATCATTGTTTGATATATTATGCTCTTTTTATTAAAAGCCTGTTTTATGTATTTGCAAAATTACGAATTATTTCTTTTTTATGCAAATCTTTTCTTTTATTCTTGTTAATATTCGTTCATCTGCTGGTAATTATGTTTCATTGAACGAATTTTTGTATCTTATGAAATGATTTTTTAAGCCGCTGTTCAGACCTTTATGTACTTTTGCACCAGAAATCAAAACAATAATGCTAACAAAATTAAACGAATAAAGTTATGATCAACTTTTTGAACGGAAAGAGCGCAGCCATGATGCTTGCACTTTCATTAGTTAATGTTACAGCAGCTTTTGCACAGGATGATAATTCTAGTGCTAAGGAAGAGGGTAATCGTAATGTGATGCTCAATGCAGCCAGTGCGAATGGTCCTCGTGAGATTCAGATAGGCTTGCCTTCTGCCGATGTCAACGTTTTGGAGAATGGTTTGCCTGTTACTTACGCAACCAATCCTCATTCTGTCAATACCATCTGGCGTGGCGATGCAAGTTTGAGCCATCAGGGATTGCTCAAGATAGCTGAAACAGCCATCACTACCGGTAACATTGGTTATGCCGTGAACTCTTTTACCCAGAAGGGACAGAAAGGTTTCAATGGTACGCTGAATTATAAGAGCAATCACTTCGGATTGCAGG
>ERZ791912.1339-NODE-1339-length-11620-cov-35.682058_pt1 | contig 11620 bp, 10 predicted proteins | sample MGYA00510141_ERZ791912 | MGnify/ENA primary metagenome ERZ791912 (study PRJEB30046, sample SAMN00792082) | human gut metagenome | study: EMG produced TPA metagenomics assembly of the A metagenome-wide association study of gut microbiota in type 2... | reverse complement strand
CCTTACAGGGCGCCTTGTTGGCTGCTATTATACCCAGGGCGATGCCCTGGGCTAAGAGCTTTTGGGCCTTCAGCCCGTACCTGAACCATTTGCGAAACTTTAGTTTAATTTTCGTCTCGTTATTTTCTTTCGTTGCTCTTCTTATTCCGGGACTTCCAGCTCGCCTGACATTAAGCGAGGGAGAAGGGTGTCTCGGAGGAGGGAGAGGCGTGAGTTCTCTATATGAATAGAAATAATTTTATCCATTATAGAATCAGAAAACATTGAAAATTTTTTCCTAACATCTTCCGAAGGAATAACCATAGGAAGTTTCGAAGCTTCTACAGGGCTTAAATTAGCCTGTGCTGTTCCACGAGATATGCTAATCAATAATTCTTTTGTTTCCTTTAACCTAAATAAAGCGTAAGAAAATGAATTGTCGAAACTTTCCTTTGCTTTAATTTTAGCCACTCTTTGGTTTAATAAGAGATGGGGTTCTGTAACAAGACAACATCTTCCAACATTTCCTGTCAAAGAAAGCAATATGTCTCCACTTTGTAATTTACAATAAGCGGGCATCTTCGTTGGATACTCTGAAATCTTTGAAGAACCTTCTGATAACAAACAACCATCTTGAACAGATTTGATTGTTATTATCTTATATTCACCATATTCTGAAAAATCATTTGATGAAAAAGCAAAACCATTTTGAAACTCAACAATGTCTCCTATGTTTCCTACTTTCCATCCTTCCGGAATCATTCCCAATTCACTATCCACGAACTTACCATCCTTGAAAGGCTCAAGGTCAACGAACCAATTCTTGAAAATAGCCTGCGCCATCTCCTCCAAATCAGCATTGATCTTGTTGTTCAACTCTATCTTGCGGTCGAGAGAAGAAAGGATGGAAGCAATGCGGTGCTGGTCGTCTGTCTCTTTTGGCACCATCACCTCAATTTCTTTCATGGTTTTACCGGAAACTTCTGCAAAAGTTGTTCCTGACCCTTGTGAGGCAATGTTATCCTTATTATATTTTAAAAGATAATACAGAAACTCACTATCAGTTTCTTCATTAGGGATTACGCTTTTAAAGCCTTGATTGGTACACATATCGTTGGCTGTTATAGCTACATAACCAATAGGCGCACGTGATGAAAACAAAACACTCCCTTTGGGTAGCATCTTACACGAGCAGCTTTTAAAACCTGCCTCTGTTATATTTCTTTCACCCCTAAGAATATACTTATTGCTATTAACAGATAAATCTTTTGGAGTAAGCCATGGAATATTTCCATCATAGAATGATGTATTTTTAGTTGATGGAGTTGCTCCACCAACGATAGTTCCTATTTCTCCAAGAGTAACTTCTTTCCACTCCATACTATTTCCTCCCCAATTTCTTTTCCAAATATCTTTTGCGACCATAATACTCCCTTTCCTCAAAAGTCATGGGGAACTGAGAGTTTTCGTCCATTGCATCATACTCCTCCCTCAAGTCTTGAAGATGGTCGTTTTGTTGCTTTTGATAGAAATGTTCTTGGTCTTTTTTTGTAAGTTATAGAAATGTTCTTGGTCATTCTTTTGCATGTAGTAGTATTTCTCTTGCTCTTTCTTCTGTTTGCGGTAAATCCAAAAAGGCACTATTACAGACGCCACTACCGCCAACAAAGAGAAAAGCCCAGAATATTCATTTAAAAATTCCATACTCTTACACCTCCCATCCAATTTTCTTCAACTGCAATCTGATTTCCTCTTCCTGCTTCTTGCTTTCCTCAAACAGCTGTTTCAACTCACCTGAGAGAGTTTTCATTTTCTCCTCAAATGGCACTCCGTCGCCTTCGTCTTCAGCGATTCCTACGTATCTTCCCGGTGTCAGGATGAAGTCCTGAGCAGCAATCTGCTCGGTGGTGCACACGGCACAGAAGCCCTTTTCATCCTCCAAGGTTCCCTGCTGGAAGGCATGGAAGGTGTCGGTAATCTTCTTGATGTCCGTATCAGGCATCAGCTCACGAAGCTTGCGAGTAACCATCGTGCCCATGTTACGGGCATCAATAAACACGGTCTTACCCTTCTGCGCCTTGTTGCGGCTGATGAACCAAAGACTTACAGGAATACCCGTACTGTAGAACAGCTGCGAAGGCAAAGCTACGATGCCCTCTACCAGGTCGGATTCGATGATGGCTTGGCGAATCTGTCCCTCGCCGCCACTCTGACTCGAAAGCGCACCATTCGCCAGCACCAAACCAATCTTTCCGTTTGGAGCCAAATGGTGAATCATGTGCTGCATCCACGCAAAGTTGGCGTTGCCAGCTGGTGGCAAACCAAACTGCCAGCGCACGTCTTCCTGAAGCGCACTCTGTCCCCAGTCGCTGAGATTGAAAGGAGGATTGGCAAGAATGAAATCAGCCTTCAGCGTAGGATGCTGGTCATCATAGAATGTGTCGGCAAAGACTTTTCCTAAGTTCGCATCCAAGCCACGGATGGCAAGGTTCATGTGCGCCATCTTCCAAGTATCTGGGTTGGCCTCCTGACCGTAGATACTGATTTTGCGCAGGTTTCCCTTGTGACGTTCGATGAACTTGGCGCTCTGCACAAACATACCGCCCGAACCGCAGCAAGGGTCATAGACTCTGCCCTCGTAAGGCTCCAGAATCTCTACCAGCGTGCGGACAATGCAGGAAGGCGTATAGAACTCGCCACCATTCTTGCCCTCCAGGCTGGCAAACTGCTGCAGACAGTATTCGTAGGTTCTGCCTAAGAGGTCTTTCTCCTCGCCAGCATCGTGCATTTCTATGTTCGTAAAGAGATCCACCACATCGCCCAGACGGCGCTTGTCCAGCTCCGGACGGGCGAAATTCTTAGGCAGAATACCCTTCAATCTTTCGTTTTCACGCTCTATGGCGGTTAGCGCTTCATCTATCACAATGCCTATTTCGGGTGTATGTGCAGCAGCACTAATCTTGCTCCATCGGGCTTCAGCAGGCACGAAGAAGATGTTCTCGGCGGTGTATTCGTCCTTATCTTCCGGGTCGGCGTATTCGTCGCCCTGCAGCTCCAGGAACTTCTGCTCGAAGCGGTCGCTGATGTATTTCAGAAAGATAAGTCCGAGCACCACGCCCTCGTATTGCGAAGCGCTGAGGTTGCCTCTCAGAATATCGGCAGCCTTCCATATTTTCTCTTCAAAACCAATGCTGATTGTATCTTGTTTCTTTGCCATAGTGCCTTATTTCGTTTTGAGCACAAGTCGCCAGCCCTCGCTCTGAAGGATGAGGGAGTCGGTTGTGCGGGTTATCTTAAAAATGGTGTTGCCGATTTTGATTTTATCGCCCTCGAGGGTGTAGGCGATTTGTCCCAAGGGAATAATCTCGTACTCCGTCTTCGTCACCTTGCCCGTATTGTCGAAATAGTTGACGGTCTCGCCCTGAGTGAAGATGATGTTGCCGTCGGCAAACTGGGCGAAGGTGTCCGATTCCCTCATGTCAATCCAAAAACCGCCGAAGCTCTGACAAGCCTCGGTCACCACCCATTCCTGGGCGCTGAGCAGCGACTGGTAGTCTACGGCCTCGGTGCCGTTGTCCGTGTCGGAAGAGCAGGAAGTGAGGACGGGTACTGAGAACACAAAAAGGACGACTGCCACCGCTGTGATGAAGGATGACAGTCGCCCTTTGGCGTGCGAAAAATATGCATGAATGGTTCGGGTTAATCTTGATGGCTCAAAATTACCCCCCCCGAATAACTGACAGATGGTTAATGATTTATTAGTTTTCATACCTTTATTTTTATTGTCGCCACTGCTTCGTAGTGAATCCCACAGCAGCCTTTTGTTGTAAAACACTTCTTGCAAAAGTAATATTTCTTTTTCAAATTATCGTCTTTATTACTTTCTTTAACTTATTTTTTGTGTTTTCCGCCCCTGCCACCAAACAGATTTGTCCGCAAATCGCCTTTCCCGACATCCGCCTGTCCGAGCTCCTTGATGATTCGCATGACGAGTGCTTTGCATAGTGGACAAAGTGGGAGGAGTGAAGCCAGCGATTTTCAATTCAGCTATGCGCCGGTAACTTTGGGTTCAGGGCGTGAGAATTTAATAGGATTCTTGATGACAATCTATCATTTTTCTATGTTTTTGCTTGGTAGTTTCAGAATTAAAACGTAATTTTGCTGATGAAAATCAATTAATTTTAAAATAAGGATTAAATATGGATACTTCAGTTATAAATAATCCTCAGCTTTTAGTAACAGTTTCCGACCCTACTATGTTGACAAAATTGAAAAACGCCATTAAAATGTTGAATGGTGTTAGTTCTATTTCTGTTTTGAAGCCAAAGAAGACTGGACTGGAATTAGCCGAAGAGGACAAGGAAAAAGGCAGAGTTACCCACTGGAATTCCGTCGACGAAATGTTTAACTCTATTTTAGGTGAATAATGTATAAACTTGGAACGACCAAAAGATTTGACAAGGCACTAAAGCTTTAAAACTCCTGGCAATTAATAAAGCTTTTGCCCTTACAGGGCGACAAGTTTGCGAACAAAACACCCAGGGCGCTGCCCTGGGCTAAGAGCTTCTGCCCTTTCAGGGCGTGCTGATTATAGAAGATGCTGACCTATGGGGGAACAGAACGATGACGAATTGACTCTGTTAATGCTGACAACAGGTACACATTCTGATGTATTTGGCAAAACAAGAAGATAATGTTAAACTACCTCCTTTTCAGCAGCACGTAGATGATGACGGGGGCACCAAGAAGTGGGGTGACTGCTCCGAGGGGAATCATACCGTTCTGGGTGGGAAGGGCGCAAAGCCAGTTGCACAGCAGGGCGATGACCGAACCCAAGAGCATCGTGGAGGGCAAAAGAACTCGATGATTCTCGGTCGTGACGAAGAGACGCGCGATGTGGGGCGTGGCCAAACCGATGAAGGCGATGGGTCCACAGAAGGCGGTGACCGTGGCGGTGAGAACGCCTGTGACAAGGAGCAGCAGAAGACGGAGCCTGCGGGTGTCGTAACCCAGGTTCTCTGCATACAACTCGCCCAGGAGAAAGGCATTGAGAGGCTTGACAAGCGCCAAAGCCGCCAGGAGGAAAAGACCGATCACCACGGCTGCCACAGGGATGCTGGCGAGCGAGACGTTGCCGAAACTGCCCATTCCCCAGATGGTGTAAGACTTCACGCCCTCGCTCGTGGCAAAGAAGTTGAGCAGCGTGATGGCGCTGTTGGCCAGATAACCGATCATCAAACCAATGATAAGCAGCATGGTGCTGCTGCGCACTACAGCCGAAAGTGCCGAGATGAGCGCCGTCACCGCCAAGGCGCCCACCAAAGCCGAAAACAGTACCGCCGCATAACCCGCCAGGGAGAGGGAGCCTGCCGACAAACTGCCGCCCATGCCCAGCATGACGACTGCCACCGCAAGGGCTGCTCCGCTGTTGATGCCAAACACATCGGGACCCGCCAAAGGATTGCGGAAGGTGGTTTGCAACAGGAGTCCGCTAACAGCAAGAGCCGCTCCTCCCATCAGCGCCATAATGGCCTGAGGCAGTCGCGACTCTATGATGATGAAGCGCCAGGTGTCGGACGCTTCTCCCGTAACGTTTCCTGTAAGAACTGCCCATACGTCGGCCAGAGGAATGCTGACGCTTCCCATGGCGAGGTTGAGCACGAAGAGCACAACCAGCAACAGGGTTGCAGCCGTAAGGGCGACGATGGTTTGAGGACTTTTCATAAATGCAGCTTTGAGTCTTTTGAAAATGTTACGACTGCAAAGTTACATTTTTTCCTGCAACCAGCAAAAAATTTATTGAAGTTTCGAATGGCTTTTTATCCATCTCCACACCAAGGCGACGCCTGGAATGATGCAGGCCACGAGGTCAGCAAGTCCTGCTGCTGCCATCATGCTCGCATCGGCATGAAGCGTGGTGTAAGACTCGGTAGGAATCAGAACGCCCTGAAGCACAACGGCGTAGACCAGGAAGACAAGCAGCTCGCGGGTTGTTGCCTTACTGTGATAATCGAAACTGCTGTGGATGGTGTGAAAAATGCTTTTCACAGCCTCAGCTACGTACTTCTGAAAGCCAAACTCTGGCATTCTCCATCCCGTACTGCCCCACTCTGCGTTTGCGTTGCCAAGATTCATGTTGGCTTGATTCATTGTCAGTTCCATAAGCCTAATCATTTAATTCATGTTTCTTTTTTCTGATGCAAAAGTACAAGAACCATATTACACCATGATGTAGAACGTGTTACAATCGTGTGACATTTTTATCTTTGTTAAGGAGTTGTTTTTGTTCAGGAGTTAAAGGAGTTAAGGAGTTAAGACAAATGCCATGGAGGATGAGGGGGTTTAAGGAGTTATCTTTGTTAAGGAGTTCAGGAGTTGTTGTCTTAACTCCTGTAAGCAGCACGCCCTGAACCAACGGTCACCGGCCGAAGGGAAAGGTAAAGGGCAGAAGCTCTTAGCCCAGGGCAACGCCCTGGGTTATCATGTTCGCAAACTTGGCGCCCTGTAAGGGCAAAAGCTTTAAAACTCACACGGAAATTTATAAAGCTTTTGCCCTTACAGGGCGCATTGCTGACTGTTACTATACCCAGGGCGCTGCCCTGGGCTAAGAGCTTCTGCCCCTTCAGGGCGTGCTGATTGTGTTCATAATAACCCTGGGCTAAGAGCTTCTGCCCCTTCTAGGCGTGCTGATTGTATTCATAATAACCCTGGGCTAAGAGCTTCTGCCACCTTCAGGGCGTGCTGATTGTGTTCATAATAACCCTGGGGCTAAGAGCTTCTGCCCCCTTCAGGGCATGCTGCTTGTGTCTCTTACAGGTTGACCTTAATACCTGCGTTGATCTTCACACCGTAGTACTCCACTTGCATGGTGCGATTCTTCTCACCCTGATAGTAGCGCAAAGGCTGGTTGAGCAGGTTGTTGGCGTTGGCGTAGACTGTAAACTTCTGCTTCTTTCCCCAGGTGTAGCTGGCGTTGAGGTCGAGATAGTTCACGTTGTCGTAGTAGCGGTCGAGAGCACGGCTGGTGCTCATCTGGTCGATGAACGAAGAAGCGAAGTTGTAAGACAGACGGAGGCTCAGTCCACACTTCTCGAAGAAGAGCGAGGCATTGGCAGTATGCTCAGGCGAGCCTGCCACCTTCACGTCGTCGCCGTCCTCGATGCCGAGGCGCTCGTTGAAGTTGCGCGTGGTGCTGTGAGTGTAGGTGTAGTTGCCGTAGAAGCCGAGACATTTCAGGGCTGGTGTGATGAAACCGAAGTCGCGCTGATAAGCCACTTCCACACCATACACACGGGCGTCGTAGGCGTTGATGTTCTGAGTCACCGCAAACTGCTTGTCGGCATTGTCGCCCGAGAGTCCGAGGTCGCTGCCCAAGTATTTGTTGGAAGCCCACTCCACGTTCACGTTCTTGATGTCCTTATAGAAGAGTCCCAGGCTCACCAGTCCCACACTCTTGAAGTAGTGGTCGGCAGAGAGGTCGATGTTGAGCGCTCTTGCCGGCTTGGTGTTAGGATCGCCGATGGTAGCCTCCTCGTCGGCAATATTGAAGGTCTTGTTGGCGATAAGTGCGGAATACTTAGGACGCGAGATGGTCTTGGTGATGGAGGCTCTGAGGCTTCCGTCGTCCGAGTATTTGTACTTCAGCAAGAGGCTTGGCAGGAGGTCTGTATAGTGACTCTTGATGTCGCCTGTAGGCTTCATGGTTGGATCGCCGTCCTCGGGAATGTCCACATTGTAGCCGCTGGTCTTCAGGTCGGTACGCTCCACGCGCAGACCCAGGGTGGCTGAGAGGTTCTTGCCTATCTTCTGGTCGAAGCGCAGGTAACCGGCTGTTATCTGCTCGCTGATTTTATAGTTGCCGGCTTCCTCCTCGTAGTTCTCTGTTCCCTCATACTGGCTGAAGTCGATTCTGCCCAACGTGCTGATCGAGATGAATGGCGAGTTGGCAGGATACTGGCTGCCCGGCATGAAGCCGTCGCGAATCTGCAGCGAAGTGTTGCTGCGCCAGTCGTCGCCCAGCACCTCCTCGGGGTCGTAGTCGAAGAATGAGGTGGTGCGCTTCTTGTTCTTGCTGGTGTACTTGGCACCAAACTTCAGGGTGTTGCCGTAGAGACCCTTGCAGAGCGGCAGGGTGAAGTTGAGTCGTCCCTTCCACTCGTTCTCCACGATGTCCTGGTTGGAGTTGTTGAGCTCGTCGAGCACCCAGTGGCTGTCGTCGAGTGATGGGAGCGATTTGGCGTAGTAAGGCTGCTTCTCGCCCACGTCCTGGAAGCCGTCGCCGAAGTCGATGAACTCGGTTTCACTCTTACCATATTTATATTTATAGGAAGCATAGCGCTCGTTGGGTCGCTCCTCGGTGGCTCGCGAGTAGCTGGCAGCCCAGTCCATCTTCAGGTTGCCCAGCTGGTGCTCTCCGTCGAGAGTGTAGTCCATGGTCTGCTGCAACTCCAGTCGGGCGTTCTTCTGGTCAGACGAGCCCGCCTTGGTCTGGAACACGACGCTCTGCTTGGAAGCCTTGCTGTTCAGCTTCTTGTAGCTGATGCGGTAACGGTTCTCCCAGTCGCTGCGACGATTGTAAATGCCCTTGAACGAAATCTTGTGCAGGGGGTTGAACTTATAGTCTAAAGCCAGGGAGTAGCTCTGACGCTCACGGGTGACGTAGTACTGGCGCACCTGAGCCTCCTTCAGCTCTATCTCCTTGTCGTCGTTCTCCTCGTATTCGAACTCGGTATTGTCGGAACCTCCGGGAGCATACTGATAAGAGGCAGAGGCCATGATGCCCAGTCGGTTCTGGAAGAATCGGTTGCCCCATGTTGCTGCCAGGTCCCATTGTGGTTTGCCGCTGATCCATGTGTAGCCTGAACCGACGTTGAAGTTGAGCACCTGGTGGCTGGGGGTGTTTTTGGTCACGAGGTTAATTTCGCCTCCGATGGCGTCGCCGTCCATGTCGGAGGTCACCACCTTGTTCACCTCGATGGTCTGAATCATGTCGGCAGGAATCAGGTCGAGCTGCACGTTGCGGGTGTCGCCCTCTGCCGAAGGCATTCTGTTGCCGTTGACGGTCACCGAGGTAAGGTCGGCAGAAGTGCCTCTCACCTGTCCGAACCTGGCCTCACCCTGGTCGTACTGCACATTGATGCCGTTGATGCGTTTCAGAGCGTCGCCGATGTTAGAGTCGGGGAACTTGCCCACCTGGTCGGCGCTCACCACATTGGTCACACCCATGTCCTCCTTCTGCATCTGCAGGGCCTTGCGCTGACCGTAGAAGGCTCCGTTCACCACCACTTCCTTGAGCTCGTTGCCCTCGCTCAGGATGATGTTTCGCTCCACGTTCTTGCCCACCAGCTTGATGACGTAGGTCTTGGGCGAATAGCCCACGTAGGACACCTTCACCTTGTAGGTTCCGGGCTTCATGTTGGGCAGGGTGTAGAAACCGTTCACATCGCTTGTTACTCCTGTATGCAAATCTTCCACCATGATGGTTGCTCCTGGCAAAGCCTGATGCTCTGCGTCGACAACACGTCCGCTGATGACTCCGCCCATCAGGACATTGCTTTCGGGTTCTGTCACGGCGACTGCTGCGCCTGTGGCTGTCAGCATCAGGGCCGAGAATAATACTTTCTTGAGATTCATAAAATTTTCCTGTATAATGATTTTTTCGATTTGAATTTACTTCTTCACCTTTTCTATGGTGTGGATGATTTTTCCGTCCTTGTCGATCATCGACATTCGGAGCTGCTTCTTGTCGGCTGAAATGACCGAGAAACCGTCGGCTGAACTGCAGAACACAGTACCATCGGTAGGCTTCACGGGACGGGCCAGAGATGAAGAGGAGTTGACCACGTAGTCGATGTTGTCGCCCTTCTTCTGGATGTGCTGGAAGTTGTGGATGTGTCCGCAGGCGTAGATGGCCACATTATTATATTTATGGAGTACGGGCAACAGGCGGTTCTGCATGTCGAGACGCTCGCTCTCCTTCTTCGTGGTGTAGGCATAGATGGGATGATGGCCCACTACAATCACCCAGTCTTCCTTGGCATTCTTCAGGGTCTCGTCGAGCCAGGCGAGCTGAGCCTCCACGTCCTGCTTGCAGGCATCGGGATATTTGGCAGAGGCCTTGCGGTAAGAGTCGATGAGAGGAGTGGTGTCGAGGAACACCACGCGAAGGGTGGTTCCCTTGTGGTCGAACACCTTGGTGTAATATTTCTCTCTCATCATCCAGCGGCGGCTCACCTTGCCGTAGTCCATGAAAGCCTGTGTGTTGCCACGATACTCATGGTTTCCGCAAACGGCGAACCAGTCGAGCATCAGTTCGGGATGAGAGTAAACCCATTCGTAATTGGTGAGCCACAATGGGTCCTGGGTGGAAGCCACTCCGTTGAAATGATGAATGTCGCCTGCTGCAATCACGCACTCAGGACCTACCACGTCGGCCATCTCGCCCATCAGTTCGGCAATGGGTTTCTGGTCGTAATAGCCGTTGCGGCCCATGTCGTTGGTCATGTAGAGTGTGATTTCGCCCTTCAGCTTCTGCCATTCTGTAGCATTCGCCTTCCAGTTAGGATTCTGCTGAATGGCGGTCGCCGCACTCTGCGAGCAGGTGGTTACTGCCGTGTTTTGAGCCTTTGCTGTCAAGCCGCCGCCCAACAATAATGCTGAAGCCAAAACCAAAGCTGCCATTCTCTCTTTCATCACAGCAACTCTGTTGCCATGCTTTCCCGAAATTTTCTTTTCCATTTTCTTTTTTTTAAATATGACTATAAAATATTCTTTGTTAAATTCCGGGTGCAAAAGTACGGCTATCATGTGTCAATAAGGTTACAGCGATTTTAATTAGGCCATAAAGAATGCTACAATGTCGTTACAGGAGTTCTACAGGGGAAAACATGCGCCAAAGACAGAAAAAGAGAAAGGGTGCCGTGAACGGAGCAAGATCATTTCTCGCCCCACTCACGGCACCCCTTCTCTCTATATATCTACCGACGATCGAACCGCCGATGGGTTCAGATGTTACAAAAATCAGTTGCTGTAAGCACTCTCGCCATGCTCGTAGATGTCGAGGCCCTCCTCCTCTACTCGCTTGTCCACACGCACGCCGACAGTCTTGTCCACTACCTTGAAGATGATGTAGGTCACCACGATGCTGTAGAGGATGCTCACCAAGGTGGCTACCACCTGAACCCAAAGCTGGTGCCAGTCGCCATAGAGTGCGCCCTGAACGCCGTCGGCACCCGTGACGTAACGAGTGGCGAACACACCAGTGAGGACAGATCCCAGAATACCGCCCATGCCGTGTACTCCGAAGGCGTCGAGCGCATCGTCGTATCTGAACTTCTCCTTCACTACTGCCACCATGAAGAAGCAGACGATGGTGGAGATAATTCCGATGCAGAAAGCTCCTAAAATGTCGGTACTGCCTGCCGCTGGAGTGATGGCTACAAGACCTGCCACGGCTCCGGTACAGGCGCCCACCGTGGTTGGCTTTCTGTTGACCACCCAGTCGATGAGCATCCAGGTGGTGGCTGCTGCAGCCGTAGCGACGTGGGTTACGAGGAAGGCGTTGGCTGCCAGTCCGTCGGCTGCAAGACCGCTACCGGCATTGAATCCGAACCATCCCAACCAGAGGAACGACATTCCCATG
>ERZ791912.1318-NODE-1318-length-11748-cov-20.908407_pt1 | contig 11748 bp, 5 predicted proteins | sample MGYA00510141_ERZ791912 | MGnify/ENA primary metagenome ERZ791912 (study PRJEB30046, sample SAMN00792082) | human gut metagenome | study: EMG produced TPA metagenomics assembly of the A metagenome-wide association study of gut microbiota in type 2... | reverse complement strand
GGTTGGATGTTTTTCTGCTCTTTACTTTTTAGAATATTATCTCGAACTCGCGTAAGTAGGTTCTTTCAGCATTGAAATTGCCAAATGATTTTGAACACCTGCTTATCATTAATCCGTTAAATCATTAAACCATTACCATGAAAGGAAAATTTTTATTGTTGCTCTTTGCCCTGGTTGCTTTGACCGCAAATGCCAGAAAAACCAATGGGGCGCTTGATGTGTTGCGGCGCGTGTGTGGAAACACTTCGGTGCCAGTTCAGTTGGAGTTGAAGAAAGACGCTGGCTGCATGTATTATGAATATGCCGTGAAAAACGGGGTGTTGCATCTCAAAGGGTCGGACAATGTTTCCCTTTGCCGGGGGTTCTATGATTATGTGAAAACGCACGGGCTGGGGATGTATTCTTGGAGCGGCAATAATATCCAGTTGCCAAAAACACTTCCAGCCGCTTCATCCGTGAAGGTGGTTTCTCCTTTCAAAAATCATTATTACTTCAATGTCTGCACCTATGGCTACAGCATGCCCTATTGGGATTGGGCGCGTTGGGAACAGGAAATCGACTGGATGGCGCTGCATGGCATCAATATGCCGCTTGCACTGGTTGGCTACGAGGCAATTCTGGCTCGCGTGTGGAAAAAGATGGGGCTGACAGACGAGGAAATAAACAGCTATTTCGTGGGACCGGCACATCTGCCTTGGATGCGCATGGGAAATATTAGCGGCATCGATGGTCCGCTGAATGCCGATTGGCATAAAGACCAATTGGCGCTCCAGCATAAGATTTTAGACCGCATGCGTGCGCTGGGCATGAAACCCATCTGTCCGGGATTTCCAGGATTCATTCCAGAGGCCTTTAAGCGAATTTATCCTGACCTGCATATAACGGAGACACATTGGGCTGGCTCTTTCCACAATTGGATGATTTCGCCAACGGAACCTCTGTTTGCAAAAATCTCTGAAGCCTTTGTGCGGGAGTGGGAAAAGGAGTTTGGCAAGTGTGGCTATTATCTTGTCGACAGTTTCAATGAGATGGAGATTCCTTTTCCAGAGAAGGGCAATCCCGCCCGTTACGAGATGGCGGCATCTTATGGTGAAAAAGTGTATGGCGCCATCAAGAAGGCCAACAAAGATGCTGTTTGGGTGATGCAGGGCTGGATGTTCGGTTATCAGCGATACATCTGGGACTATGAGACGCTCGGCGCTCTTGTGTCTCGTGTGCCCGACGACAAAATGCTGCTGCTTGACCTTGCGGTGGACTATAACAAACACTTCTGGCACTCGGAAGTCAATTGGGAATACTATAAAGGATTCTACAACAAGCAGTGGGTGTATAGCGTCATTCCCAATATGGGCGGAAAGGTGGCGATGACAGGAGTACTTGATTTTTATGCAAACGGACATCTTGAGGCCCTCGCGTCGGCCAACCGCGGAAATCTGGTGGCACACGGACTTGCGCCTGAAGGGATTGAAAACAATGAGGTGCTGTACGAACTCGTGACGGATGCCGGATGGAGCGACCGCCACATTGATGTGCGTGAATGGCTCAGACAGTATAGTGTGAACCGATATGGCGCCGCGCCCGAACGTCTGATGAAATCGTGGGACGGCCTTTTGAAGTCTGTTTACGGCAGTTTCACAGACCATCCCCGTTTCAATTGGCAGTTTCGTCCGGGAAACGTGAAAAACGGTTCTGTCAACATGAATGCAGACTATTTCCGAGGGTTGGAAGATTTCATCGCAGTGTCAGACCAGCTGAAGGAGAGTCCTTATTATCGGAACGACCTCCGCGAAATGACGGCACACTATTTGGGGGCCAAGGCTGAAATCCTCACCAAAATGATAGACCAGGAATATCTGTTGGGCGATACGCTTCGGGCGCGTTCCCTGCAATGTCGTTTTGAAAAACTCATGTTGGGAATCGACCGTTTGCTCGCGCAGCATCCAACGCTCCGCCTCGACCGATGGGTGGCGTTTGCAACCAATGCGGCGCGGACGGAAGCCCAGCGCAAGCAGTATGAAACCAATGCCCGACGCATCGTGACGATTTGGGGACCTCCAGTAGACGATTATGCCGCACGCATTTGGAGTGGACTGGTGGGCGACTACTATTTGGGCCGCTGGAAGGAATATTTCCGTGGCCGCGAGAGCGGAGAAAAGGTGAATCTGGCTGAATGGGAACGCAATTGGGTTGAAGGCCGTCATTACGGTTGCCGCCGGGATTCCGGATTGGACGTCGTTGTTTTTGCCAAGGAAATGCTTGCCCTCTCGAAGGACATCTCTTCAGAATCGTTGCTCTTAAATCGTAAGGACATGGTGGGCACGTGGAGCCTTGCTGTTGGCAGGCAGGAAGAACTTCGCTTTAATATCCCAGCCCGCATGCTTTCTGGGTTAAAGGGTATCACATTGGAACGTTTGAAGGGCGATGGAGAATTATCGTGCAACGGATACGTCCTTGAAGCTGACGGGGAGGTTGTGGCTTCTTCCTCTTCGGCCATCACGTCGGAGAATGGTAAATTGCACTACGAAATATCTGTGCCAGCAGGCATCAGGGCCAACAACGGTTGTGCCCTGACGCTGAAGTTGAAATCGCAGGGTGCCGCTGTCGCTGGCATTTGCCTTGCCGATTAGTAATGGTGAACCATTACTTAGCTATCTGCATGATAGGGGAGAGGGGTATAGTGGAATGATGAGCATCGTTCACCCACTATGCCCCTCTCCCCTTATTTTTTCAAGCTCTTTATGAAGTTGTCTGCCAGCGGCCGCCGTTCGTGCTACTCGCGGCCGAGGGTAATGCTACCTCCGGCCACGAGTAGTGCTACCAGCGGTCGCGAGTAGACAAAAAATATAGCTTCAGGCAACGAAAGCCTGAACTGTGGAAAAGTATAACAATAAGTAGGTGTTCAAAATTAAACTGGCTCATCCCTGCATGGATAGTATAAACTAATTTTGAACACCTACTTAACCATTATTTTAGCCCTTGACATGGTGGATTCACGATGATACCTGCGTTTGGAGTTGCTTTTTATGGTGTATTTTTCCATTTGGGCATCAAAAACTTTGCAGAAGTCATCCGCAATACAGAAAATTTCAGTAACTTTATCCTCGGTGATTATAGCGATTGTTGTTTGTAAACTTTTGATTTTGAATACTTTAAGATTATAATAATTTCGCTAATCACCAAATTTTCAGTCTCTTATATTTCGTCGAACTCACGTGATATTGCTAAGATTGACAAAGAACTCATTGGTTGGCAGCCTAAGGCGGCATAGCCATATACTCAAAAAATAACGAACTATTGAAATATGAAAATGCGATGTTTGAAGAAACTGCGAATCTGTCTTTGGCTGATTGTGCCTTTGATGTCGTGTGTTGGTTGCCGTGATGGCGTCAACCAGAGACTGGCGTCGATTGACTCCTTGATGGACGTATGGCCGATGGACACATTGGCCATAAATTCCGGTTTGGCAGAAGTCGGGAAGGACATCGACGGCGCGAGCGAGAGAAACCGCATGTATTGGTCCTTGCTGTCGCAAGAGTACGCTTTCAGACGCTACATACCCTTGCACACAGACAGCGTGGTTCGCAAAGTTGTTTCATATTATGACGCGCAGGGTACCACCCAAGAGAAAATCCGTGCACATTATCTTCTTGGCGGAGTGTATGCAGACTGGAATTGCTATGCCGATGCGCAGGTGCAGTTTCAGAAAGCCATTTCAATATACAGAGAAGACGAGCAGCCAGCATGTCACGACCTTATGGCCAAATGCTTCATACAGATGGGTGAGATTTACAGCTACAACACAAGCTGGGATTTGGCAATGCAGCAATATCGGCATGGGATGTATTATGCACGTTTGGCGAAAGATTCCGCAAGAGTGTTGGATGCCTATATGAAATTGTCCTTTTGCTACCGTGAAAAAGGGCAGATGGATTCTCTGCTGATATACTCAAAAATCGTTCGGCGTGGGTTTAAGGGACTTGGCATGAATCTCCGTGCTTCAAGGGCATTGTTGTCGATGGCATACGCTTATACGACCACGCAGCGTTACCAAAAGGCTCGGGAATGTCTGGGACTTTTTGAGCGTGAATCTGGTGTGGTCAAAAAAGACGGTACCATAAAGCCCGACCCTTTTAATCAGACCTACTACGCGGTGAAAGCCAGGTATTGCCTTGCTACAGGCGATCTGGATTCAGCACGCGTTTACTACGTTCGTTTGAGCAAGAGCAAGCAAGAAGCCTACCAGCTTTCTGGCTGTGAGGGGTTGGTGCGGGTGTATCTGCAAAAAAATCAGGTGGATTCTGTCAGGAAATATTTTGAGATTTTCAATGAATTGCAGGCCGTTGAAACCCTTCAGAGGGCAACAGAACAGTTGCAGGCGTCGCACATGCACGCGGAAGTGAAAAAGGCAGAAGAGGCAGCAGAAAGAGCTGAGGCCGACAGCGCAAGGAAAAAACAGGCCATCTTTGGTTTGCTGGCATTGTTTTTAGCGACTGTGCTTGCGAGTGGCATGTTCTATCGCCGGTATCGGAAACGTCAGGAGCGTGCTGCTTCCGTGATGCGAAGGGATATGACCAATTTGTTGATAGCAAAAGAGCAGGCAGAGAGGAATTTGAAACTGCTGAAGTCCTCCAATGCAGAACAAAAAGAGGCGGTGGCTCATTTGCAGGAAATGCTGTGCTATTATGAACACCTTTCTAATGAATATATGATGTCGTGCAAGTCGGCAGACTCCATCGACGGCATCGAAAACATCCTTGTCGTTTTCAAGCAGGCGGCAGATTCAGACAACCATATAGATTTGAAGTCCTCCCGATGGGACGATTTGCAGGCCTACCTTTTGTTTAGCGACTCAAAGTTTGCCCAGCAACTTCTGCTGTGGCGCTCGTCATTGAAAATCAAAGAGCGTGACTTTTACATCTGTGTGTTGGTTCGTCTGGCTTTCTCGGCCCACCAGATACAGGTGCTTTTGCGGAGCTCTGCTTCAACCGTGTCCATGGCGCGTATGAGGCTTCTGAAAAAGATTTTTGCAACCGAAGGAGGAGCAGAGGAATTTGATAGGCGGCTCCGTGATTGGGGGCGTCAGTAGTAGTGGGGGCGCTTTGTGTCTCCCATTCTGACTTGGCTAAAGATAAAAATAGGTATGTGGTCAAAATCAATTTACATTTGAAACGCTCTCTCGGGCGCATCGATGCGCCCGAGAGAGCGTTTGCTTATCACAGGCAGCACCTCGGCAAAGCATTCAAACCAGTTTGATGCTTTGCCGAGGTTTGTTCTGCATTTCAAATTAAAGAAAAATTCTCTTGGCGGTAAGTAGGTGTTCAGAATTAGTTTATATTGAATTGTCGTATTATTTTGTTCCTACAGTTGTCTTGAAGAAGGAGCGTAGCGGGGGCTACGTGACTGATGAAAGATAGCTGTAGGGGCAAAAGAATGCGACAAGGCAATATTAAACTGGATTACACCTGCATGGATAGTATAAACTAATTTTGAACACCTACTTAAAAAAATAGCTTGAACAATTTTGAAGGGTAAGGAGTTATATTTTTATACCCTGTCTTTTTGCTCAACTTATTCTTGTCTCCGTTCAAATAACCTGCCAGTCATCTATTTCCGCTCCTCCGTCGGCGCATTTTTTTTGTTTTTTCAAATGCTTGAAAATAAATTATTTAGATAGCTAAGAGTGAAGTCGAGTGAAGTAAGAGTGAAGTGAAAAATTTGGAATTTCATGCAAATCGGCTTTAACTTTGTCGGCAATACCAATTGACGATGTTTGCAACACTGTGGAGCGGTTTTCCTCGCATGCTGGTGTGTCGCGGTGCCTGCATTGCAGTGCGCATTGCCCGCAAGGTGACGGGAAACAGTCTGTCGAGGAGAGAAAATGAGGGGCGGAAACGTCCTGCTGAAGCGGATAAACGTCGGAAAAACGTCCAGCAAAGCAATTTTTTCTTTCATTCCTTCACGCCGCCTAATCCACTGATTGATATAGAGGTAGGTGCGTTTTGTGAGCAAAATGTGAACGGGATGTGAATGGCGCTTGAAAAGTGTGAACAAAGTGTGAACGAGAATCCTTGGCGGCTTCATATTTTTTCGCTAATTTTGAGCAGACCATTAAGCAATAGTGAAAGACAAACTGACAGGATATAATGGTGGAATATCACCATCACAATATAAACGACTGCTCCACGTGCGGCTTTTCGTCTCGGGAGCGTATCCAGTTCTAATTCCGTCATTTCTCTCGAAAGTGAGATGAGAAGGGGCGTCGTGGCGTCAGAGATTATGGTTAGAATAACTAAGCCCGGCGCCCTGCTTCTCTTTCACGCTGACGGCCGTTAGCATCTTCATGATGCGACGCGGGGCGGTCGTGTTCTTTCTGGGGGGGAAGCCCGCTATGCTCCCTCTTACAAATTCCAAAAACAACAAAAATACTGGTCAAAATTGGTCAACTTATTCTTTCCCCATTACTAAAGAAAAACCAAAAGATATGAATGTAAAAGTAAAAGGATGGACGGCGTTGAAATGTTTGTTGCTTCTCCTCGCGTTTGTCGTGCAGCATGAGTCTGCGAAGTCTCAGATTAAGAAAAATGAAGCATGGATTTATGGTGCGGTTCTTAATCGTCTGACAGGTGAAACCCTCGTTGGTGTCAATGCCACACTGATGAAGACGGATAGTACGGTTATTGCTACTTCGGTGACGAGCGAGAATGGGCTGACGGGAAGCACGAAATCTCCGTGGAGTTTTATTGTTCCCAAAGAACAGGCAGACTATATCATCAAATTTTCGAAAGAGGGATTCGAAACGGTCTACCGTAACATCACGTATGTACCCAAAAAGGCGAGCACTTATGTGTTTTTTGACAAGACATATATGATGCGTGTCCGCGAAAGGAAACTGGGCACTGCAATGGTTACAGCCACCCGCGTCAAGTTCTACACCAAGAAAGACACCCTGGTGTTTAATGCCGATGCCTTCCAGATGGCAGAAGGGTCAATGCTGGACGCTCTTATCAAGCAGTTGCCGGGCGTAGAGCTGAAGGACGACGGCCAGATATTCGTGAACGGAAAATATGTGGAGAGCCTTCTGCTCAACGGCGAGAATTTCTTTGACAGAAACCGTAACGTGATGCTTGAGAACCTGCCTACGTACATGGTCAACAACGTGAAGGTATATGAGAAACAAGGGAAGAAAAGCATACTGACGGGACATGAGATGGACGACAAGGAATATGTGATGGACGTGCATCTGAAGAAACAGTACAGCATAGGCTGGATTGCCAATGCCGAAGGAGCCGCAGGAACGGATGACCGCTATCTTGGCCGCTTCTTCGCCTTGCGCTTTACGCGTCAGTCACGTCTGTCTTTCTACGGAAACATCAACAACATCAACGAGACGCGTAAGCCCGGACAGAATGGCGACTGGTCTCCGAGCAACGTACCCCAGGGGCAGAAAACACACAAGGCGTTCGGTGCAGACTATCAGGTGAAGGACCGCAAGTCGCGCTTTGAAATCAGCGGATGGGCAGAGGTAGGTCACGACGATATAACAAGCATTGCCCATACAACAAGCGAGAACTTCCTTCCCGCCGGAAATGAATACGGCCTGAAGTCATCCTGGCAGAAACAGTGTGTGACGGACTTCAAAACACGGCATAACTGGAATTTCAAAAACGACCATACGAGCTTTAGTGTCACGCCTTATCTGTATTACGGAAGGACGCGTGAGAACGGCTTCGACGTTTCAGCGAATTTCAATCGTGACTGGAAAAATACGGAAAATCTTTTGGACAGCGTGTTTAGCGGCACGTCAGAAACCTTGCTCCGCAGCGTGATAAACAGATACAAAAACCGTGACCAGATCAAGAAGAACAATCTCTATACGACAACAAATCTTCACATGATGCACCGCCCGAAAGGTATCGACGCAGCTATTGAGGCTCTGGGCTTTGTGGAATACCAGGACAAGTCGGAAAAGCGCTTCAACCATTACACGCTCGACCGTCCTGCCGCAGGCTCTGGGACGTCAGACTTCAGAAACCGTTATTACAACACCCCGGCGCAGACTATAAACTACTATGGTCAGGTGAATTTCTGGTATTGGCTCGGCCGCAGTGGTTTCTCGTTGATGCCGTCATATAAATACCGCGGAGCGCATGTTGAAAAGGACAACGACATATACCGGTTGGAGCAGCTCGCTGGCTGGGGAAGCGATGCGGACTTTGGGGCATTGCCATCGGAAAGGGAATATCTGGAAAGGACGTATGACGCAGGAAACAGTTTCAACCGCGACCAGAAGACATACGAACACACGTTTGACTTTTACATCAGATATAATCACGAAGTCGGCAAAGGCAATTTGGGTGCTTATTTAGGTATGCCAGTAAGGCTTACGAAGCGAACTTTGGACTACAAGCGTGCAATGATAGATACGCTTTTTTCAAAGTCGAACACGGATTTCAGTCCGAAAGCTAACATAAGATACAATTGGCATAATTGGAGCCGCAGTGTGGAGCTGTCCTACAATATGTCCACCAAACTTTACGACCTCGTGCAGACACTCGATGTCCGTTCAGACGACAACCCTCTGAACGTGACCTTGGGAAATGGCGCATTGAAAAATGCCGTTACCCACAAGGCTTCGCTTTCATACACGAACAACAGCAGCCGCAAGCAACGCTTCTTCAGTGCTGGCGTTGATTACAGCGCCGTGCGCAACCAAATTGGCTACTCCTCTGAGTACAACCGCGCAACGGGTGTCTATACCTACCGTCCCGTGAACGTCAACGGCAACTACACCATTGCCGGAAACGTAAACTACAGCATGGCCCTCGACAAGAAACGCCGCTGGAACCTCTCGACTGCTACGACTGCACAGCTTTACAACAATGTCGACATCATCACCGTGACGGGTGCCGACGAAAATCCGCGCAGCAAGGTGAAGACATTTTTCCTTGGCGAGACGGTCAAGGTTGACTACCGCCTCGGCAGACAGAAAATAGGCGCAAAGCTTGGTTGCAACTGGCGCAACGCCACCAGTGCGCGTGAGGATTTCTCCACTATCAACGCCGCCAACTTCAACTATGGCCTGACTGGACAGTTTGAACTCCCCTGTGGCTTCCAGCTCTTCACCGACCTGACGATGTACAGCCGCCGCGGATACGAGGCACACGAGATGAACACCGACGAACTGGTGTGGAACGCCCGCCTCTCGAAACAGGTGTGGAAGAAACGCCTCACGCTTGCGCTCGAAGGATTCGATATCCTGCACAACCTCTCCGCCGTGACGCATACATTGAACGGACAGGGACGCACAGAAACCTACCGCAACGTGATTCCGAGCTACGGCATGCTGCATGTCATTTATCGGTTGAACGTGCAGCCGAAGAAGAAGTGAGGTGGGGTAGGCTGAAATAAAATAAGTAAGTAGGTAGCCAGAATGCAAAAATAATTCAGGCTACCTACTTTGCATTTATCCCTCACGCCTCCCCACGCCCCTTCCACCCAAACTCTTCGTTTTTTGGAAAAATCTTTCCTAAAACCAATGTGCATCATGTTATTTTGCATATCTTTGTAATTCAAATTTAGCATCAGTAATGAAACACATCCTATATCCGATACCCGTTCTTCTTCTCATTGTCTGCTCCTTGGTCTTTAGCCAGTGTAGCAGTCGTGGGCCGTACAATCCGCAGTTGGTACACATCGACAGCCTGCTCAATCAAGAGGATTTGGATACGTCTGCGGTATCGGCGGCCTTTAGGCGTGTCTCCACATCGTTGGACGGCTTTGATGATGACAACCGGATGTATTACAATCTGCTGACGCAGTTCTATCTGTTTAAAACCTACCAGCCCGTTGAGAACGACAGCGTTTTGCGGGCGGTGATTCAGTATTATGGCGACGAGGCGTCGAAAGAAGGATTGCTTGCTAATTATGTCGGTGCGGGGATGTACTATGACCGTAAGGAATATGAAAAAGCACAGGACTGCGGGTTGAGATTCTTGAGGATGACGGAGAAAACGTCTGATTTCGATATGGTGATGAAAGCCAAGTGTCATATAACCTTGGGAGATACTTATGAATTCAGGTTGCCTAATAAATATACCTTACATCAGATGGAACAGGCCACGCTTTGTGCTGAACAAACAACAGACAGCTTGCTGATGGCCGATTGCTATTATGCCCTTTCGCAAGTCCGTAAGGAAGGGGGGGACTATCAGTTGGCGCTGAGGGATGGCAGAAGAGCGTATGACGTTTATTCTGCGTTGGGCTATCATGACAAGGCTGCATGGGTGTGGCTCCAGCGAGTCAAGTGTAACATTGCTCTCGGCGATTATGACGAGGCCCAATATTGTCTGCGTATGTTTGAGAAAAATGCTAAGGAAGTGGGAGAGGGACATGTCGTGGAATACGAACTTAATAATGAGACTTACTATTATGTGAAGGGGTCTCTGTGTGAAAGGACGGGAGCGATTGATTCTGCTTTTATGTATTATTATCGTGAACTGGGTAGCGGAGACGTTGGGTACAAAATGGGGGCGTGTGACAATCTTCAAAAGCTATATGCCAGTTTGGGACAGCGGGACTCTTCTGATAAGTATAATCAGCTTCATCAGAAATTTCGGAAAGAGATGGACTCTAAGTATGACATTTCCACTTTGCTGGAAAAGCAGATTGAATTTGACGCCCATAATCATTTTATGGAATTGTTGCGCTATGTGCTTTATGGTGTTGGCGCAATCGTGATGACTGTGGGACTTTTCTGGAAGAGGAAGAAGGTGGCGGCAGGATTCGTGGCGCTGTTCTCTTCGTTGAAGAAGAGACGTGCGCAGAAAAAAGGCCAGGCTTTGGAAACCAGTACTGCCAACGGCGTGTCTGCTTCAAAAGCAGAAAGTTTTGATGTGGAACAGGGAAAAGGAGAGCAGGTCGGTGAGGTGGAGGTTGAATCTTTAGCCGGTAGTGCAAGTGGGGCGCTGCTGAAACGTTATGGGGTGCAGCTGGGAAATGCCAATGTCGTTCAGGTAGATTATGGGCAGGCTGCAAGTCTCGTTTATTTTCGCAGGCTCTTGGAGAAAGGAAGGTGTCCTTCGGCAGATGATCCGAAATGGTTTTTGCTGTTGAGATATGTGGATGAAAATGATGTGCGTTTTAGCCGTTTCCTTAAGGATATGCAAAAATCCTTCGGTAGGATAGATTATACGCATATCCGCGTTTGCGTACTTATCAGAGCTGGTTTTCGCCCTTCCGACATAGCCAGGTTGATGAATGTGTCCGTACAAGCCATTTCCAATATGCGCAAGAAATTGTCTGAAAGGTTGTTTGAGGACTCTACTGCTTCTCCTGAGAGATTGGATGTTTTTTTAAGGGGCATTTGATAATCCTACTTCATCGTTGGCGTTTTGAGATAACGATAGAAACAATGAAGGGCAAGGGGCCGTGTTTGCCATTAATGGTGGAGCAGGCGCTTTGCCTCCATTTTTTTGCATCTCCATAGTATATAATACTGTTAATACTGTGCACTCCCCATATAATATCCATTCTCATTCCCCTTTCATTCCCCGCAATCCCACCCCTCGCCCCATATTTCCCTTTCGAAACCATGTTCTTCGGCATAAAACCCGAAAAATTCCGCCGCAGGTTTTTGCCATATTCTTAGCGTTTTCTACCTTTGCCGTGTTGTCGACCGAAAAAAGTCGAAAAAATTTTCAGGGCGCAAAGCGTTGTCTTTTAGCGCCTTGTCCTTTTCGCGCAATTTTT
>ERZ791912.1315-NODE-1315-length-11768-cov-31.875438_pt1 | contig 11768 bp, 9 predicted proteins | sample MGYA00510141_ERZ791912 | MGnify/ENA primary metagenome ERZ791912 (study PRJEB30046, sample SAMN00792082) | human gut metagenome | study: EMG produced TPA metagenomics assembly of the A metagenome-wide association study of gut microbiota in type 2... | reverse complement strand
GTGGCGAAGAATCCGTGTAGGAATAATATCTTCTTCATGCTCTAATCTTCAATGTTTTGTTTACTTTGTGTCTATTATCATGTAGCAGAGATATTTGGGGGTACTAGCTTATCTTATATGTTGTAATCTAAATATCTCTTTCTGCTTTTCTATTTCTTCCTTAAGCTGCTGTTCTGTAGGGAGATATGTGAGATATTTTGAAGCAAATAATTGCTTGCTGTCGTGCAGGATGGAAAATCTTGCGATGTCCTGGCTGGTTTCCGAACAGAGTAGTATGCCGATGGTCGGATTGTCGCCTTCCGTGCGTTTCAGTTCATCATACATTCTTACATACATATCCATTTGTCCTACGTCCTGATGGGTGATCTTGGTCGTCTTCAGGTCGATCAGTACAAAACATTTCATCAGGTAATTGTAGAATACCAGGTCTATGTAGTAGTCCTGGGTATCGGTGATGATGTGCTGCTGTCGCTCTACGAAGGCATAGCCTTTGCCCATCTCCATCAGAAACTTCTGAAGATGGGTGATGATGGCACTCTCCAGTTCGCTTTCCGAGAAGCTCATGTCTCGGGATAAGCCCAGGAATTCTGTCACCATTGGCGACTTGATGAACATGGCAGATGAGTCTGCGTATCCTTTTGTAAGGGCTTTCATCTCGTTCTCTACCTCATCTTTGTGCTCATTGCTGGTTTGCAGGAGTCGATAATAGTATTGTGAGGCAACATTGCGGTCGAGGGTTCTTGTGCTCCACATTTGCTCTGACGATTCCTTTAAATACCATAGACGAGCTTCTGCATCTGTAACTCTTAGAATACTCTTTAGATGAGTCCATGTAAGATTTTGCACGCGCGCGTGCAAAATCTCCCAATCAGGGAAATATTGGTATAATTGCTTGAAATAGGCAAGGTTACGGACACCATAGCCGGAGCCGAACTCTGTTGTCAACTGCTGAGATATGGACTTGATGAGCTGTATTCCATAATCAGCACGCTGCTTGCCAAGCTGCTCTTCTTCAACAATACGTTTGCCGATTTCCCAGTTTGAGCGTATCAGGGTTTCGTTGATAGATTGATACGCCTTGTTTCTTGCCCTTGTGATGATGGTTCTGATATCATCTATGACATGTGCATCTATATTTATAATATTCTTTTCCATCTATATATTTTTTCATTTTTTGATTTCTCCTGTAATCATATTATTATATATTTATATGTAAAGGCAAAGATAATAAAAAAAGGAAAACGAGCAAAAAAAAGATCTTTTTTTTGCTGTCTTCCCTCTACTTTCCTTTTATAAATTTTTAATGACCCGAAATGACATGACTCTAAATGACCCTTTTTTCGAAACGAAATGAAAATGACCGCCTCCTCATGGGGTAGAGGAGAGCGGCCATTCTTCATTTTCAACTTCTAGCCTGCACAGCTAGTGATTCCGAGCGTGGTTGCGATTGCCGTCAAGATGCTGATGGCTATCTGCAACACCATCTTCCATGTGTCTTTCTTCATAGTCTTTCGAATTTAAAAGGTTAAACAATTTATGTTTTGCATTTAAGCCCCACACGCCCTGAACCAACGGTCACCGGCCGAAGGGAAAGGTAAAGGGCAGAAACCCCTAGCCCAGGGCATCGCCCTGGGTTATTACGGACGCAAACCTGTCGCCCTGAAGGGGCAAAAGCTTTAAAACTAGAGGCCCATCTGACCACCACCGCCTTCGGTGCCGGAACTCTCGCCGCCCTGACCGTCGCTGCCAGTGCCTCCGGTATTCTCACCACCAGTGCCTCCGGTGTTCTCGCCGCCACCGGTGTTAGAACCGCCACCGCTGGTTCCGTCACCGCCTCCCTCCGGAGTGGTTGGCGCGTTGAGGTCTACGCTGGTCTTGCCCTCCTTGATAGCCTTGATCACGGCAGCCTGAGCACTGCGGCTTGCCACGAGGTTGAACTCGGCGTCGTCACGCAGGGTCTTGAACTGCTGACCTGGCTCCCACTGCACCTTCACGTCGGTGATGTTCTGTGCGGTGAACTTGTCGGCATCCTCGGCACCCTTCGAGCTGAGCAGGACGGAGAAGTCACCCAGGTCGCCCAGACGGATCTTCTTGCCCTCGAGCAGCATCTCTCTCATGCAGTCTACTGCCATGTAGAGGATGGCGCTGATGTCGGCTCTGGAGTACACGCTGCCATGGGAGGTGATGTGCTTGGCAAACTTCTCGATGGTCATGATGTCGGTGTACTGTGATACGGCAAAGGCGTTCTGCTTCTCGGTCTTCACGAGGTCGAGGTCTTCCTTCTCAGGCTCCTTGCCCTCCTTCTTTGCCTGGTTGATGCGTGACTTTGCCTGGTTGATAGCCAGAAGATTTGCGTTCACGCTACGCATTACGATGCTGTAATTAATCATAGTCGATTGTGTTAAAAGGTTCATTTTTGCAACTCCCCGGATAGCCCCGTTTCTTGTCCTTTTCTGGGTCGTCATTGATGACCGGCGCCTGCCATCATTTATCCCCCGCCTCGGTCGTAAGAGATGCCCGTTATCAGGCACATAAGGCGTTTCCTTCGATTGCCGGTGCAAAGATACGAAATATTGGCTAGATACGCAATAGTTTTCCCCCAACTTGATTTCATTTTTCCCCAAAATTGTGAAAACGGGGGTGAGGATAGAGGAGTATGGATGATGAATATATTTCCATATCCGGTCATTAAGAACCCGGTCATTAACGGTCATTAAGGAAAAACAGTTCTGGTCATTAGCTCTATAGTATAATATATATTATACTATAGACAGTTTTCGCCGCCCCGAAAAACCTTAATGACCGAAAATGACCGGGCATTAATGACCGATTTTCCCTTTTCTCAGTATTTCCTTTTTTCCGTTAAATAAAGTGATAAAATTAGGTGGTTTCGAAAAGTTTTATTATCTTTGCCTACAATATGGAGTAAAGACATTGCTCCGCATGAATTAAAGACTTTTAAAGTAAGATAAGTATGGGCAAACAATTACATAACAGCTTGACTGTCAGCATTTTAGGGGGGGGGGTAATTCTGGAGAATCAGAATTAGCTTCAAGTCATGCTGCACTTATCAGAGGGCGACTATTATCGTTTTTTTATGCGATGGTAGTCGCCCTTTTCGTGTTTTCTTTTTTCTCTTGTTCCGGCGATGAAGAGACCGAAAAATCCACTTTTTCCGATTATAAAACTGCATTTACAGCCCATGAATGGGAGATTTCCAGTGCCGAACAGCACCTTGGATACTTACTTTTAGACGTAAAAGAGGCTCCTACCTACTGCCGATTTACCAGCGACAGCATCTATTTTTCGGAAAAGGAGATGGTTTACCATTTCGATGCGGACGGTAAAATCACCAAGAGCGGTTACGAAATCAGCCCTTGCGGAAGCTTTCCTTACGCCATCCAGGACAATAAAATCAAGATAGACAAACAGATATTTACAATAACCAGCACAGACAGTTCCTACGTTCTCGACAACGCAGACTGGCTACTTGTGCTTATTAATAAATAAACAAACATTATGGGAACATACAATGAAGAACGAGAAGAACTTCATAAAACTATTTGGAGTATCGCTGAAGAATTAAGAGGTGCTGTTGATGGATGGGAATTCAAGGCTTATGTCTTGGGTGCCATATTCTATCGTTACATCTCAGAAAACCTTACCGGCTACATTAATAATTTGCAGGCTGCTGCCGGAATCAAGGACTTTGACTATGCTAAAATGGAAGATGAAGAAGCAAAGGAGGCTCGCGAAATGATGGTGCAGGAAAAGGGCTTCTTTATTCTGCCAAGTCAATTGTTTCAGAGAGTAGCTGCTTCACCTGAAAAGAATGTCAACCTCAATGAAACGCTAGCCCAAGTGTTCCGTTCTATTGAGGCCAGTGCTGCCGGTACAGATAGCGAGGAACAGGTAAAGGGACTTTTCTCTGATTTCATCATCGACAGCTCCCGTATCGGCAACTCTGTAGAAATGCGTAACAAGTGCATTTCCAAGGTGTTGACCAAGGTGCGTGATATGCAGCTCAGCAAGACGTTTACAGACAACAGTATTGATACAGTAGGCGACACCTACGAATACCTGATGCAGATGTATGCATCGAAGGCTGGTAAAAGTGGTGGTGAATACTTTACGCCACAGGAGGTGAGTGAAGTACTTGCCCGCATAGCCTGCTGCAACAATCCTAATATTCAGAAGGTTTATGACCCAGCCTGCGGTTCGGGGTCATTGCTGATGAAGTTTGTAAAATATGTTGGTGAAAAAGCATCGGAAATAGAGTTTTATGGTCAGGAAATTAATCCTACAACCTATAATCTCTGCCGCATCAATATGTTCCTGCATAATGTGAACTATGCCAAGTTTGATATTCAGTTGGGTAACACGCTTACAACTCCTCATCATCTTGGAATGAAGTTTGATGCTATCGTGAGCAATCCGCCATACTCCAAGAGTTGGGAGGGAAAGAATAACACGATTCTGATTAATGATGTACGATACAGTCCTGCTGGTGTGCTGGCTCCTATACAGAGGTCAGACCTTGCCTTTACGATGCACATGCTCTACCATCTTAGCGAGACTGGTACTTGCGCCATTGTAGAGTTCCCAGGTGTGCTTTATCGTGGTGGAGCAGAGAAGAAAATCCGCGAATATCTGATTAAGAACAATTTTGTGGATACGGTGATTCAGCTTCCTGCCAATCTTTTCTTTGGCGTAAGCATTGCCACTTGCATTATTGTTATCAAGAAGAATAAGAAAGACAATAATATTTTGTTTGTGGATGCTTCGGAAGAATGTGAGAAGAAGGGCGACAAGAACAAGCTGGAGGATAAGAACCAAAACAGAATAGTAAATGCTTATCAGGAGCGCAAGGAAGAACAATATTTTACCAAGCTCGTTAGCAACGATGAAGTTCTAGCCAATGGTGCCAACCTCTCCGTTTCTTCTTATGTAGAGAAAGAAGATAAAAGAGAAGTGATTGATATTGTGGCGTTGAATGAAGAGATTGAAGCTTTGAGCAAGGATGTTGCAAGTAAGTCGTTAAAATTGAATGAGATAATCAAGGAATTATGAACAAGATTGCTGAATTAATAAGTAGATTATGTCCAGATGGAGTTGAGTTTAAAACGCTTGATTCTTTGGTAAGCTATGTTCAGCCTGGTCCATATATTGTTAGTTCAACAGAGTATGATGCTCATTATAGTACTCCTGTTCTGACTGCTGGACAAAGTTTTATTCTTGGATATACAAATGAGGAAGAAGGAATATACAATGCCTCGTCCCAAAAACCGGTTATCATTTTTGATGATTTTACAACAAGTTTTCATTGGGTAGATTTTGACTTTAAGGTAAAAAGCTCTGCATTGAAAATATTGAAAATAAAAGATAAACAAGAGGCAGATTTTAGGTATATTTATATGGCAATGAAAACCATTCATTTTATACCGACAAATCATATGCGGCATTGGATTTCATTATATAGCAAATTTGAAATTCCACTTCCTCCGCTCAACATTCAAAAAGAGATAGTTTCTATTCTTGATTCCTTCACCTCGCTCATCGACAAGATGAAACAGGAAGTAGAGATGAGGAAGAAACAGATGGTGTATTATATAGATAAGTTTTACGGCGGAGATTTTGATGGCATGATGAGGTTAGCAGACATTCCTGGGAATTCTGTTGTACAATTTTCTGACCTAGGCCCTATAATTCGGGGCAAACGTTTTGTTCGTGACGATATTCGAACAGAGGGGCAACCGTGCATTCATTATGGAGATATGTATACATATTATGGAACCCTGGCTGTAACTGCTAAGACATTTCTCGAAAGAGATTTTCCTAAAAAGATGCGATATGCGCATAAGGGGGATGTTGTTATAGTTGGTGCTGGTGAAAATGATTATGATATAGGTGTTGGGCTCGTTTGGATGGGAGAAGAACCTGCTGTAGTCCATGATGCATGTTATATACTTAAACATCATCAAATACCTATGTATATTTCATATTATCTGCGTTCGAACATTTATCATCAACAGTTGAAAAAGTATGTTTCAAGCGGTAAGATTTCATCTTTCTCTGCTGAAGGATTGGGGAAAGTTTATATCCCTATTCAACCAGAGGACAAGCAGCGCCAAATCGCTTCCATCCTCGACACATTCGAGACCTACATCTCGAAGCTGGAGAAGATGATAGAGTTACGCCAGAAGCAGTATGAATACTACAGAGAAAAGTTGCTGACATTTGAATAAATTCTTTTATTAATAACGTTATGGCAGAAAGTTATAAAATCATAGCAGAGCAAGACTATTGTACCGTGGTGGCAAAATACGAGTCATCAAGGAAGAATGGTAATGCTTACCAAAGTGAGCAGGATCTGGAACGCTGGCTTATCGAACAATTGCAAAGACAAGGTTACGAATATCCTTCCATCCACAACGAGAAAGAATTGCTGGAGAACCTGCGCATACAGCTGGGCAAGGCAAACGATACAGAATACTCTGACAAAGAGTGGCAAAGCTTACTGGATATTTTAACCAGCGAAACGCTCACGATGGAGGATAAGGCCGGCATGATTCAAAAGGAAAATACCGCAGTAGAAATAGAACGTGACAATGGTATTAATACCAATGTTCACCTTATCCATAAAGATAACGTGTTCAAGAATAATCTGCAGGTTATCAACCAGTACGTGCCCGCTGGCGGAACCCACGCCAACCGCTATGATGTAACCATCCTGGTGAACGGTCTGCCACTCGTTCATATTGAGCTGAAACGCCGAGGTGTAAGCATCATGGAAGCCTTCAACCAGATAAACCGCTATGCTCGTGAAAGTTTCTGGGCAGGCAAGGGAATGTTTGATTACATCCAGCTGTTTATTATCAGCAATGGCACGGAAACTAAATATTACAGCAATACCACCCGCTATGCTCGTGAGCAGGAAGCAGACAAGCAGAAGGGGAAGAAAAAGAAAATTCAGAGCAACTCGTTTGAGTTTACCAGCTACTGGAGTGATAGGGAAAACAACCTTATCTGCGACCTGGAGGACTTTGCCAAGACCTTCCTCGTAAAACGCACGCTGCTCGAAATTCTTACCAAATATTGTGTGTTCAATGTAGATAAGGAACTGCTGGTGATGCGTCCTTACCAGATAGCTGCTACTGAGAGTATTACCCAGCGTATCAAGATTGCCTTGAATCATCATTGGGAAGGTTCTAGAAAGGCAGGAGGCTACATCTGGCACACAACTGGTTCGGGTAAAACCCTGACCTCATTCAAGACGGCTCAGCTTGCAAGCGATATAGAGGGAGTACATAAGGTAGTGTTCATCGTTGACCGACAGGATTTGGACTATCAGACGATGAAGGAATACGACCGTTTCTGCCCTAACTGTGCCAATGGCAATGTGAACAGTAAAATATTGCTCGATCAGCTCAATGCCGGTAGCGATGATTCGAACATCATCATCACCACGATACAGAAGATGTCGAGCCTCTTGAGGAAAAAGCTGATAGAGCAGGAGGTTCTTGATCAGGTTTTCGTTTTCATCTTTGACGAGTGCCACCGCTCGCAGTTTGGCGCCATGCAGAAACAGATTAAGCAGAGTTTCAAGAAGTACATCATGTTTGGCTTTACCGGCACCCCAATTTTTGGAGTTAATGCCAGTGGTAAAAAGGGAGAAATGATGACTACTGCAGATGTGTTTGGCGGAGAGTTGGACGAAAAGGGCAATCATACTAAACCGCTCCACACTTATACCATCATCAATGCCATCAACGATAAGAATGTGCTGAAATTTAATGTAGAATACCATACGCAGACGGCTATGGTAGATGGAAAGAAGGTGGAGAACACAAACTATCTCGACTCCAAGCGCATCGCTTTGAATGTGAAATATCTTCTTGATCATTTCGATATAAAGACCAAGCGCTCAGTTCAATGGACAGCCTCGGTGTTGACCAATGTAGAGGAAGTTATAAAAAACTACAAGAAAAAGAAGGAAGATCAGGTTGAAGAAAAGAAAGCGAAGGTTTCCACCACGGGATTCAACTCTATACTTGCCTGCGACAGCGTGCCTATGGCTATAGAATACTATAAGGAACTGGAGCGACAGATGGCTGAGCCGGGTGCCCCACAGCTAAGGATTGCAACCATCTTTACTTCGGCAGCCAACGAGGCAGAGAACGACAGTAACGGAAATATAGAAGAAGACCCGGAAGGCATTAAGGGACTGGACTCTACGAGTAGGGAGTTTCTTGATTCCTGCATTGCAAAGTATAATCATATCTTTGGAACCTCATACAATACGAGTGCTGAAATGTTCCAAAACTACTACAAGGACCTTTCCTTGCGCACCAAGAACAAGGATATAGACCTACTCATTGTGGTAGGAATGTTCCTGACGGGCTTTGACGCAAAATGTCTCAATACGCTCTGGGTAGATAAGAACTTACGAATGCATGGATTGCTGCAGGCTTTCAGCCGAACCAACCGTATTCTGAATGCCTATAAGAATTGTGGTAACATCGTTTGTTTCCGCAATCTCATAGAAGCCACCAACAGGAGTTTCGGTCTTTTCGGCGATGCTAATGCCAACAGTATTATTCTGATGCGAACATTTGAGGAATATTACAATGGCTACGAGGAGGATGGGAAACATCAGGCAGGATATAAGGAACTGGCAGAGAATCTTCTGCAGGAATATCCGCTCTGCAAGTTGAATCCTTCCATCCCGCTGGCTCAAAAGATAGGCTTCATCAAGTTGTATGGGCAATTTGTCAAGAAGACTAATATACTGATAAGTTTTGATCAGTTTAATCCGGAAACCCTGGAAGAGCGCAATGCAATTCGCATTATCACCGAAGGTGACAGGCAGGACTATCAGTCATGGTACCTCAGCTTCTGTGATGATGTGAAAGGTGGAACCACGGGTGGCGGTGGTGGACATACTGGTGGAGACGGAGGTAACGAAACGGATGATTTGGAATTTGAGATAGAACTGATTCGCCAGTTTGATATTGATATTCCTTACATCCTGGCTCTTGTGAAAAAATATCATGATAGCAACTGTGAAGATGCAGATCTTATCAAGGATATTATCCGTTGCATAACATCAAGTCCGAAGTTGAGGGATAAGAAAGACCTCATAGAGGGCTACCTTCATGTAATAAAAGAAGGTAAGGATGTTGATGTTTACGAAGAATGGAAGAATTACATCCGTCAGCAGATGGAAAAGGAACTGAAAGCCATTATCAGCGAAGAGAATCTGAAGGAAGAGGCAACCCGTGATTTTATCACCAAGTCGTTGCATGACGGTTACGTAGAGGAGAGTGGAATGGCTATTACAACAGTACTGCCCCCGATGCCTATCTTTGGTGCCGGCAATAAACGTGAACAGAAAAAGAAAACTGTCATTGAAAAGTTCAAGCGATTCGTAGAACGATTCATTGATTTATAAACTTTTATAATATAAGGAAAGAAAAGATACAGAAACAGGAGCCTATCCCTATAGGTAGGTGCACGGAAAGCGTTGTCAGCAAGTATGAAATCTTATCGCTCAGAAACGACCAAACTTCAACAGAAGATAAGCTAACTTCAAGGATGGCAACAAGCGGCGCTCATGTGTGTAGAAGTAAAAATCTACGACGTGGGCAAGACTTGTATGTATATCTGAAGTTAGGGCTTTGGTCGGCCTCTGAGCGATGATTGCGTATGGGTTTTTGCCCACGCTTTTTTATACGAATAATATGGCAGCAGACAAAACAAGATACTTAAAGGATTTGGAAATGCTCATGCAGGAATATAAAACCTGCTATGGGGATTGTGCTGGCGATAGAACCATTCATAAACTATCGGTACTTATTGCTATGTTTGAAAGTAGCGAAATGTTTGAAAAGATAGGGCAGAACCTTAAAACTAATCTAATCATCGATATTGATAGAGATATTGATTACGTGGAATGGAGTAACCGGGAAACTTGGATAGAAACTAAATCTAAGACTAATCAGCATGCTTCTTCTTTGACCTATGAGTCGCTGAATATGGACAAATCCTTATTTGCCAATAGTATGGCTGATATGTTGCCACCGGTACCCGAAACCTCATCTGATGACAATAATAAGAATCAATTCGATGGGCTTACCTATAAGGAAAGAGATAAGTTCAAGACAACCATCAACAACCTGATGAATAATAATGTATTTAATGATAAGGTTCTTGATTTTGCCATAGATTCTGCACTAAAAAAACTAAGTGCAGCACTTCTGAATATCGCAAATATAATAGAAGCTAAGCATGGGTCAAGTCTTTATGAAGACCTCTATAATAAGCAGTTTTTTGCCTATACCAATAAGTTTGGATCCTCTGTACTGAAATCACATAAAGAATGGAGAAAAATGTATTTGGATGATGAAATAACCGAAGAGTCGTTAAAAGTACATGTTCAGAAGGTTCTTATTGAACTCTTCAAGTCTGGCGTATTGGATAATATTGAGGTCAACGTCACCAAAAAGCAGAAGGATGACTATAAGACTGAAATTGATTTTTCCGAGCATGAAATTCCCAAGAAGATGAACGCCAATAAGTTGTATAGCTGCTTTAGGAGCATTTGCGTTTTTAAGGGTGGTAAGTATTCTCTGGATAAGGTAAAAGCCGGCAGACTGCTGTTTAAGATAAGAAAGGATGAGGATAAAATCTGTGCTTTCTTTAAGTTTGTATTAACGCTTACTTATATTTATCAGGATATTGATGAGTTGAGAGAAGCGAATAGAGTGCCTAGTAAGATATTTGATTTCGATTTTTCCAAAATAGAATGCAAATTTAGTGAAGAAGAAGCCAAGAAGTCTGGCATTAATATGCATGCACCAATGGTGCTCACTATTATAGATAAAATGAGTGAGAATATGCCTAAGGCTTACTGGGTATGTTTCTTCTGTGTGTTACTGGAAAAAGAATGGATAGAAGATAATGTGAATGCTTTTTGTAAAAAGATGAATTCAATCTTTAGTGTAGAGCTGGACAAAAGTGCATTGAGGAAAACTATAAATGAACAGGGAAACAAAATCGAGGAATGGGATAAAGGCGACAGACGACTGAAAAAGAAAAGAGAGTTTGGCTTGAAATTCAAGCAATGTATCGATTTTTATGTTCAATATAAACTTGACTCTTTTACATAGGGAAATGGTAAAGATAGTACCACAAAAAATACATAGATAATACCACAAAGTAAAAAACTTAATACCACATGCAAAAAAGATAGCACCACTCGTACCACATGGTATGGGCGGTGCTTTTATTTTTTCCCTACTTTTGCATCGTCGAAGAAACAAGACAACGCTGAAATGGTTTGGTGCTCTTGAAAACCTCTTCGTACATTATATAATATGTATACTCAGATTATGAGAGTGGTGCAGCAGGGCGAGACCTTCGCTGTGCAGAGTCAGAAAAGTGAGAACGGACAGATGATGAAATGCAACATCATCCTCCAGGAGATGGGCGGCAAGTATGAGAACCAGTACGCTGCGGCAATGTTGGGCAATATGGCGCAATGTAAGTATGCTCCGGACGAGCTGGTGGCGGTAACGCTCCGGTTCACTACCCATGAGCACAATGGTCAGGTTTATCAGGATATTCTGGTTACGGACATAGAAAAGGTAAAAAAGTAAAAAGGTAAAAAGAACCTTAACCCTTTGCAACCACGTTACCATAAAGGGTAAAAAGTAAAACTGAGTTGAAACAGAGGAGGATTTTCCATGGTAAAGCGCGCAACAATCCGG
>ERZ791912.1313-NODE-1313-length-11776-cov-53.371299_pt1 | contig 11776 bp, 9 predicted proteins | sample MGYA00510141_ERZ791912 | MGnify/ENA primary metagenome ERZ791912 (study PRJEB30046, sample SAMN00792082) | human gut metagenome | study: EMG produced TPA metagenomics assembly of the A metagenome-wide association study of gut microbiota in type 2... | reverse complement strand
AAAACTGGCTGATAGACATTCATAAATCTCTCTATCACATAAAGCAAATCCCCCATCCTGCTTCCTCAAGCGGGCTGGGGGGGTTCTTCAGTATAATCCCCCACACTTCACGGGAAACAACAAGGGTCTATATGCCACGATGAGAGGTGGGCGTATAGATCCTTCATCGTGTCTTGATACCTGTTGGGTGGATGATATGGCAGTGTGGTGGTCATTCTTGAAGAACCGAGCCTTTTCCTCAGCCGTTTGCCCTTATCTGGTGAGCAGTGGAGATGGTAACAGTTTAGATAATCCTCTTTGAATGACGCTGCAAAGATACAACATTTCTCATTTCCACCTCACCGATGCTCACCGATGCTCAATGATACTCACCGATTATCATCGATAAATATCAGGGCTAACTCCTGCTTGGTATAACTTCGTAAGTATGATACTTAGCTATCGTAACCATGATACTTAGCCATCGTAACCAAGATACTTAGCGGTCGTAACTATCTTGTTTACGCCAGGGGTAACTAGGGTGAGTAGAAAATCGCTTTTTCTAGGAGTCTATATATATACTATATCTTTCCTATAGTAAACGAACCTTTACATAAGGAAAGTCTTAGAAAGTACCCTCCCCTTACTTACCCGCCCCCCTAGAAGTGCAGGTCGGGGCGGTATCCTGCAGGGAATAGTCGTTCTTTAAGTAAGAGTGGGGGTAAACACTTGACGATGAAGTCGGTGAAGGGTGAACCCCGATGCCAACCTTTAGCGTTAATAATGTGTTAAAAACACTATATAACCCATTATAATAGAGACTCTTATATTTCTAGCATGCGCTGTATATACAAAGTTCTTTTTACTAGGGTTCACCCCGGAGCCGAAAAGGTGAATGCTTGGGGCAAGTGTTCACCCATGAATCTAAAATGCTCCACTTGCGGGGAGCAAAGTGGAGCACATGAAACACATGAAAATAAAGTCCTCTTCCATCTGTGAAGAGGGTGAACCTATCTGATAGTTATCTATCGTTACTATGCGAACAGTCTAGAGAATACTTCGGCAGTTCTACCGGTATAAACCTTCATGTCGGTAACAGGCTTGTAGCCGAAATCCTTGTAGGCGAGGAGTTGGAGGGCAGCAAACTGAGAATCGTCAGAAAGACATGCCTGCAGCTTGAAGTTGCCCATGCTGATGGCTGAAACCGGGAACTTGCTGATGGCAGTTTCCACTTCTGTAGGAGCTGCAGTGAGGATGTTCTGAAGCTTCTTTCCGTCCTCAGCAGTATATTCCTTCTCCTTGATCTGGATCTTGCTCTGTGTTGGCTTGTAGGTGAGCTTGACGCTCCAACCCATGAAACCTTTCTTTACCTGTACGTCATTGAGTGCCATTACGTCTTCACCCATTTCTATATGATTGATCTTTGCCATAATCTTATTACTTGTTTTTATCTTAAATGAATATATATATTGTACTGTTTTTTTTGTTATGATAGGGGTGTGATAATCCTTATCGCATCTTGAAGAGATGATGCGACAAACGATATGATATATTATGTATATAAGAGAAAAACAAGCGCTAACAGAGGAGACGCCGCAGGCAAATGACATAATATTTGCTGGCGACATCAAAGTGGATAGGGGCGGTCTCCTGCCGGAAAGGCTCCATCGCACCATCTATAGCGGATAAAAGGGTGAATAATAAATGAATTCTATTTGAAAGCAATCTACTTGCCGATTGATTTCCGTGCATATTGCCACTAGGCAATAAGCGCTGCGGACGACTGCTGCAAATGCGATAGGCTAGCTCGGAAGCATTCTCCAGCTGGGCATCACTCTGGCGCTGGTCGTACTCTACCTTAGCCAGCTTATCCTTCTTGGGAAGAGCGTCGGAGGTATAAGAAACAGAGGCAGCAGATACCTCTCCATAGCCTGCGAAGACCATGGACATCAGAAAAATGATGTAAAGTATCAACTGCCTCATATTAAATATATTATGGTGTCAGGATGAACTCCCGACACCGGGGATGATTAATAGCTTCTTGCGATGATGACACGGGCTACGGCTGGCTTGCCGCTTACCATATCTACACCTGGAGTCTGCTCGTAAGCGAAAGGCACGCAGCGGATGGTAGCCTGAGTCTCCTCCTTGATCTTTGCCTCGGTCTCGGCTGTACCGTCCCAGTGGCAGAGGAAGAAACCGCCATTCTTAACACGCTCCTTGAACTCCTCGTAGTTGTCGCACTCATATACGTGAGCATCACGGTAAGCACGAGCCTTCTCGAAGATGTTCTTCTGGATATCTTCCAGCATATCCTTCACGCGCTCTACGATGCCGTCGAAGCTTACGTTCTCCTTCTCCAAGGTATCACGACGCATGATCTCGATGGTGTTGTTCTCCAAGTCACGGCCACCCATGGCGAGACGAACAGGTACACCCTTCAACTCGTAGTCAGCAAACTTGAAGCCAGGACGCTTAGCTGTGTTGTCATCATACTTCACGCTGATGCCCAACTCGCGGAGCTGGTCGATAACAGGTTGCAGCTTGGCAGTAATCTGAGCCAACTGCTCCTCGCCCTTGTTGATAGGAATGATCACCACCTGAATAGGAGCCAGCTTTGGAGGCAATACCAGACCGTTGTCATCGCTGTGAACCATGATGAGGGCACCCATCAGTCGGGTAGAAACACCCCATGAAGTAGCCCATACATACTCTGGCTTGTTCTCCTTGTTCAAGTATGTTACGTCGAAACTCTTGGCGAAGTTCTGACCCAGGAAGTGAGAAGTACCGCTCTGGAGAGCCTTGCCATCCTGCATCATAGCCTCGATGGTATAAGTGTTGAGAGCACCTGCGAAGCGCTCAGTCTCACTCTTCACACCCTGCAATACAGGAACGCCCATGTAGTTCTCTGCAAAATCAGCGTAAACCTTCAGCATCTCCTGAGCCTTTGCCTCAGCCTCTTCCTTGGTAGCATGAGCGGTATGACCCTCCTGCCAGAGGAACTCAGAGGTACGGAGGAATGGACGGGTACGCATCTCCCAACGCATTACGTTGCACCACTGGTTGCAGAGGATAGGGAGATCACGCCATGAATGAATCCAGTTCTTATATGTGTTCCAGATGATGGTCTCTGAAGTAGGGCGGATGATCAGCTCCTCATCGAGCTTGGCATTAGGATCCACCTCAACCTCTGTACCATCCTCTGTAGAACGAAGACGATAGTGAGTAACCACAGCACACTCCTTGGCGAAACCTGCCACGTGCTCAGCCTCACGAGAGAAGAAGCTCTTCGGGATGAGGAGAGGGAAGTATGCGTTCTGTACACCTGTCTGCTTAAACATCTTGTCGAGCTGCTGCTGCATCTTCTCCCAGATAGCGTAACCGTATGGTTTGATGATCATACAACCACGAACAGGAGACAACTCTGCGAGGTCAGCCTTCACTACCAAGTCGTTGTACCACTGACTGTAGTTGTCAGCGCGCTTGGTCAAATTCTTAAGTTCTTTAGCCATATTACTATTTTATATTTTATTTTTTATTCTTCTATATTATATAAAAGGTATCATCTTTTTTTTGTCATATATAGGGATTTTCCACCCCAAAATAGGAGATTTCCTTACCCTGTTTGGACAAATACCTTTAATTTTGCATGCAAAAATACAAAAAAATATTAGAAATCTCTCCTTATTGGAGAAAAAATACGTATCTTTGCATTTAAATAACATAAAATATAGGAGAATAAGTAATGAAAAAGATGAATTTTACAGTAGTAGCACTTTCAGCGCTGCTCGTTTTGGGAAGTTGTGGAACAAGCCAGAAGACAGGTACAGCTGCTGGTGCAGGTGCAGGTGCTGCCTTGGGCGCAATCGTTGGTGGTTTGTTGAATAATAGCCATCGTGGTACTGGTGCTGCTGTAGGTGCTGTTATCGGTGCTGCTGTAGGTGGTACTGCCGGTAATCTGATTGGTAAGCACATGGATAAGGTGAAGGCTGAGGCTGAGCAGGTGAAGAATGCACAGGTTGAGACTGTGACTGATGCCAACGGTTTGGCTACTGTAAAGGTTACTTTCGATTCTGGTATCCTCTTCCAGACCAATAAGTATGTTCTCAATGCCAATGCTAAGAACGATTTGGCTAGCTTTGCTACTGTATTGAAGAATAATACCGACTGTGAAGTTTCTATCCAGGGTTATACTGACAGCACCGGTAACGATGGTATCAACTTGCCTTTGAGCGAGAACCGTGCTAAGTCTGTATATAACTACTTGATGTCTTGTGGTGTAAAGAACTCTCAGATCAAGTCTGTTCAGGGTTTCGGTTCTTCTAATCCTGTTGCTGACAACTCAACAGCTGCTGGTCGCCAGGCTAACCGTCGTGTAGAGGTATACATGTATGCTTCTCAGGCAATGGTAAATGCTGCTAACAACGGTACATTGAAATAATGATACTCAAGAAGATTAGAAATATTGTAAGATGGGTGGTGGTGCTGTTTTTCAGTACCACCATTCTTGCTGTTGTAGCCTATCGTTTCATTCCGGTGTATTTCACTCCCTTGATGTTTATTCGCTGCTTTCAGCAAGTGGCTGATGGAGAGAGTATTACCTTGCATCATCATTGGGTTTCGATGGATAAGATTTCTCCCCATATGCCTGTGGCGGTGATGGCGAGTGAGGATGCACGATTCCTGAAGCATCACGGTTTTGACTTCAATGCCATTGAACATGCAGCCAAGAATAATGCCCATGGAGGAAAGGTGCATGGAGCCAGTACTATCAGTCAGCAGACGGCAAAGAATGTATTCCTCTGGCCTGGAAGATCATGGACCCGTAAGGGTTTTGAAGTTTATTTTACATTTCTTATCGAAATGATGTGGAGCAAGCAGCGTATCATGGAGGTTTATCTCAACAGTATCGAGATGGGATCGGGAATCTATGGAGTGGATGCTGTGGCTGAGTATCATTTCGACAAGAAAGCGCAGGATCTTTTCCGAGACCAGTGTGCCCTGATTGCTGCAACATTGCCTAATCCCCGCAAATTCAGTTCTCTTCATCCGAGTGCCTATATGAAGAAGCGTCAGCGTCAGATAGAGCATCAGATGAGATTCATTCCTTCCTTCCCAAAAGAAGGTGAGGACTATGATCCGGGTACGGCTGTAGGAGGATATAGGGGAAAGTAATGAGTGAGTAGTGATTAGTTTTTAGTGATTATTTTTCCGGCTAAATATTGATTAATGGATTTACTGAACGACTTGAATGAAGCGCAGCGAGCTGCGGTTGAATATATTGACGGACCGTCGCTGGTGATTGCCGGTGCCGGTTCGGGTAAGACGCGTGTACTAACCTATAAGATTGCTTATCTTGTTCAAAAAAATGAAGATTTACATTCTTTGTTGGTTTTGACATTTACTAACAAGGCTGCTAGAGAAATGGTTGGGAGATTTTCTTCATTGTTGGGAGATGACTTTGTCGGAAGGCAGCCTTATATGGGAACATTTCATAGTGTATTTGCTAGAATTTTGCATTGTGGAAATGCGGAAAAAATAGGTGTTGGAAATTATAATAGTAGCTTTACGATATATGATGAAACGGATTCTCGTTCTTTAATTAAAGCTATTGTAAAAAGTTTGCAATTAGATGAAAGAACATATAAACCAGCTCTTGTTCATAGTATTATTTCTAAAGCTAAAAATAATTTACAAGATCCTGCTAAGTTTCTGAGTGCTCATTCTGGAGAATTTGACAAAATCCAAGGATTGAATTACGAATCCTTATATAATATATATGTAGAGTATGTGCAAAGTTGCCGCTTGGCGAATGTTATGGATTTTGACGATTTGCTTTATTATACTTATGTTCTGTTCGCAAATAAGGAAAATGGGGTTTGTCGATATTATGCTTCTGTATTTAAATACATTCTGGTAGATGAGTACCAAGATACGAATAGATTACAGCAGAAAATTCTATCTTTGCTTTTTGAGGAAATGCCTAAAAAGAAAATTTGTGTTGTGGGTGATGATGCGCAAAGTATATATGCCTTTCGTGGAGCTGAAGTAAATAATATATTGAATTTCTGTGAAGAGTTTAAAGATATAAAAGGACAAAAAGCAAAGCTCTTCAAGCTGGAACAGAACTACCGTTCTACCCAGACTATCGTGAAGGCAGCCAACAGTCTGATTAAGTTTAACCGCAACCAGATCAAGAAGGATGTATATAGCGAAAATGCGGTAGGCGAGAAACTTCAGTATAAGCCGGCTTACAGCGACAAGGAAGAGGCGGTAATCGTGGCAAAGGACATTAAGCGCATCAAGCGTCAGGATGATTGCGAATATCATGATTTCGCCATCCTGTATCGTACCAATGCACAGAGCCGCAGCTTTGAGGAGGAGTTCAGAAAACAGGGCATTCCTTATCGCATCTATGGCGGATTGAGCTTCTATCAGCGCAAGGAAATCAAGGATATTATCGCTTATTTCCGACTGGTGGCCAATCCTGATGATGAGGAAGCCATCAAGCGTATCATCAACTATCCGGCTCGTGGAATCGGTGCAACAACGGTGATGAAGATTGCTGACTGTGCGCATCAGAATCAGGTGAGCTTCTGGGAGGTGATAGGCGAGCCTGCACATTATGGACTCAATGTTAACAAGGGTACATTGACGAAACTGGATAATTTCCGACTGCTCATTTCTTCATTTATCGAGCGTTCGCATACCACGGATGTATATGAATTGGGTGATGCTATCATCAAGGAGAGTGGCATCAGTCAGGATATCATGAGTGGTAGGGATGCCGATGACCTGGCAAGACAGGAGAACCTGGAGGAATTCCTGAGCGGTATGTCTGCCTTCGTCGAGGAGCGCAGGGAAGAGGGTAGGATGGATGAAGCCTATCTTACGGATTATCTGCAGGATGTGGCATTGCTTACTGATGCTGACAGTGAAGGGGCGAAGGATGAACCTCGTGTGTCCCTGATGACCGTTCATGCGGCTAAGGGTCTGGAATTTGCTACAGTCTTCATTGTAGGATTGGAGGAGAATATCTTCCCGAGTCCGCTGGCTGCCATGTCTGTCAGGGAACTGGAGGAAGAGCGCCGTCTGCTTTATGTGGCAATCACCCGTGCCGAGAAACATTGTATTCTGACAAATGCCAAGAACCGTTTCCGTTATGGCAAGATGGAGTTTGATAATCCTAGCCGGTTTATTGATGAGATTGATGCCAGCCTGATAGAGGCGCAGGATGAGATGAACGGTTCTTATTTTGGGGATACTTCTTCTTATAGAGAACGTTCTTCTTATGGTGGCGGATATGGCAATCGGATGCCTTGGGACCAGAAGCGCAGAATAAGCGATAGAGATGAGGATGTTCCGGAATGGAAGCGTGTGACATCGCAGTTCCGTCCGGATCCTAAACCGGCATCGGATACATCATCATCATCATCTTCTTCTTCTTCCTCCCGTGAGTCTATTTCTTCCGGTAATTTCAAGTCGGTAAGAGCTTTGGATGCTGCTCGTCGCATATTGGGGAATAACAGAAGTTCATCGGTATCTTCAACCTCTTCGGTGTCTTCTTCTGCCTGTTCTTCTTTCGGTGCTTTGAAGGAAGGTTGCAAGATAGAGCATCAGCGTTTTGGGGTAGGCATTGTCCGGAAGATTGAAGGTCAGGGCGAGAATGCGAAGGCTACTGTAGAATTTCAGAATTCCGGTGTCAAGCAGTTGCTCCTGAAATATGCGAAGTATACTATTCTGGATTAAACTTCTTTGATTGCAATGAGGGTGTGTCACAAGTCTAAATAATGACAGCCGAGGACGGGCTGAAAGAGCTTCTGCCCTTTCAGGGCGTATGGGATGTGGCTTATGATACACCCTCATTGCATTTTTTTATTTGTTATTGCAGATAGAGATACAGAGCGAGATGATGGCGAAGACCGTTCCTATTGCGCAGACTCCCAACCATCCAATCTGGGTCCAGGCAATGCCGGCACAGTAAGTACCCAATGAACCGCCGATGAAATAGGTGGTCATGAAGATGGTGTTGGCTCTGTTGGCTGCTTCAGGGATTTCCTGGATACAGCCACTCTGATTGCTGAGTTGCTGACATTGCAAGCCGATGTCTACCAGAATGATGGCTATGATGAGCCCGGTGTAGGTATCTCCGTAGAGATTGGCAATGCTCCAGGCGATAATTTGGAGTACTGCTCCGTAAAGACTCAGTTTTCTGATGCCGTATCGAGGAACGAGTTTGCCGATGCCGCTGGCTGCAAGGGCTCCGGCGATACCGCAGGCGCCCAATGTTCCTACCATCTCACTACCCGAAAAGAATGGGGCTTGAGCCAGGTGGAAAGCCAGACAGGACCAGATAGCCATCATACTGCCGAAACCGAAGGCGGCACGGATGGAGTAGAGACGGATGCGCGGATGATAGGCAAAGATTTCGAAGACGGTAATCATCAATCCTTTGTAGCTTCCGATATAGTTGCGTTTCATCTCTGGAATAATCTTGAGGGTGAGTGCCATGCAGATCAGCATCACGACAGCTGCGATGAGAAACATTTCTCTCCAGCCTAGCCAGTCGCCTACATATCCGCTGATGACTCGTGAAGCCAGGATGCCGGTGAGGAGTCCGGATAGTACGATTCCCATATTCCTGCTTTTGTTCTTGGGCGCAGAATACTGTCCGGCAATAGGGATGAAGAACTGCGGAATCACCGAACAGGCTCCCAGGAAGAGGGAAGCGCCCCAGAGGAGCCATACGTTATGTGCCAAGGCTATGATGATGGCCATGATGGCTGCTACCGTCATGTTGGTAACGATGATGCGGCGACGCGAGTAGAGATCGCCCATGGGAATGAGGAAACATAGGCCCAGGGCGTAACCTATCTGTGTGGCTACGGTGATGAGGTTGGCACTATGCTGGCTGATGCCCAGGTCATGGCGTATCATTTCCAGTAGGGGCTGATTATAGTAGCAGTTGGCTACAGTTAGTCCTGCTATCACAGCCATCGTCAGTAAGAGACTGCGAGGTATTCCATTGTTTTCTTTCAGTTGTATCATTTTTCTTTCAGTTATTTCTTCTGTTCTGTTCCGGAATCTGTTTGTGTTCAGGGAAAATTCCTCTGAAACATAGTGCAAAGTTACGAAAACTTTTTCTTTTCTCAAAAATCTGCTGACTGTTTATGCCATTTCCTTTGTATATTCTTCTATGCGTTCTTCCCGCTTTCCCTCGCGCGTACCTTATTATATATACAGAATTTTTCGATAGTCAAGAGCCTGGACAGGAAAAAATCGATGTTCGGGCACACATTTTACGATTTTGGGGCTTCAGGAGGATGGGAGTATGGCATCTTGTAAATGAACTTAAAATGCATGAAAAGTGTTAAAATCTTGGTGTTCCCGAGCACATTAAAAACTTTAACCTTTGTTAGCACTTTGTAAGTTGTTGATTATTAGATGATTGTGATTTTGTTACAAAATACCCCTAAAAAAAATCGCAAAAAAAAGTACGCCGTATCAAAAAAATGCTTACCTTTGCATCAGTTTTAATAAACGAATGATTGTTTTACAGATTTAAAAAGCAAAGAAAATGAAGAAATTAGTTTTTATGTTCGTAGCTATCGCAGCTATCTCTTTCGCATCATGTGGTAACAAAACAGCTCAGAACACAGCTTCTGCTGATTCTGACACAGCTCAGGTAGACACAACTGCTGCTGATACAACTGTTGCTGACTCAGCTGCTGCAGATTCTGCTAAGTAATTTAGAATTACTGACGAACAGAAATGAGAGAAACAACCGCTGGACCTTGGTCTAGCGGCTTTTTTTGTTTTATAGACCTAGAGTCTTGGGGGAGGTGAACGCCTTTTCTGCTAGCTACACTCCCTAAACCAATGGTCGCTGCTCGAAGGGTAAGGTAAAGACCAGTAGCAACTGCATCCCCTATACGCCCTGTAAGGGCAGAAGCTTTAAAGAAACCAAAGAATAAGATAAATATATGATAGATTCAAGTGCCTTCCAAGGCAAAAAGGCTGCCTATTACACTTTAGGTTGCAAACTCAATTTCTCTGAAACTTCCACTTTTGGCAAGATGCTCGAAGATATGGGCGTGATTACTGCTAAAAAGGGGGAGAATGCTGACATTTGTCTCATCAATACTTGCTCCGTTACTGAGGTTGCCGATCATAAGTGCCGACAGGCCATTCATCGCATGGTGCGACAGAATCCTGGTGCCTTTGTCATCGTCACCGGTTGCTATGCACAGCTGGAGTCAGAAAACGTGAGCAAGATAGAGGGAGTAGACCTGGTGTTGGGTGCCAATGAGAAGGCGAACTTGATTCAATATCTCAGTGATGCCTGGGCGCAGAAGTTTGCTGCTGAGAATGGTTTGCCTACAAATGGCGAAGCTCAGGAGCTGTCGGATTCTGCCCTTCATCAGCATCATAGCGTGAAGACAAAGGAAATCAAGACCTTCCAGCCTTCATGTTCCCGCGGCAACCGTACCCGCTACTTTCTGAAAGTGCAGGATGGCTGCAATTATTACTGTACCTATTGTACCATTCCTTTCGCCCGTGGCAATTCACGTAATCCTAGCATCGAGTCTTTGGTGGCTCAGTGTGAGCAGGCTGCAGCTGAGGGAGGTAAGGAGATTGTCATCACCGGTGTGAACATCGGTGATTTCGGTCAGACTACTCGTGAGCGATTTCTGGATCTCGTCAAGGCGATGGATAAGGTAGAGGGTATCAAGCGTTATCGTATCTCCAGTCTGGAACCAGATCTCTGTGATGATGATCTCATTGCCTATTGCGCAGAGAGTCGTGCCTTCATGCCTCATTTCCACATTCCGTTGCAGAGTGGAAGCGATGAGGTTCTGAAGCTGATGCATCGTCGTTATGACAAGGCGCTCTTCGCCCATAAGGTGAATCTTATCAAGGAGAAGATGCCGGATGCCTTCATCGGTGTAGATGTGATGGTGGGTTGTCGTGGTGAAACTCCAGAGTGTTTTGAGGAGTGCTATGAGTTCTTGAAGAGCCTGCCGGTTACGCAGCTTCATGTCTTCCCATATTCTGAGCGTCCGGGAACAGCTGCTTTGAAGATTCCGTATGTGGTAGACGAGAAGGAAAAGAAGAAGCGCTCTAAGCGTCTGCTGGAGCTGAGCGACCAGAAAACACAGGAGTTCTATGCCCAGTATATCGGTACTGAGGCAGAGGTGCTCTTCGAGAAGGCTTCAAGAGGCAAGGCTATGCATGGTTTCACCAAGAACTATGTACGTGTGGAGCTTTCACCAGCTCTTGCCAAGGAAGAATACGACAATCAGCTTCTCAAGGTTCGTCTGGGTGATTTCAATCACGACAAGACGGCGTTGAAGGCAGAGCTTGTTGATAGTTTATAGTTAATAGGGCTAATCATAAAGTTCAAAGTTCAAAGCTCAAAGTTCAAAGCTCAAAGTTCAATGTACTACAATGATTTTGGTTCCTGGATCCGGAAGCGGTTTCCTGACTTCCGGGTTCAGAAGATTTCGATAGATGCAGGATTCTCCTGTCCTAACAGGGATGGAAAAATCTCGAGCGGTGGATGTACGTATTGTGACAACCGTACGTTCAATCCAAGCTATTGCGACCGTAGGAAGTCGATAACGGAACAGTTGGAGGAGGGCAAGGCCTTCTTCAGTAGAAAATATCCTGATATGAAGTATCTGGCTTATTTTCAGGCCTATACCAATACCTATGCCAAGGTGGAACTTCTGCGGGAAATGTATGAGGAGGCGCTGCGGGTAGAGGATGTGGTAGGCATTGTGATTGGTACCCGTCC
>ERZ791912.1311-NODE-1311-length-11801-cov-3.311170_pt1 | contig 11801 bp, 9 predicted proteins | sample MGYA00510141_ERZ791912 | MGnify/ENA primary metagenome ERZ791912 (study PRJEB30046, sample SAMN00792082) | human gut metagenome | study: EMG produced TPA metagenomics assembly of the A metagenome-wide association study of gut microbiota in type 2... | reverse complement strand
GCTGAAATGTAATTCCGTATAATCTCTCAGTTCTGCCAGCAGACGCATGATCTCATCGTATTTATCATGTAAAAGCTGGTCGTGGATGAGGTCATTGGTATCACTGATGATCTCAAACAGCTTGCGGTGCTCATCATCGACAAATGTGATGCCGGTTTTGTATTTGTCCGTGAATGCAAATGGATCCTCTGTAGATTCTTCCGTAGGGATCATTTTCCCGATCATCATATCGCTGCTTAAAATATGATGATAAAGCCAGTGCACGAGGTAAGTAAGAAGTTCATTTAACGATCTCTTGGCATTGCGTGGTGATGTGGTATCCAGTTTAAATTCGTTGATCGTCTTTGCAAATGCAGCGTGTTCTGTCTTCTGGAGAGGAAGCTCAGGATCATGGATACTCTCCATATAAGCCTCCTCATGAGCAAGGTGCGTAGCTGCGTAATCTTTCAGGTTTGCGATCAGGCTTTGACCGATGGCTGTCACATCCTCTGTTTTCTCAACTAATTCGAATGCTTCATTTATCATCTGGAACAGACGCTTGTGTTCTTCATCGATTGCATCAATATGAAGCATACAGTCTTCTGTAAATTCGTACATAAAATCCTCCTTCTGTGTGTCATAAATCCGCAGCGCTTACGGAAAAGTGCAGTGGAATGTCTTTCGTGTTGCTACATTTATGTCATCATCATAGCACATGCTGGAAGAAAATTACAGTTGTTTTCGTGGAAATTATGCCATACTTTTACAGGTACTGCGGATGAAATTTGCAATAATCCTTTTCATCGATTCAAATTAATGATATAATTTTTCTGAAATGTTGACAGATATACATTTTATCTTCCTAAAATGTTGATGATTTACATTAAAAAGTGTTATTTATGTTGATCAGAGGTGCCTTATGTTAAAAAGAAAAGCAACAAATTTTATGAAAAACTGGATAAACACAAAGGATAAGAAGTGCCTTGTCGTTCAGGGTGCCAGACAAACAGGAAAGACATATACCGTTGAACGTTTTGCCGAAGAAAATTATGAAGAACTGATTGAAATTAATTTTAAACAGATGCCTTCTGCGATGGAGATATTTTCTGGAGATCTTACCGTAGATGCTATGGTTATGGGTATGCGGTTCCGCTTCCCTGAAAAGAAAATTATTCCTGGAAAAACATTGATTTTTCTGGATGAAATTCAGGAATGTCAGGAAGCGGTCACATCACTTAAATTTTGGGCGATAGATAATAAATATGATGTAATTGTATCTGGCTCACTTCTTGGAATCGACTACAAACGTGCCTCTTCTTATCCGGTTGGATATGTTGATTATTTGAAAATGTATGGGATTGATTTTGAAGAGTTTCTGTGGGGAATGGGAATATCCGGGGATATGATAGAAAATCTCTGTGGTTATCTGCGTTCTAAAATGATTGTGCCTGAAGCAATTCATTCGCAAATGATGAATTATTACAGACAGTACATTGCAATAGGTGGTATGCCAGAGGCAGTACAGAAATATATAGACACAAAAGATTTTAGGGAAATTGACAGGATACAGCGCAGCCTCTTACAGGGATACCAGTATGACATAGCACATTATGCAACAGCTGAGGAAAAGGTAAAAGCAGAGAAGTGTTATCTTTCTCTTGCAAAACAGTTACTGGATAAGGAAAACCATAAATTTCAATATAAAGAGGTCGAGCATGGTGGTCGGGCACAAAAATATTTTTCAAGTATTGAGTGGCTGCTTCGTGCGGATATGGTGCATTTATGCAAACTGGTAACAGATGTCAGATTTGATCTGGATGACTATGCAAGAGATGACTTTTTCAGGGCATACACAACGGATTTATCTCTTTTGATGGCGATGAAAGATTTTTCATTAAAGCAACATATCGTAGAAAATACGTTATTCGGAAACTCAAAAGGCGGTATATATGAATGTGCCATAGCAGATGCACTTTACAAGAAAGGATATCCGTTATATTTCTATAAAAATGAGACAACCAAGAGAAAAATTGATGTTATGATCCAAAAAGATGGTGTGGTAGTTCCGATTGAGGTTAAAAGTGGAAATACGCGGGCTAATTCCTTAAAATCTATTTTGAAAATGAATGCAGATATTCCTTATGGATACAAGTTTGTTGATGGTAATATAGGTGTAAGTGATGATGGTATCATTACATTACCGTTATATATGATCGCGTTTATTTAAAGTATTATTTTTTTCGTAGAAATAAATGTAGAATGCAATAAGATTGAATCATTAAAGGTTGTGAAAAAGCAATTTTTTGAAATCGAAAAAGACGGTTTCTATGGAACTTATTATGAAAATCCGAAAGGCTCAGACTGTGTGGTTATTGGATTATTTGGAGATGATCCCAATGATTTTATGGCAAAGTGTGGTGCAAAATGGTTACATAAAAACGGAGTGGATTTCGCTGCTTTTCCTGTCAATCCAAGACCAGGGGTGTAGTTCTCGGTTATTACTTGGTATGTTATAATCCCCACCACATGAACACTAACGCAATCGCAGCTGTAGTTCCCGGTTATTACTTGGTATGTTATAATTTATGCACTTATACCCTTTTAATGATTTAGCTGTAGTTCCCGGTTATTACTTGGTATGTTATAATTTTTTATAGAATAAAAGGCGCAAAACCTTGGCTGTAGTTCCCGGTTATTACTTGGTATGTTATAATTCGCAGCATGTACATCCGATTTCTTTGAGAGCTGTAGTTCCCGGTTATTACTTGGTATGTTATAATTATAAGCCTCTTAGAGCGTTTTATTTCTTTGCTGTAGTTCCCGGTTATTACTTGGTATGTTATAATATGCCATAGAAAGCTATAACGCAGTGCATGCTGTAGTTCCCGGTTATTACTTGGTATGTTATAATAGGGAACGGAAAACCCTGCATAATCCAAATGATTATGCAGGGTTTTAACTTTCAAAAAACAAATAAAAAATGATTATAGTAGACGGAAAAAACACATTTTAAGAAAAAATCAAGAAATATGAAAAGCATTTTCCACTATATCCCTAAACAAAGCCGTACTTGCCTTACTCGGGCATACGGCTTTTCGCTTTATATCTATGCTACCTATTAAAAGGCCTTATTTTGATACTCGTTTTTAATAGCGGAAATGTTCTAAGCAATTCATTATTGAATATTTTCGATGTGTAACCATAGTTCTAACTTCTGTGGTTTAAATATTTAAATAGCAATTTTTTGTTGATTTAAATTAAAATGTACAAATTATTGGACAGTTAAAGTGCTATATCTTCAGTAATGAAAAATCAGCAGGGAAAACCCTGCTGAAGGAGAACAATATTCTCCATATTATATTTTCAATCCGCGTAGTAAAATACGACAATCTTTATTATAAATAATAACGTATGAATGTCAATTGGTAAAAATATTATTCTATAATATGGATAATATATTGACAAACAGGGTATGAAAGAATAATATGAAGATAGGAGGAAAGAAAAATGTATCTGGCACACAAGGAAAATGAAAAAAAGCAGGAATTAACAGTACATTTACTGGAAGCGGGACAGTATGCACAGAGTGAAGGAGAAAAGATAGGAATAGGAACATTAGCTACACTTTGTCTGCAATTGCATGATGCAGGAAAGTTTAGTACTGAATTTCAGGCATATATCAAGCAAGAAGATGATCTACCCAAAAGGGGAGCAGTAAATCATAGCTCTGCAGGAGCTGAATTATTAATGCAGGAATTTAAGAACAGTCCCTATCATTCAGTTCAAGATATGAGGCTTTTGATAGAGCTTATTTCATATACGATTACGGCACATCATGGAATTTATGACTGCATAGATGAAGATGGCGAAGACAAGTTTGAAGTCAGATTGAATGTGGTTGAAAAAGAAAAACTGGATGAAATTGCAAGACTGTGGTTTGAAGAAATGCATTTTACAAAAGATATGTTATGCAGTCAGATGAGAAAGGCATATGGTGAATTCATAACCGCTTTTTTGAAACCATTAAAACAAATCTGTCAGAATGGACAGACAGAAGGCACAGAGAGATTTTTTTATATGAGCTGTATGGAACGATTGCTTTTGTCTTTACAAATAGACTCAGACTGGACAGATACAGCAAGAGCAATGGGTGACAGTATGCTTGATGATAATATGGAAACTGCAAACGTATATCAGAAGGCTTTGAAAAATTATCAGCAATATATGGATAAGCTGGAAAAAGAAGCACAGGAGAATCTCAGAACAGAGAAACAAAAACAAATCTTCGAACTGCGAAAAAAGATTAGAGAAGAATGTATGAATTTCTCAGAGACATCATATGGAATATATCGGTTATCACTTCCGACAGGTGCGGGAAAGACGTTAGCATCTTTGGGATATGCACTGAAAGTGGCAGCAAAGAGAAAAACATCGGAAGTTTCTCACATTTTTTACATAAGTCCTTATATATCCATCACAGAACAGAGCACTGAAGTGATAAAAAAAGCAGTCGGAAACGAAGAATGGGTGATGGAACATCACTCAAATGTCAGCAATTCTGATGAACAGGAGAAGCAGATAGATACTGCATGGAAGGAACCGATTATCTGTACAACTATGATTCAATTTTTGTATACGTTGTTTTCACAGAAAAATAAAAGCATCCGCCGTTTTCATCAATTGAAAAATTCAGTGATTATTGTGGATGAAGGGCAGGCACTGCCGGTGCAGACAATACACACATTTAATCTTATGATGAATTTCTTATGTTATGTATGTCATGCGACTATTATTTTGTGTACAGCCACCCAACCGCAATTGGCATCTGGCAATATAAAAAGAAAGATTCTATATACAGCGCCTAAGGATATGGTCACAGGAGTGTGTGATATTTTTCAGCGTTTTCAGCGTACGAACATCTCTTTTGAAATAAATGAGCCAGACACATTTGAATCACTGGGAGAGAGGATAAGCCATGATTTCCAAAAAGAACGGACAATACTTCTAATTTTGAATAAAAAAGAGACGGTTGGAACATTTTTTGATTACATAAAAGCAGAATTGAAAGATGTGAAGATTTTTTATCTGACAACAAACTTATGTCCGGAACATCGGAGTGATCAATTGGAAAGCATAAAAAATTATCTGAAAAATAGTACAGAAAAAGTTTTGATTATAAGTACAAATCTGATAGAAGCGGGAGTGGATCTGTCAGTCAATCATGTCTATCGTTCACTTGCAGGATTGGACAATATCGCACAGGCGGTAGGTCGTTGCAACCGAAACGGGGAAATGGAGCAGGGGAGGGTTACTGTAATTCAATTAGTTGGAGATGAATTTGAGGTGATTCGAACAGCTCAGAAGAAAACGGAAGAAGTCTGTGAAAAATATAATCAGTCCAATAGTACGGAGAGTATTATTTTCCCAGAGTGGATGGATTGGTATTATGAAATTTATTATAAGGAAGTCAGCAATAAAATGGATTATGATATAGGAAAAGGCGAAACAATATATAAATTATTGAGCAGTGGATTTCCGGGAGAACGGAAACATTTCATCAGACAGGCATTTAAAACAGCAGGAGAAAACTACAGACCGATTCAGGAAGAGGGAAAAACAGTGATAGTTCCATATAAAGAGGGAATGGATATCCTTGAAAAACTGGAAACAGCGCAGACGGTATCTGATAAAAAAAGATTATTAAGAAAGATACAGCGTTATACGGTGTCTGTTTATGAAAATAAATTAAAAGAATGCTTACAAAATGGAGTGATAGAAGAAAGCAGGCTTTTACCAGACGTATATGTAGCTAAAAATTATGATATGGAAAAAGGACTGCTCAATGAACTTGTATTACAATATTATTGAAAAAGGGGGAAAGAAGAATGGAAAGAGAAAATGCAATAGAATATAAAGTCTATGGGAAATATGCACTTTTCACCGATCCATTAACGAAAACAGGAGGCGAAAAACTGTCATATCAGGTGCCAACGTATCAGGCATTGAAAGGAATCACAGAAAGTATTTACTGGAAACCTACGTTTACGTGGGTGATTGATGAGTGCAGAGTGATGCATCCAATACGGACAGAGTCAAAGGGAATGCGCCCGATAAAATATCAGGGAGGAAACGATCTGGCATCTTACACATATTTAAAAGATGTAGAATACCGGGTGAAAGCACATTTTGTATGGAATGAAAACAGACCGGATCTTGTAAATGACCGGAATGAGAATAAGCATTATCAAATTGCAAAAAGAATGTTAGAAAGAGGAGGCAGGAGAGATATTTTTCTTGGAACAAGAGAATGTCAGGGATATGTAGAACCCTGTACAGTGATGGAAGGAGAAGGATTCTATGACAATGATGGAAATATTTCTTTTGGAATCATGGTACATGGAATTACATATTCGGATGAAGCAGTCAGGGAGAATGAGAAAAAGCATATGACGATCCGGTTATGGAATGCATACATGAAAGACGGAGTGATTAGATTTCCGGAACCGGAAGAATGTCAGATCAGAAAAGTAGTTGCGGAAATGGAAATGAAAACATTTGACGAAAAAAATTTCTGTGGAATAAGGGAATTTGAAAGGGGGAATCTTTTTGGGCTGGATACAAATGCTTGAAAAAACATATGACGCATGCGAAGCGATTGTGGGGAAAAAGGTAAATGAAGATCCAATCTTACTTCCAATCTCGCATTCTACAGCAAATGCGCAGATAGAAGTGACGATTGACCTAAAAGGTAAATTTATGCCGGCTTTGTCCGGAATCATTCCAAAGGATGGGGAAGATAAAATCACGATTATCCCAGTAACCGAGGATTCGGCTTCGCGAAGTAATGGAAGTTGTCCGCATGCATTATGTGACAAACTTTGCTATGTTGCAGGAGATTATTCATTATACACAAACGAGGACAAGACAGAATACTATAATGATTACATTAATAGTTTGAGAAAATGGACAAGCTCTGAATTTTCCAATAAGTGGCTGCAATGTGTATATCTTTATTTGAAAAAAGCTACACTGATTCAGGATTTAATAAAAGCAAAATTATTGGTATTGGCTGAAGATGGTTTTCTGTCCGAAAATGAAAATAAAATTCAGTCAGTTGCCCAAAAAGATGCGATGGTAAGATTTGCAGTATGGGATAATGGAGAAAAACATGAATTGTGGAAAGAGCCGGAAATGTATCACTCTTTTATCGAGTATTACAAGACTAATTTGCATAATTGTAATATAGATTATGTGACGGGTGAAAAGATACAATGTTCTGAAAAACATCCATCGAAAATCAGAAATTCCGGGGATAAAGCAAAGATTTTTTCGGCAAATGATACCTCTGGTTTTACTTACCGGGGAAGGTTCGCGAATCGTGAGCAGGTTGCCAGTATTGGATATGAAACTTCGCAGAAAGCACATAATGCTTTGCGCTGGCTGTTAGCAAGGCAGGGAAAATATATAGACGGTGAGATGACTGTGGTGTGGAAGCTTCCACAAAATCTAAAAGAAAAAGATTCTAATCTGGCGTTGGATGTAGTTGATTTATTTGGAGATACACAGGAAACATTTTTGGCAGATTTTGACTGGGCAGCAGAATGCAGGGACGAGGATGACATAGAACTCGACAGAAAATTTGCAGAGAAATTGAATCAGGCGATGGCTGGATACCGGGCAAAACTCCAACCGGATGATGAAGTAATCATTTTGTCGGTTGATGCAGCAACAACAGGAAGGTTAGCTGTTACTTACTATCAGGAAGTTCCGGGAAATGAATTTATAGACAGAGTTCTTCACTGGCATCAGAATTGTACCTGGCCACGATGGATAAAATTACATGAAACAAAAAAATGGGTGTTCATAAATAACACAGCGCCATCACCAAATGAGATAGCACTTGCTGCGTATGGAACAGAACAGGAAAAAGGATATCTGGCATGTAGTGATAAACTGAAAAAAACTACAATCCGAAGAATTTTACCGTGTATTATCGGATTAAGCCCGAAAATACCGGCCGATATTGTGAAAGCTGCTGTAAACAGGGCTTCAAATCCACAGGCATACAGCTCTTTTGTGTGGCAGAACTGTGTGGCGCCGGTGGCTTGTGCAATGATAAAATATAATGAATTTGATGGGAAGGTGAATAGTATGGAGCTAGAGAAAGACAGAAGCTATCTGTTTGGACAATTACTTGCTATCCTTGAAAAAGTCGAGGAGAGAGCACTATATTTACAGGAAAGTAAAACAGATGACAGACTTACCAATGCAAAGAAAATGTGGAATGTGTATACCAGACGTCCGGCAATCACTTATGAAAGACTCTATAGTCATATAGTGAGAGCATATCTGAAACGGTTAAATCCGGGTGCAAGAGCGAAAATAGAAAACGAAATAATGCAGATCATAAATGTTCTTCGGGAAACAGATGGATTCAACAACAATCCTTTGAATGAAAGATATTTACTTGGTTATTACGAGGAAAGAGAAAAATTAATGAAATCAAAAGGCGAAAAGTCGAATGAAGGAGGAGAAGAGTAATGGGAGCATTTACAAACAAAATTGATTTTGAAGTGGTGATTATGGTAAATCATGGAAATCCGAATGGGGATCCATTGAATGGAAATCGTCCAAGAGAAGATTTTGACGGATTCGGAGAGATTTCGGATGTATGTCTGAAAAGAAAAATCAGAAATCGTCTGCAGGATATGGGAGAGAAAATTTTTATACAAAGCGAAGAACGCTGTGATGATGGATGCAAGAGTCTTGCAGACAGGACAAAGACAAATGATGAGATGCAGAAAGCATTGAAAGCAAAGGATAATGAGGCATATGCAAAAGCTGCATGTAAGACGTGGATTGATGTGAGAGCATTTGGACAGGTATTTGCTTTCAAAGGAAATTCCGTATCAGTTGGAGTGAGAGGACCTGTAACAATTCAGTCAGCATTCAGCGTAGATCCTATTGATATTGAAAGCATACAGATCACGAAAAGTGTAAATTCAGAAACAAGCGATAAAAGAGGGGCAGATACGATGGGAATGAAGCATCGTGTTAATTTTGCCATGTATACCGTGAAGGGAAGTATTAATCATCAGCTTGCAGAAAAGACAGGATTTTCAGATGAAGATGCGGAAAAGATAAAAGAAGCGCTCAGGACGCTTTTTGAAAATGATGCATCATCTGCAAGACCGGACGGAAGCATGGAAGTGGTAAGGGTTTACTGGTGGAAACATAATTGCCCGATGGGACAATATTCTTCTGCAAAAGTTCATCGCTTACTGAAAATTGAGAAGAAGACAGAATTTCCAAAAAGTATTGATGATTACGAATTTACATTAAATTCTTTACCAGGATTGGAAGTGGAAATAATTGAAGGAATATAAAGAAGACGATTATCTGATGATCTCCGGGATACAGCATTTTGCGTTTTGTAGAAGACAATGGGCATTGATTCATCTGGAACAGCAATGGACTGAAAACTACAAGACAATGGATGGAAACTTTATGCACAGACAGGCGCATAATGGGGCATCCCACGAGAAAAGAAAAGATATCATCATTTCTCGTGGAATGCCGGTTTTCTCACGAATAATGGGTGTGAGTGGGATTTGTGATATTGTGGAATTTCATGCAGATGAGTCTGGTACTTTGATACGTACATTTGGTGGGAAATATACGCCATTACCGATAGAATATAAAAGAGGAAAACCAAAAGATCATGATGCGGATATCCTGCAGGTAGCTGCACAGGCCATGTGTCTGGAAGAAATGTTGGATTGTACAATTACACAGGGCGCATTGTATTATGGAGAGATAAAGCATCGTGTTAATATTCAGATTACAGAGGGTATCAAGCAGAACGTAAAAGATATGTTTGATGAAATGCATCAATATTATGAAAGAGGTTATACACCAAAAGCAAAAAAGAAGAAAGCATGTTATGTGTGTTCTTTAAAAGATTTGTGTCTGCCGGAACTGGAAAAAACGGGAAATGTTGAAACATACATGAATAATATATTGGCAGAAGATTTGGAGGATAACACATGAAAAAATTGTTGAATACTCTCTATATCACATCCGAGAATAAATATTTATCTCTGGATGGAGAAAATGTGGTGATTAAAGAGGAAGGTGCAGAGCTTGGAAGAATGCCACTTCATAATCTTGAAATGATTGTAACGTTTAGCAGAGCAGGAGCCAGTCCGGCGTTGATGGGAAAATGTGCAGATAATAATATTTCAATTGTATTTTTGACGCCGTCCGGCTCATTCCTGGCAAGGGTAGAAGGAAAGACAAAAGGAAATGTGCTTCTGAGGAAGAAACAGTATGAAGTTGCAGCAGACGAGCAGGAAAGCCTAAAGATTGCACGCAATACGATTGTCGGAAAAGTTTATAATGGACGGTGGGTAATCGAGCGTACCATAAGAGATCATTCACTACAGACAGATGCAGATAAATTAAAAATTGTTTCAGAGAGGCTTCGGGATAAAATACCTGATATCAGAATCAGTAACAACAAAGATCAACTCAGGGGAATAGAGGGTGAACTTGCGTCACAGTATTTTTCTGTTTTTGATGAATTGATTTTACAACAAAAAGAAGATTTCTATTTTCATGAGAGAAACAGAAGACCACCTCTGGACAGGGTAAATGCATTATTATCATTTGTATATACACTATTAACAAGCATGATGGCAGCATCGTTAGAAACAGTTGGACTGGATCCATGTGTCGGATTTTTACATGGAGATAGACCTGGAAGATATTCACTGGCATTGGATATGATGGAAGAACTTCGGCCTGCGCTGGCTGATCGTTTTGTTTTGCGCCTTATTAATAAAAGGATGGTGGGCAAAACAGATTTTATAGAAAAAGAAGATGGAGCAATCTTATTGACAGATGATGCCAGAAAGAGAGTGCTTGACGAATGGCAGAAGCGAAAACAGGAACAGATAATACATCCATATTTAAAAGAAAAGATTCAGTGGGGAATGGTTCCTTATATGCAGGCAATGTTTTTGGCAAGATATTTACGTGGAGACATTGATGCATATCCGCCATTTTTGTGGAAATAGAGGTGATATTTTGCTTGTATTGATTACATATGATGTTAATACAGAAAATGAAGCAGGAAAGAGCAGACTTCGTAAAGTAGCAAAACAATGTGTAAACTATGGAGTACGAGTACAAAATTCTGTTTTTGAATGTATTGTAGATGGTGCCCAGTGTCGCATGCTGAAAGGAAAACTACAGGAAATTATAGACGAAGAAAAAGACAGCATTCGTATTTATTATTTAAACGATAAACAAAAACAGAAAATAGAATGTCTGGGTGTAAAAAAAGGAATATCAGTAGAAAATACGCTGATATTTTAAAGTGGTGCGGATCATAAGCGAACATGAAAAAGCGGATGATTCGCACCGGAAAAATGCAATATTTTTTGTGTTGCATAAAATAATTATTGCGGTTTTGATGGAATTATATAGACACTATGCAATAATTATTGCAGAGATGCATAAGGAATATTGTGCATTTTTGCTGTCGCTCCTCTTGTAGGAGCGTGGATTGAAATAATCAGCATCGCAGGTGCTTTTGTGTGATTGATGTCGCTCCTCTTGTAGGAGCGTGGATTGAAATAATTATTACTGTGGATCAGAGGTATATGCCGGAGGTCGCTCCTCTTGTAGGAGCGTGGATTGAAATTAATATATAATATTGTTAAAAATGTCATTTATAGTCGCTCCTCTTGTAGGAACGTGGATTGAAATAATGTTTCAATATTTGGATATAACACTTCAAACTCGTCGCTCCTCTTGTA
>ERZ791912.1309-NODE-1309-length-11804-cov-8.022215_pt1 | contig 11804 bp, 7 predicted proteins | sample MGYA00510141_ERZ791912 | MGnify/ENA primary metagenome ERZ791912 (study PRJEB30046, sample SAMN00792082) | human gut metagenome | study: EMG produced TPA metagenomics assembly of the A metagenome-wide association study of gut microbiota in type 2... | reverse complement strand
CTCCTGTCTGTTCGATAACTCCTCGGTGAAGTTATGTAAAGCACGACACGCCGTTGCTGTTCGCACCGTCAGGTGCGAACCATGAGCAGGGTTTGGGGTGGGACCGCGTTTGCGAAGCGCAGCGCAGCAATGAAAGCCCCAGTGGGGCTTTTAAGCGGCAGCGCGGTCTGCGACAGCAGATGGAGGGGCGTTGCCCCGACAAGCGCTACCCCAACAAGATCACTTGGAAAACTCGCAAGAGTTTCAGAAGTGAAGTCCCAGTGGAGCACAACATTTTCAAGAATTGAAAATTTGTGGCCACGGGACGGTTCTTGCCCTCTACCGCTGCGCTCAAAACGTATTTTTAACAAATGTTTCCGAATTGTTAAGACGCAAAAATAAGTAGAGAGTTCCACTGCTCGTGTATGTTGATCGCCGTTTGCTCCGAACGAAGTTCCTGCCCCTGTTTTGCAGCGGCGTTGTCCGGCTCGCTCACGGAAAGTGTGAGGTCATGGCACGGTATCACGTTCAGACGGCTTATGAAGGATTCAAGGTTCAGTATGAAGAAAGCTAGGCGCAGTGCGGACACTACGTCCGGCTTCTTTCAAGCACAAGCATAACACTTTGAGGTTGTGCGATCAACAACTGAAAACAAATTTCGGAGAACTGCACAACTACAAAAGGTTCTATTTGTAAAAAAATACCGCCCATGCAGCGCAGCGATGATTTTGTCGGGTGAAACAGCGGCAAAATGAATCGGGTGTGTTGCGGGGCGGTATCGGAACTCCACACAGCGTCTTAAACAAAAGAAAATGCGAGCGACGTCAGTGACGGCACTCGCACAAAAGATTACTCTTTTTAATATCAATGATATTATATGTGAACTAATTCAACTTGTCAACAACTTTTTTCAGAAATTCAAAAGAAGTTGCTATCAATTTGTTTCCTTCTGGACCTTCAAAATAATCTATATGCCTTTGCATTCGACCGTTTACGAATTCAGTGAGTTGCTTTATCCGACGTTTTTTGACGGAAGGGCTAACAATTTTGTTATAAGCATATAGCAAGCAGACAATTTCAAACATCGGACGGCTTGTCAATTTACTGCGGCGTTCACCAGCTGAGATATTGTCGAGTGATGCAATAAAGGCCGAGATCTCAGGTGATGGCCTTGTTGTGCTCGTGCGAGACAGCGCATTGAGCAAACAGTTATTATGCGCGCAAGCATTGCGCAAACTTTTGACCGGATTCAAAACTCTTTGGTGTAACAGTGGTGTAAACTGTGGATTTCGCTCTGCATAAAAACGGTACATACGCAAAAATTCGCCAAATCCAATCAGTTCTTCCAGAACCCACATTGGACAATCAACGTCATAAATACGTGTTGATAGATACGCCTGCGGACTCTGTGCCGGGAAAACAGAACATACTGCAAAATACTTTTCAATTAGTTCGCCTGTAAAGGAGGCGTCTGTTTTTCGTTCGATAGCTGCCAAAATCTCCGGGTATTGTGCAAGAAAATCACGGACGATTGCATAGCCGTCTTCACTCGTATTTTCTTCTAATTCACGCAGAAGCGAAACTTTCAAATCATGCTCTACATCAATGCACATTTGCAGAAGAAGCTCCCTTAGGTAAAAATCCAGTGTAGACAGCTCAGTCAAATATGCAAACTCAAGATGGATGTATTTTCCTGCATTTGGGCCAGCAATATGTTTGGGGTAATTTTTTCGATAAGATGCTGTGCGCAGATAATTGTTTCTCTGTGAAAAACATTCTACGGCCTGTTCTTCTGAAATGAGATGAAATTGGATACCTTTTTCATCATGGAGCATCTGAACAAGTTCTTCCGCAGTCTTTTTCGGTTTCATTTTAGAATTTTCGATTATGCTCACATCCTGTTCAATCGTTCTTTTTCAGTTGCCCCATCAATTCCTGAAAACTTTCCAGAGCACTCTGCAAATTTTCAATAATATCCGCGGCAAGTTCGTCCGGCGCAGGGAGAGTGTCCAAATCGGCAAGCGACTTGTCCTTCAGCCAGAAAATATCCAGACTGGTTTTATCACGTTCCAGAATTTCATCTACCGTGAATCTGCGCCAGCGGCCTTCTGGATTTTCCTGTGACCATGTTTCTGTGCGTTCGTGGCGGTTTTCCGGATGATAGCATTGAATGAAATCCTGCAAGTCAGCGTCCGTCATGGGATGCTGACGAAGCGTAAAGTGAACATTTGTGCGAAAATCGTAGATCCAGACTTCCTTTGTCTGACGCTCTGGGCTGGCGGGACGCTTATCGAAGAAAATCACATTTGCCTTTACACCCGGCTTGTAAAAAATGCCGGTTGGCAGACGGAGAATGGTGTGCAGATCCGTGGTGTCCAACAGCTTTTTACGGATGATCTCGCCTGCACCACCCTCAAACAGAACGTTATCCGGTACAACAACGGCCGCCTTTCCGGTCGACTTCAGAATCGTATTGATATGCTGGATAAAGTTGAGCTGCTTATTTGAGCTGGTCGTCCAGAAATCCTGCCGGTTGTAGACCAGATCCTCTTCTTCCTGCTCCTCTTCTTCATTGGTGAAGGTGATGGAGGATTTTTTACCGAACGGCGGGTTCGTCAGTACATAGTCTACACGATAACCCGGGTCAGACAGCAGCGCATCCCCGCGCATGACGGGGACTTTGCCGTACAGGTCACCGATATTGTGCAGATACAGATTCATCAGGCAGAGTTTGAAGGTTGCAACCACAAGTTCAGTTCCATAGAACGTTTCGTTTTTCAGGAATTCTTTCTCTGTGCGGTCGAGTGCATAGTTCTTTGGGTCAGCCAAGAACGCCTGTGCAGCAAGGAAAAAGCCGCCGCTTCCGCAGCAGGGGTCAGCAATCGTCTTTTTCGGTTCCGGGCGCAGACAGGCCACCATTGCTTTGATGAGCGGGCGGGGTGTAAAATACTGCCCTGCACCACTTTTTACGTCTTCTGCGTTCTTTTGCAGCAACCCTTCGTAGATCTCGCCCTTCACATCGGAGGACATGGACACCCAGTTTTCCTTGTCGATCATCTGCACCACGCGGTACAGGATGGAAACATTGCTGATTTTGTTGACGGCCCCTTTGAAGATCTGCCCTAAAATGCCGCCCTCATCGCCCAGCCGTTCCAGTATAGCGCGGTACTGATTTTCCAGCTCTGCGCCCTTAAGCGTGTTCATATCCGACCAAGCATAACCTTTAGGGATGCCGGTTTCTCGCTTATACGGCGGGCGGGAGTATTCATCGGACATTTTCAAAAAGATCAGGTAAGTAAGCTGTTCAAGATAATCACCGTAGGATACGCCGTCATCCCGCAGCGGATTGCAAAGTCCCCATACTTTGGAGACGATATTAGAAGATTGTTCTGACATATATTTTCTACCAACATTTAGTGTTTTGCTTTTATACGAAAGCGTTTTGAAGAGTCTTTTTGAGTATTTTTATTACTATGGGATTCTACTGTTTTTTCCTTTTTCAGAAAAGGCTGTCTCAAGCCTTGTGGCAAAGTCAAAAGTTTCTCAGCATATGTTGTAACCGCAGCTAAACAAATTGCTACTAAATATAGACCTGCCATTATGAAAAACATAACTATATCCATAAATAGTGGATCTATGGTTGTTATATGACTAGAGGGGAAGACGCCTTTACTTTGCGAGCTGTCAATCAAAAACATAACACCAATAGCAATTAGAAGTATCGTCACCATCCCAACATATCTTCTCCAAAATTTCGCAGTAGTCATATAGTACAATGAGTTCTTCTGTTTATGGAGATTTGGATTTTCTTTTTCTTTAAAAGTTCCTCCCTTAATTTCACAATCAAAAGAAATATCGCTTCCTTCATGAACAATTTGAATAGTTACCCCCTGCTTTGGATCGATGTAATCAAAATTCAAAACAGCCATCTTGTCTTCGACTCGTTCAATTTCAAATTTGTTAGTTTCTCTATTAGTCGCAAGAATTTGAATATCTAGTATTCTTGATTTTTCGCTGGGATATATTTTAAGTGTATTTCCTGATACAATATCTGATCGATTTATAGTTTGAGTTCCTGTATTCCAGATAGTACAAGTCGTTACAGTAATATCATAAATTTCTTTGTTTTCAAAAAGAAGATGGAGTTTTGGAACACGTTTTTTTCCGCTAGAAATCAGTTGTTCAGATTGGACTATCATATAGGAAAGCTCTTTTTTGCTTTTTCCTTTTATACCGTAGTAAAATGCTGCAATTAACCCAGCAACACCTATCAGCCAACCGGATAAGGTGAATAACGGATTTTGAACCCAAGATAAGTTCATGACTTTTACCTCACAATATATTAAACATCTGCTTCAAAATACTCTGCCGCAATGCATCCGCCTGTGCAAGCGCGGTATCAACTGTTTTTTCAATGCTATCGCAAACGGAAAGCCTGTCCGATATTTGTTTTACCAATTTTTCTTGCTCCTGCAAATCCGGTACACCAATAGGAAGATTTGCATAAGCAGATACATTTAGGTGACCTTGTGCGGCACCTCGTTCATTTTTCTTTACAATAGCTCTACCCATCGGAGAATTGGTGTATTGTGCTAAGAATTCCGGAATAACTTTGGATATATCCGGAACGGCAATGACCACATCTATTGCATTGTATCCATTATACCGCGCAGGAACGACCGATGCCATTCCCAAATTTGCTCCAGAACGTGAGATAAGAACATCATTTGTGTGAACTTCACTTCTACAATTTTGCTGGTGACCTTCTTTTGAAATCATCACCCAGTCAGTATCGTTAATATATCCTCTACGAACATTTGCATTGCGAAAAGCAGGAACGCCATTTTCGGAAACATAATATTGAGTTGGTTTTATAACAATGCCAACCTTTATATCTAAGCAAACGTCTTTTATATGAACCGATGTTGTTGAGACAGAATCAAAAATTTCCTTTAGCACAGCCTGCCGATATACCTCTAACTGCTCTTTTGTAGTTTTAAGAGTATCAACAGCCTTATCAAGCTCCGAGAAAAGTTCTTCGATGCGGGCAACAATGCGGAATTGCTCGTCTAATGGGGGAACATTCATTTCGATATTTTCCAAATCTCGTTTTGCAAGACTAGGAATTGTAGTCGATTTATCTAATGCTTTGAAATTAAAATAACAACAAAAATAATAAAGATATTTTGACACAAGTTGTTGACTCGGAATCAATCCGAATGCTGTATCAACATTCCAAAATGGTTCATTAACATAGAGCGGGCTATTGATTGTACCCTTTCGTCCAATAATAGTTGTTCCAGCAGGGCAAAGATACTCTTTAGAATACCCTATAATCCCACCACTTCCATAGATAGGATAACAGCCATTTATATCTGCAACATCTTTCTGATTTTTCCCGCTCTTTATTTCAAGAACTTCTTTCCATTTCATATTCGAGCTTATCAAGTGCCTTTCTTCCGTCCTTCCATAAACTCATTGCTTTCGTTTATAATGTCTTTTATCTCATCTTTAGTTCGATAGTCATTCGGAATCCAAGAATTGATTTCTTTTACGACAAATGGAAGCCTAATAGCCTTCTTATCATCGTAATTAAAATTTGAAAAGTATGTAATATCTGCACCATCAAATGTAAAATTATCTGGAGGAAAAAAGAAAGCAATAATTCCTAATGGATAACACGCCATCTCACATAAGGGAGAAAATTCAAAAGAATTCATATTCCAAATTGCTGTCAAACCATCGAATCGACCCAAGTCGCTATCTGTTGCATAAAGAAAAATTCTAACTTTCTTGGAGTTTAATCCCTTTTCATCCTTGGTCAAAACAAAATGTTTTAGCGCTTGTAGTTCCTTGGCCGCTTGATGAAGAGCTGTAAAAGGAAAACTCTCAGGATATTGAATGGATGGGTCAGGACTGTTAAGAGAACAGATTATGGAGATAATCTGTTTAATAAATCTTAACGGATAAACTTCAAATTCAATTTCAGTAATTGATGGATTGGCTTTATAGCATAAAAGTGCTTGTGCAAACTGATAGGACACTTCTTGGTAAGACTTTCCATACCATGCACCTGTTAAATTATTGCAATCTTTGCAGAGGGTATATTTTCCACTCCCAAGTTGAGCGTTCTGGTATCGAATATTTTTCATATCCCATGGATCATTTGAACTGCCTATAAATTTTTCTCCACTATATAATTTAACTGGACGTTGGTTAAATGCAGCTCTTGGTGGAATATGCTCAAAGGTTAAATCTTCAAAATATCTATTACACAGTGCGCAAACACCCGGATGTTTTATTTTCATTTACGCTACCAATTCCTCATTCAATTCGTCCAAAATCTCCTGATACTTTTCCCCGAACACCCGATAGAACCCACCCAAGCCGCCTTTGCTGTCAAACGGCGTATATTCCAAGTCCTCCGGCAGAATGCTCAGCGATGTGATGATATGCTCCTTAATCAGCCGCAGCCATTCCATCTGCTCAGCGGTAAAGTGGACCGCACCGGTGTTGCGGCGGAAGGTCCACTGTTTGAAGTTGTAGTTTACCCGGTCGGCAAAGGGCGAAAGGGTATCCGTATAGCCCATCTGAAAACGGATAATAGAAATCAGATCGGTCAGCTGAGCGAGTGTGCCTTTCTTTACCTTGTCAGGCTGCTTGATGGCATAACAATCCCACAGGCGCTCGACCGTGATGCCCTTTGCTTTGAGTTTTTGATACAGTTCCGTCAGTTTTTTCAGTACCATCGGACGTTTTTTATACGTTTCATTGTAGATGATGCGCAGGGCAAGGATTTCATCTTTATTTTCCTCGATGAAATCCTTGAATGTAGAAATCACCCGGTCTGCCGTTTCCTCCTGATTGGTATCATAACCAGCAAAGAGTACTTTGTCCAGATTAACGCTGTCGATGATCTGGTCATGGCTGCGGCGGACATTTTCAATAAAATCGCGAACTTCCGGCTTCTGGAAAGGTGCAACGGCCTGTTTGATGAGCTCTTTCTGGGTCTGTGCAAGCTGTTCCGGTGCGGGCGTAAGCACGCCGGTTTCTGCTTGCGCTTTGGCCTGAATGACATCTTCATCAAAGGCATTCAGCAGATTCTCCGCAACCTGCTCTGCGGTCTGCCCTACGGTTTCTTTGAACTGCTTGTGTTCGCTGCGTTCCATCCTGCGGCTGAGACGAATGACGCGGTTTGCAAGAGAAGTCAAGGTATCCTCATCCCGCGCACCGAGTGCAATGTTCATCATCAGTTCCTTCATGGAAACCGCTGGCTTGCGTTCCAGCGTGCGGGTCTCGGTCTTTTTGGATTTGGTTACACCCACTGCATCCACGATCACAAAGTGATCTTTGTTTTCCGTAGCAGAAGGTGTTACCTTTTGTAAATCATCCTTGCTCAGCGTGCGGGTGCCGCGGCCTTTCATCTGCTCGAAGTAATTGCTACTGCGCACATCCCGCATGAAGAGCAGGCACTCGATGGGCTTTACATCCGTACCGGTCGCGATCATATCCACGGTAACGGCTATACGTGGGTTGTAGTCATTCCGGAACGAGCTGAGAACGGCTTCCGGATTCTGCGCACTGTAAGTGATCTTTCTGCAAAAATCGTTTCCTTCGCCGAATTCTTCCCGGACGATCTGCACAATATCGTCTGCATGGCTGTCCGTCTTGGCAAAAATCAGCGTTTTGGGGACTTCTTTCCGGTAGGGGAACAACGTGGTATGGAGTGCTTCTTTGAAGGTGCGAATCACAGCACGGATCTGGCTTGGATTTACGACATCCTTATCCAACTTGGACTGTGTGTAGAACACATCCTCGTCCATCTGCTCCCAGCGTTTTGCGCGCGTCAGGCGGTTACGCCGCTCGATCAACTGCTTTAGGATGGTTGCACCATTTTTCGTCACATCGGTTTCAATCAGATAAATGTCCTCGCCAACGTTAACGCCGTCCAGAACGGCCTGCTCTCGCGTATATTCGCTGACAAAATTTTCATTGAAGTAGCCGATGGTTCGCTTATCCGGCGTAGCGGTCAGGCCGATGATAAACGCATCAAAATAGGAAAGCACTTGACTCCATACATTGTAAATAGAACGATGGCATTCATCTACAATGATACAGTCAAAGAACTCCGGCGGAATTTTGGCATTGTAGACGACCTCTTTTGGTGCTTTGCTTTCGGCGGTGACATATTCCGCAAAGGGAATCTCTTCTGCCTGTTCGTCCAGTTCTTCCCCTTTTAGAATGGAATACATCCGCTGAATCGTACTGATGCAGACCTGTACATCCCCGGAAATATAAGAGTTTTTTAACCGGCGTACACCATACAATTCCGAAAAGCTGCGAGGATCATCATTGGGCTTGTATGCCATGAACTCGCGCTCGGCCTGTTCACCAAGGCTGCGGGTATCTACCAGAAACAGGATGCAATTCATTCTGCCGTATTTCAACAGCCGATAGGCGGCAGTAATGGCTGTAAAGGTCTTGCCTGCGCCGGTTGCCATCTGCACAAGAGCACGCGGCCGATTTTCTGAGAACGAAGTGTCCAGACCATGAATTGCACTGATTTGACATTTGCGGAAGCCCGATTCATCCAGCTGCGGGATACGCTTCAAATTGTTGCGCACAGTATCCGGTTCAGCAAGCCAGCGTTTCAACGTCTCCGGGCGGTGGAACGAGAATACCTCGCGCGAACGGTATTTAAGATCTGCGTAATCGGTAAAACGCACCAATTCGCCAGTGGCTTCGTAGGCAAACCGAACCTTGTGCTCCCGCTTTACCCATTTGAACTGGCTATTTGCATAGCGGCTGGACTGCGTTTCCACGTCTGTCAGCGCTTGACCTTCTTCGTCTTTCTTTGCCTCTACAACACCAACTGGCACTCCCTCAATGAAAAGTGCATAATCCACCGGACCGGTATTGGTAGGGAACTCGCGCACTGCAACACCGGAAGCAACCGTCAGATTTAGTTGTTTCAGATCCTGAATTGTCCAGCCACTTTGCCGCAATCTGTTATCGATCTGTTCCCGCGCTCTTGCTTCCGGAGTCATAACGATGCACCTGCCTTTGCTATCTTAGGGCAAACTGTTGATACCTCTATTTTATAAGATACAACACAATATTACAAGTGTTTCCCTTTTATAAATTTTAAAGCGATATACTTCATGAGAATTTTTCAAAGTACTTGAAAATACGTAAAATTCATGGTATAAATTATACGAAACAATTGCTGCTTAGTATCTGTTGCTCAACAATATCTAAATGGGAGGTGCCTGCCATGACCGCCGTGATCTATGCCCGCTATTCATCGGATAACCAACGCGAAGAATCCATTGAAGGCCAGATTCGTGAATGTACGGCTTATGCCGAAAAGAACGGCATCACGGTCATTAAGCACTACATTGATCGTGCATTCTCCGCAAAGACAGACAATCGCCCGGAGTTTCAGCAGATGATCAAGGACAGCGAGAAACGGTTGTTTGACATTGTGCTGGTCTGGAAACTTGACCGCTTTGCCCGGAACCGTTACGATTCTGCACATTATGAGTACCAGTTGGAGCGAAACCATGTCAAGCTGGTGTCCGCTACTGAACCAATTTCAGATGGTCCAGCAGGTATTATGGTCAAAAGTATGCTCACCGGCATGGCTGAATATTATTCCGCAGAACTTTCTGAAAAGGTCGTGCGCGGCATGACCGAGAATGTTCTGAAGGGCAAATATAATGGTGGAACGATTCCCATCGGCTATACAGTGGACGAGGAGAAGTTCTTTCAAATCGACCTTTTGAAAGCTCCCTTTGTGGTAGAAGCCTTTCAGCGGTATAACGATGGTGCGACCATGAAGGAACTGATGAACTGGCTGAACGACAGTGGCGTGACCACCAACCGCAACCAGAAGTTCACCTATAACAGTATTCAAACTTTGTTGACGAATCGCCGCTATATCGGAGAGAACCGTTTTAAGGACATTGTGATGCCAGACAGCATCCCGGTTATCATTGAGAAAGAACTGTTCGACAGTGTGCAGGACAAAATTGCCAAGAACCGCCGCGCTCCGGCTCGTCACAAAGCGGAGGACGATTATTTGCTGACGACCAAGCTGTTCTGTGGAATGTGCGGTGCGATGATGTTCGGGGAGTGCGGAACGAGCCGGAATAAGAACGTCCACCACTATTATAAGTGTGCCAATGCCAAACGCACCAAGACCTGCAAGAAAAAGACCGTCCGTAAAGAGTGGCTGGAGGATTTGGTAGTCAACGAGACCATGAAGATGATTCGTGACGATGACTGTATCCGGTCTATTGTGGATGCGGTGATGATTCTTCAGGAACAGGAGAACACGGTGCTGCCTCTGCTGGAGAAGCAGATGAAAGACATTGAACGGGGCATTGAGAATCTTCTAAATGCGATTCAAGAGGGCATCCTGACCAGCTCGACCAAAGGACGCTTGGAAAAATTGGAAGCTCAGCAGAAGGAACTGGAGATCCGCATCGCGGAAGAAAAGCTGGCAAAGCCGAAGGTCAGTGCAGATTTTGTAAAATTTTGGCTCACCAACTTCCGCAAGCTCGACCCGAACGTGAAAAGCCACAGGGAGACGCTTATCAATACATTCGTGAATGCTGTTTATCTCTATGATGAAAAAGTTTTGATTACGTTCAACTACAAAGACGGCACAAAAACCATCACTTTCGATGAAATTGCCGCCAAGAATGCCCCAGGGGGCAATGGTTCGGATTTGGGTTGCTTCGCTCCACCAAGAACTCCGGTATCCAATGGGTACCGGAGTTTCTGTTTTATCTGTCTTGCAAAAGGGGCTGCAAGGGTGGATTCGAACAGCATCGACCCGCCGAATAGTCCGGCGGGGAAAAAAGCCCCTGTGCAACAGCGACGACCGCTGCCAGCGGCAGAAACAGGGAGGAGCTGTTGGGGCTGCGGCCAGCAGGATGCGCGTGCCGCCCAAGGCACGATGCAGCCGCTGGGAGCCGCGACCCGGGTTCCTTTAATCCACCCGCGCCCACCAAAAAACCGCAACGTATCAAAATACGCTGCGGTTTTGTTTTACGATACTTTTTCCTGCTATTTCTGCTTCGCCCTCCCATCAGAGCAGCTGTGCTAGAATGCTGTTTTGCACAATAAGCCCGGCGGGGGTCAGGGCGAGGATGCGGCCATCGAAGGTGGCGTACCCGGCACGGACACAGTTTTGCACAAAGGCCAGCTGTGCGGTGGAAAACTGCTTGCCGTACAGGGTTTTGTAGGCTTCGAGGTCAAGCCCCTTGCGCAGACGCAGCTGTAAGATCAGGTAGTCCTCTGCACCGCAGCTGCCGTCCATGATGGGTGCGGCGGCGTCCTGCAGAAAGGCGGCGGTGTCCGGCGCGTAGCAGAACCGCTTGCCGCCCATGCAGGAGTGTGCCGCAGGGCCAAGGCCAAGATAATCGCCGCAGTCCCAGTAGATGAGGTTGTGACGGCCTTCATAGCCCGGCTTTGCAAAGTTGGAAATTTCGTACTGGCGGTAGCCGTGGTGTTCCAGCTGCTCCACGGCGTAAAGGTAGAAATCGGCGGCTTCATCGCCGGTGGGCAGACCCTCCGGCGGGTGCTTGCCGAAGGCAGAGTCCGGCTCGATTTTTAAAAGGTAAGCCGAGATGTGGGTCGCCCCGCCTTTTTCGATCAGCTCCAGTGTCTCGTCAAATTCGGCCTGCGTATAATGGGGCAGCGCCAGCATGATGTCGCCGCTGATATTCTCGAACCCGGCGCGCCGGGCAGCGGCAAAGGCTGCCCGCGCCTGCTTGGCGCTGTGGGGACGGCCAAGGGTGCGCAGCTGGGTGTCCCGG
>ERZ791912.1306-NODE-1306-length-11858-cov-99.171058_pt1 | contig 11858 bp, 8 predicted proteins | sample MGYA00510141_ERZ791912 | MGnify/ENA primary metagenome ERZ791912 (study PRJEB30046, sample SAMN00792082) | human gut metagenome | study: EMG produced TPA metagenomics assembly of the A metagenome-wide association study of gut microbiota in type 2... | reverse complement strand
TCATTCAAGTTTTTTATATTACTTGCTTATAATTCGAAAATTTTATATAAATTTGTATTATGTTTTATGTGTAGAATTGGTCAATAGTTGTATGGACTAACACTCTAACAAGGCTCAGAGCCGATAACTTTCTATCTGGTCTTTGCAACTATGTCGATGAGGTCCGAAACAGATTATAGTCTTCCGACTAGTGTAATCCTTGGTTTACCTCTTCGACAGACCGATTCTACCTTTTTACAACAAAGGTACGAAACTGTCTTTAGATATCATAGTTTTACCTTGATTATTTTTGGTGTTTATGCGACTCCGTCGCAATCTTCTGCAAACTTAGAGTGTAAATCTGTAAAATCTGTGGGACAAAGAACAAATCTGAACTTTTGCCCTGTTTGCCCCACACGCCCTGAAGGGGCAGAAGCTCCTAGCCCAGGGCATCGCCCTGGGTTTTCATGGTCCCCAAACTCGTCGCCCTGTAAGGGCAAAAGCTTTAAAACCAGATGATTAATAAAACTTTTGCCCCTATAGGGCGCCTTGCTGATTGCTACATATACCCAGGGCGCAGCCCTGGGCTATGAGCTTTTGGACCTTCAGCCCGTACGGCCCCATCCTTCGGCATCCCTAATACAACAAAAGGGTCTATAAGCCACCCGTTCATCGTGGCATAGACCCCTTTTCTATTGTTTCGCCGTATTCCCAGCGATTCCATCGCTGGTCCAATGCTTCTATTTTATTTCGGCGTTGTCTTTATTCTGCACGGTAGTATTTGTTGCGCCTTTCTTCCAAATGTCAGGGAGACAACCAGTGTTTTCCAACGCAGTATATGCTGCCGCATCTGCCAGAGTAAGTGTGCGAGTTATGTTTTCATCGGTTCCTGCATTCAACAACCAAATATTAAAGCTAGATCCTGAGATTTGGTCGCTTGGTGCCAACATGGTGACAGATGATAATCTTGAGCAACCGATGAACATGCCAGAATAGCATAGATTTTCTAATTTTGTAGCAGGCAATTTTGGGGCAGACGTGAGAGATGTACAATTAGCGAACATACAAGCATAGCACCAATCCGCTAATATTTCAGCAGGCAATTCTGGGGCAGACGTTAATACACTACATTCCCGGAACAAACAGCAGAATCTGGCATTGTCGGTCTTTACTATATTATAGTTTTTCCAGTCCAGCAGCGTGCGGATATCGCCTGTGCAAGTTACATTCACATTATTAATAAATGTGATGGTTGAATAATCATTGGCATAATTCGCAGTTCCATTAGGGTTTGTGCCACGCAAACGAAGGTCGCCATATTCTCCACCGAAGGTGACTTCTTCATCTTTTACAACATTTTCCCATTTACCATTATTCACGGAATATTGAAGATTAGAAATGGTGTAATTTCCTGAGGTTGTCATCTTAAACTTTTGCTCTGCCTCTGCCGTAAAGGTGACGTATCGGATGATTTGTTCTGCTTTACCATTATCAGTAATTGTCCCCGTATTCCAGTTTGCTACGGTGATACCTTTAATAGATACCTTGTTCTTACCCACGGTGAGCTTATAGGTATAGCTCTTGCCGGCTGCGAAAGTAGGGGTGGTGGTGAGCGTTTCTGTTGTTTTGCTTGTTCCATCTTCTACTTCAAGAGTGAGGAAGGGGGCGGTGGCGCCTGGGATAGAGTTTGGATTGATAAGGGCATAGAACTTGTTGTCGCTGTGCTTATACGCCTTTATGTTACCATTGATGGTTACGCTGTTGACTGTAGCATTCTTCGTATACTGGTCGTTGAAGTCAGCAATCTCTACTACCACTCTCGCCATCAGGCGATTCATGGTGAGAGTAAGTTGATTGCTCTTGTTGGTATTGGTTTGCGGACCGCTAAACGACATGAAGTCAGCGGCAGCAAGATCAGCCTCGCTGGTGTATTTCTCAGGCTGGTTGATGGTTCCATTGAACGTAGCAGGATAGTAGGCGGTGAAATTCATCGTCTCCTTTTCCCATTTCAGGAACTTGCCGCCCTGCGGCTGCCATTCCTTATCTACGAGCTTATAAGTCACGGCATCCTGGCCATCAGCCTGGACGCTAATCTCATCATTTTCATTGAATTTCGCCTGCTCTTCAGGAGTACCCAGCGGATTGCTGCGGGTGAAGCCATCGGCAGATGCTTTACCTACTTGCGCCGTGATGTGCACGGCTTTAGAATCGCTATGGAATGCAGAGAGGAGGTCTTCTGACTCGGAGCAGGCTGACAGCGCCAGAATGGCTGCTGCGAGGCTCATCAATCGTCCCGTTATCTTCTTAATCTTCATTGTTTTCATTGCTTTATCATTTATATTGTAATCATATACGCCTTCAGGGCGTGTTACCACACGCTCTGAAGGGTGTTTACAGTTCTATTCTATTGCGTTTCCGGATGTATCCAGCACAGTACATTTGCCTTTCTGCCAGTAGTTTGTGGGAAGATTACCGTTTCTTTTCAACGCATTATAGGCAGCCGCATCTTTTACTTTTAGTGTGCGAGCTGTGGCATTGGTTCCTGCACCATCCAACCAATAACTCAAGCGATTTGTTGAGATTTGGTCGCTTGGTGCCAGCATCGTGACAGATGCCAAGTTTGTACAGTCTTCGAACATATAATTGTAGCATTGAGTCGCCAATTTCGTGGCAGGCAAAGTTGAAGCATTTACAAGAGACGTACATCCAAAGAACATACCTTCATAGCAACCAGAGGCCAATGTCGTGGCACTTAATTCTGGTGTAGTTTTAAGATTTGTACAATTCTTGAACATATAACCATAGCAGAAGCTTGCCAAGGATTCGGCAGGCAAAGTTGGAGCTGCCTCAAGAGATTTACAATCATTGAACATTCTAAAGTAGCATCTTCCTGCCAATTTGGTAGCAGGCAACTTCGGAGCTGTTTTAAGGCTTGTACAACTCTCGAACATAAAACAATAGCAATCATCTGCCAAGGTCTCTGCTGGCAATTCGGGAGCAGAGGTCAATGCTTCGCAACCATCAAACAAGCGACAGAAACGGGCTTGGTCGGTTGCTACATTCTTATAGTCTGCATGATTCAACAGCGTGCGAATGTCACCCGCACATGCCACTTTCACACTGGTATCAGTAAAGGTGATTTTAGAATACTTCGAAAGGCTTTCTGCCGTACCACTTGGGTTTGTACCACGCAAGCTGAGTGTGCCGTTAGCGCCTCCGAAAGCGACTCCTTCACCTGCCACAACTTTATTCCATTCCCCTCCATTCACGGAATACTCAAGACCAGAGATGGTGTAACCTTCTTCGGTTGTCATCTTGAATGTCTGTGCTCCTTCTGCTGTAAAGGTAACATAGGGAACGTCGTCCACAGTAGTACCTGTAGCCCCTTTCTTCCAGATCTCAGGAAGATAACCTTTAGTTTCCAACGCATCATAGACATCTTTATCTTTTACTTTGAGTGTGCGCGATGCGGCATCTGTTCCTGCACTATACAACCAAGAACCGCAGCAATCAGATGTATTCGTAATTTGCTCGCTTGATGCCAGCAGCGTGACAGATGTCAAGTTTGTACAATCATTGAACATACAATAATAGCAGCGATATGCTAACGTTGTAGCAGGCAACTCTGGAGCAGTCTTAAGATTTTTACAATGATGGAATATATATGCATAGCAGCCTTTTGCTAACGTTTTAACTGGCAATTCTGGGGCTGTCTTGAGATTTGTACAACCAGAGAACATACCACGATAGCAGTAATCTGCTAACGTTGTAGCAGGCAATTGTGGGGCTGTTTTGAGATTTGTACAACCAAAGAACATATATTTATAGCAGCCTTCAGCTAACGTTGTAGCAGGCAATTCTGGGGCAGAGGTCAATGCTACGCAATTTTTAAACAAATAAAAGAATCGGGCATCCTTGGTCTCTACAGTCTTATAGCTTTTCCAGTCTAACAGCGTGCGGATGTCGCCTGTGCAAGCTACAGGCACATTATTATCAGTAAATGCGATGTATGAATAGCTGACAGCATCAGCATCAGCATCCGCAGTTCCATTTTTGTTCGTACCACGCAAGCGGAGCGTGCCATTGCTACCACCAAAGGTGACTTCTTGGTCTGCCACTACATTCTTCCATTCCCCCTCATTCACAGAATACTCTATGTTGCTGGGAAAATAACCATTATTCACCATCTTGAATGTCTGTGTTCCTTCTGCTTTAAAGGTGACGTATGGGCGGGTATCTAATTCTGCCACACCATTGATTGTCTTATCCGTAGTCCAGTCTTTCACGGTAATACCAGTGACAACAACTTTGTTCTTACCTACGGTGAGTTCGTAAGTGTAACTCTTGCCAGCTTCGAGGGTTGGAATACCAGTTAAGGTTTCTGTGTTGCCTTCACCAACTTTTAGTGAGAGGAAGTTTTCTGTGCTTTTGGCTTCGCATGGCACCATGAGCGCATAGAATTTATTATCGCTGTGCTTGTAGGCTTTCACACCCATGATAGTAAGGCTATTGATGCTATTGACTGTGGCACCAGCATACTGGTCGTTGAAGCCAACAACCTCTACTACCACTCTCGCCATCTGGCGATTCATATTGAGGGTGAGTGTATTATCTCCAGTGTTCTTCTGACTGCCAGAATAACTCATGAAGTCGGCAGCAACAAGCGAAGCCTCGCTGTTGTATTCCATAGGCTGAGTAGGAGTACCACCTGTATAAGAAGCAGGATAGTAGGCGGTGAAGTTCATCGTCTCACTCTCCCACTTCAAGAATTTACTATCTTGTGGAATCCATTCTGTGCCGTTAAACTTATAGGTCACGGCAGCTTGACCATCAGCCTTGACGCTGATTTTATCGTCAGTATTAAACTTCTTCTGCGCATCGGCATCACCCAGCGGGTTGCTGCGTGTAAAGCCATCGGCAGAAGCCTTGCCTACTTCAGCGGTGATATGCACCGCATTAGGGTCGCTGTGGTATGCAGAGAGAATATCATCTGCATCAGAACATGCCACCAATGCAAGGAATGCAGTGGCGAGACACGTCATATATTTCATCATTTTCATAGTCATAAGCTATTAGTCCGTTAGTTTCTCTTCACCATTTTCTCCATTTCCTACATTCCATGATTTAGCAGAAAACGCAGCAGAAGACACCTTATCGCTTCCAGCAGTCAGGTGGAGTTCATAGGCGTTGGCAGCCTTGAGCTCCAAGGCTTCATTGTAGCACCAGTCATAGGCTTTGCCATCCACCTTGAAGGAGACATAGAACTGACCGCTGGCGATAGTTTGCGGAATGAGGATTGCTTCATAGCTGGCAGATGCCCTGGTGATGGTTCCGGCATTGTCGCTAAAAGGTGTAGTGCCCGTACAGAGTGGCGTGATAGACTTGACTTCACCTTCTGAATCTGCGTTTATTATAACATTTCCCTTGCCATCATCACCATAAGAGATTTGAGCTATTGTTCCACCAATCTTCACATCCGTAATTTTCTGGTCAATTTTATCGGTAAACTGATACTCACTACCCAGTTCGATGGTGAGGTTGATTTTACTCGTGATATGCTGAAACTCCACATTGATGCCGGCTTTATTCGGTGTAAATGGAGTAATGGGCATGTATAGGATATCGGCTTTCTTCAGTTGCTCCACATCAGACTGGTCTGTAGGTAAATCAACTGATTCAATTTGGTTATTGTTCACATAAGCATTTACGGTTACTGGATCCGTCATATTTGCCCAAAGCATAGTAACCTCGTTCTTAATATGATTCTCAACATATGCGTGAAGGTCGTATGTTTTCCAAGTATCCCCAACCTTTTCTGCAAAAATGTCATAATTATATTTATCATTACTCTGATCGTCATGATAGACCATCAACCAAAACGCATCGGGTTTCAATTCATTAGAATATCCAGCACGTGTTGTTGGATTGGTTACCGACACGTTGAGTTTGATAGGAGTATCAGCCAATGGATCTTGACTGATATGGTCATCATTGGTGCAAGCTGTAAAACAGAGTGCTGCTACAGCCAAAGATATAAGTTGATGCTTCATATTTCGTGTCATTTTTATTGCTTTATTTATTCTATTGCCTTGCCATTTTCATCAAGCACGGTGCATTTGCCTATCTGCCAGTTTTCATCAAGTCCTTTCGTTACCAATGCATTGTAGGCATCCTTGTCCTTCACTTTTAGGGTGCGGGATACGCTTGCGTCTGTTCCTGCATATGCTACCCAGTTTGAGTTTTTATTATAAAAAACTACACTTGAAATCTCAGTGCTTGGTGCCAGAATAGTTATAGAAGATAGTTTTGTGCAATAGTTGAACATCTGATCATAACAAAGATTAACTAAAGCAGTGGCAGACAATACTGGTGCGGTTGTCAGATTTTCACAATTAAAGAACATCAGGCTATAGCAATTTTCTGCTAATTCCGTGGCTGGCAGCTCAGGAGCAACTTTGAGAGATGAGCATCCTTGGAACATTTGCAAATAGCATTGAGATGCCATTTTTTTAGCTGGCAATGATGTTGGGGCTGATTCGAGAGCAGAGCAATTTTTGAACATACCTCCATAGCAATCATTCGCCAAAGTCTCGGCTGGCAGCTCAGGAGCTTTTTTGAGAGATGAGCATCCGTTGAACATGTGATTATAGCAACAATACGCCAAAGTCTTGGCAGGTAACTTTGGAGCTGTTTGGAGAGATGAACATCCGGAGAACATGCTATCATAACAATAACTCGCCAAAGTCTCAGCTGGCAATTCAGGAGCTGAGGTCAATGCTGTACAATTCATAAACAAAAGATAGAATCGGGCATCTTTTGTTTCGACAGTCTTATAGCTTTCCCAATCCAACAGCGTGCGGATATCACCCGTGCATGCTACCTTAACATCAGGATCGGTAAAAGTAATGGTAGAGTATTTATAACGGGAAGATGATGCTGTGCCTTCTAGATTTTTGCCACGCAAGCGAAGGTCGCCCTTTGCACCACCAAACCCAACTTCCTTATCTTTCTCAACAGCAGTCCATTCATTACCACCAACAGAATACTCTAGCTTAGAGATGGTATAGTTGACTGTGGTTGTCATTTTAAATGTTTGGGCTTCAGCTGCCGTAAAGGTGACAAAAGGAGAAAGCTCTGTTACCTTACCACCTTCGATAGTAGCACCTGTAGTCCAGTCTTTCACAGTAATGCCTGTAACAGATACCTGGTTCTTTCCCACTGTGAGCTGATAGGTATAGCTCTTGCCGGCTTCCAAGGCTCCAGTCTTGACAACAAGCGGAGTCTCGGTGGATTCATTGTCAGTGAAATAGAGCTTTCCCTCTACTTCTCCAGGCGCAACCAGGGCTGTATAGGTTGTGCCCATGCCGCCCTCACCATTCTGCAAAGGCTTGATGTTGATGGTAGATGATTCGCTGGCATCAGTAGATGCCTTGCTTGCCATGCGGATATGGTTGACCTTGGTGCTGCTGGCATCAAACTGGTCGTTAAAACTCTGGATATTGAAAATCAGACGGGCTGTCTTGCGACTCATTGCCACTTCAAGCTTGCGGCTATCAGGAATGGCATCAAGTTTTTTCTCTGCCGTCATATAATCTGATTCCGCAATCTTCTCAGCATCGCTCTGGTCTTCCAGGACATAGCCCTTGCTGAAGGAATTCTTGCCATCAGCAGGATACCAGCACTGGAAGGTGAGGTTACTATTGTCCCATACCAGATAATCGGTGCCATTTTCTGGCTGCCAGTCGTTGCCATAGAAGGTATAGTTGAGCGATTTGCCATTGTTGCTGACACCCATCACATCACCATTATTAAAACTCGTCTGTTTGGTTTCATCTGCTGGATTGCTTCGGGTAAAGATGCTGCCCACAGAAGCCGAAACGTGAACGGCATTCGGGTCGCTGAGCCATGTATTATTGTTGTCGGAATCTGTAGCGCAGCCAGCCAGCAACAAGCCGGCTGTTGCTACAAGACCCAATATCTTCTGATATTTCATAGTCGTTCTATTTTAAGTTCATGTTCTTTAGTCTGTCTCAAGAGAGCCGCCTTCGCCATTTCCCCATGGAGTAGCGGTGATGCTACCACCCTTCAACAATACCACATTATCACCCATGGTAAGATTGAGGGTATATCTGTAGCCGCTCTTCAGCTCGACTTCATTTGTAGAAGTCCATTCATAGAGCTTGTTGGCTGTCTTCAAAGACACCTTGAAGGTGCCGGCAGCTACAGTCTGCGGGATGGCTATGCAAGAGAAGCGTGAGATGCCGTTAGCTTCTGCATTTGCAGCCTTGGTAAAGGTGCCATTGGTGGTGATGATGTTGGCAGCAGCTGCTGTAGAGCTGGCTGTAACGATGTTAGAAGCGTTTGTGACATTTACATCCGCCTCAATTTTTGTTCCGCCTAAGGTCACCTGTGTGATAGGAGATGATTCAGGAATAGACGGTTTGTTGAACTCAGTTCCCAAAGTCACGTTGATGTCAATCATACAGAAAGCATGGTTGAACTGGATTTTCAGCTTCCCTTTGTCGAGACTTTCGCCAGGGTTGAAGTCTTTTGCATAATAGTACAACAAGTCGTTATTGTCAGACTTTTCAGACTGGTCGTCAGCCACGCTATAAGTTATAGGCTGGATACTTCCATTAGCATAAACACCATTGAATTTGCCTTGTTGAGCCGGAGCAAAAGCCACAATATCTACAAGAGCATCGGATTTTTGCCAAAGCAGAGTCTCTGAGCAAGCCCAGTCGCCAGAATTCTTTGAGAATTCCTGATCAACATAGGTATATTTCGGTACATTCTTATTCACCACGGTCAGTGATAAAGGATTCTCCAGTGGAGTGCCTGCTCCCTCAGCACGAGTCTTGGCATTGTTCACTCCTGCAGTAATGCGGATGATGTTATCACTTGGATAATTGCTCTGTGACAGTTCGTCCTCGCTAGAGCAACTGGTAATCATGGCTGCAGCCATGGCTGATATTGCGAAAAACTTGATTGCTTTCATAATCGTTCTATTTTTAATGTTATACTTTGTTAGTTAATCTAAAGCCTCTCCACCGAATGTGCTACCCTCTGCCCAATCAGAAATCTTCACTTCGTCGAGAATCACTTGATCGCGACCTACCTCCAGATTGATGGTGGTAATCTTGCCGCTCTCAAACTTGAAAGGAGTGCCGTTGTCGTAGGTGAAATTCTTGTCGCCGATGGTGATGATGAGTTTCTGAACGCCATTCTGAGGGATGAGAACAGAAGCATACTTAGTGTTGGCAACGCTAGCAGGAACCTCGAAGTTAGCCCTGGCTGTAGTTGTAGGAGTCACCGTCTTGGTGAGGTAGTTGACTGTAGCCTCTTTTGCTGCATCTGCCACCACCACGCTTTTCACAGTAGGAGTGCCGCCCCACTGGTTTTTGTAGGTAAGGTTCACCACCATCTTTGCCATCACGTGAGAGAAGTCGAGCTGCACGACATCCTTAGCGTTTTTATTGTAGGACAGTCCCTTGAGGTTCACTGCCACCAAAAGGTCGCCTGCTATCTGGTCTTCTGCATTGAAGGTATAGGTATCGGCAGTAAGGTCTTCTACACTCTTCTTAGGATAAATACCTATGAAATAATGCTGCTCCACATTGTTCTTCCACAACATCTGTGGGGTAGCCACCCAGGAGCCGTTGGTCAGTTTGTTGATGGCGTTGTTCACCACACGCTCGCTTGCCGTTGGAATTTTGGCAGCATCTCCTGTCCAGGCATAAACGCTGATTTCGTCACCTTCGGCAAAGGCTTGAGCGCCTTTATCATCTGTGGTAACACGGGTCATATTACCGATACTGGTAGAAACGGTGATATACTTGGAGGTCTCACCTCCGATACCGTTTTCGTTATCAGAACAACTGCCCAATGTCAAAGTCATTGCCATCAGGGCAAAGAGATAATTTTTTGTTTTCATTGTCTTTTACTATTTTATGTTTATATTCTTATTTTGATTCTTGCTTAAATGATAGGGTCGCTTAATCTTCAGGATTCAGGATTTCACCACGATAAATCCATCCCTCAGTCCAATCATCTATCTTCGTGCTCGTAAGGTACATGTAAGGTTTCATCTCCCCGTATTCCAAGTTTATTTGGTACTTGCCACCAGACTTCATGACAGGAGCTTCGATGTCGCAGTTACTAACTGTTCCATCTGGCGTTTCAAGATGTATGAACAACCGGGTGGTGAGAAAGCCGTTTGCTGTCGGCATCAAGCGCAATGTTTCCGTTATCAATCTATTGTCATGCCCTGCAATTCCTAAAGGTATGTCACATTCTTCCTTTGTATAAGTTGCCGTCCCGAATGTTCCATCCTCATTCTTTTGTAGAGGTAAGATTCCACTTGCAACATTCAATACCTTACCACTTATTACTGTATTTTCTGGTACACCCTCAACAATAAGGGTTAGTTCTGCAAGCATACGGCGCATTTCGCTTCTTGTGATATAGTGCACATCCTCCTTGTCGATGACGATGTCTGTTACACCATAATAGGCATGTTCGGTTGAAGCACTCGGATTCGACAGTCCTAGCACCAGATTATTCATGTTGGCAATGGCTCTTGTCTGTTCACTGATGGTGAACGGAGCCACCAGGTTGGTTGTGGTGAGAATGCGGTAGTGACCTTCCGACATATCATAGTGCTCGCTTGCCATTTCCTGCGCACTGCCATGCTGTCTTTGCACCACCTGCGTACCATCAGTGACATTCACGATCCATGTCTTCACATCCTTCACTTCCGTACCCTCATCGACTTCGTCTGCCCAGGCGAGCGAAACCGACAAGCCTCCATCCCCTTCGCCATCATGGACATCATGATCGCAACTTACCAATAGGCATGGGACGCATAACAGCACCCATAACCCAATATTAAATCTTCTTTTTGCTCTCATTTTCTATCTTGTTTTATGGGTTACTGATGATGATTTGTAGTCTCTACTCGGCGGGCTTTTGGGGCAGTTCTGGAAGCGTCGCTTCCCTTTCCTACTACCGAGATGCGGCTTGCTGCAATACCTCTCTTCACAAGCCAGGTCTTCAGGGCTTGTGCTCGCTGGCGGGAGATGCGTCTGTTGACAGCCACGCTGCCTCTTGTGTCGCACCAGCCAGTCACCGTCACCTTCATTTCAGGATTCTCCTTCAATATATGGAGGATGCTTTTCAGCTTGGAAACCTCGCTTGAGCGAATGGTGATGCGGTTGAAGCTGAAGTAGATGACAGGGAATGTCACCTTTACAGGTTCTTTAATATCCTGTTCAACAACTTTTGTCTCAGCCTTATCCACTGTTTCTTTTTCTTTCTGATTGACATTCTCCGAAAGAATGGTATCTTGATGTAGAACTTCCGTTTGTGGAACTGATGGAGTTTCTGCTACCTTGTTCTTCTTTTTAGAGAGGTTAATCCCTAATCTTACGCCACTTTCCCAAACAAAATTGTTCTTATGCAGATGCTCCGGCATTCCGTCCATACGTTCGCCAGTAAGACGGGTCAAACCGGAATAGATACCCAATTTCAGACATGAAGTAAGTTGGTAACCAACCTGCAAGTCTGCGCCATAACCCAAATGCCAGTTGGTAGAACCTTTCATTACCTTGGCGTCATCGGCTATAGTCTGGATATCAGCCTTGGTCGTTACTGCATATATATGAGGTGAAACAGCCAAATTCCATCGGCTGTTAGCTGTCTTATGGAACAACCCAAGGAGATTAACGTTCACTCTTGCCCCATACCAGCCCATCCTGACATGGCTTTTCAGATTGGCATATTCCCAACTGTCCATGCCTAAGACACCAGCCTTGTAAAGTACACAGTCGCTACCCAACCAATAGTTACGTTCTACGCAACAGTCTTGTGCAGACAAGTTC
>ERZ791912.1304-NODE-1304-length-11870-cov-72.266441_pt1 | contig 11870 bp, 10 predicted proteins | sample MGYA00510141_ERZ791912 | MGnify/ENA primary metagenome ERZ791912 (study PRJEB30046, sample SAMN00792082) | human gut metagenome | study: EMG produced TPA metagenomics assembly of the A metagenome-wide association study of gut microbiota in type 2... | reverse complement strand
TTACCTTCAGGGCAGCATCGCCATCCTCATCATTCCAGAGCATTCCGTCGGTGGTTTCGTTACCTACCTGTACCCACTCTACATTGACGCCTCTTTCCTTCAAGGCATTCAGTACCTCCTTGGTATGATTGGCAACAGCCTGCTTCATCTGCTCAAAATCATAGTTTTTCCAGGCAGCAGGAACACCCTGCTTTCCTGGGTCTGCCCAGGTATCAGAGTAGTGGAAGTCTATCATCAGACGCATACCGAGCTGCTGAGCTCTCCATGCCTTTGCCACCACATCATTCTTTCCATTCCATCCATCCGCTGGGTTTACCCATACACGAAGGCGGATGGAGTTCATGCCGAGGTCGCGGAGAAGCGCCATGCACTCAGTAGCCTTACCATTGGCGTTATAGAACTTCTTTCCGTTCTGCTCCATCTCTGTAATCCAACTTACATCGGCTCCCTTGGCGAAGCCACTCATATCGTATGTCTTCTCCTTTTCGGGAGTGGTATTATCATCATTGCTGCAACTCGTGCCCGTGATAGAAAACAAGAGTGCTGAAGCCAGCAATATGGCTTTTCCTAAAATATTCTTCATTGTTCTTTGGGTTTATAGCTATCTTTACTTTATTCTAAAAACGCTTTTACGCATCAGATATTGCAAAGATAGCTGAATTATTTATTCATATTTCCATGTCATGGCGTTGATGTCGGCAGTAACTATAACCTCACCTCCAGTCACATCATCCTTGAACCAAATGTCCCAACAATCACTAGCTGTTGACAATTTAAAGGAGTCGCTTGTGACAACGATTTGTTTCGGTTGCAAAAGTAGGAAATAGAATACAAAGTGCTAGACAGATACTTGACAAATGAAAAGAAAAAACGGACAAGAAGACGGAATATATCCGCTTTTGTCCGTTTTGTTATATTATAATGGAGGAAAAACTATTCTGCCGCAGGAACAAGCTTGATGGCGAAGAGATGTACCGACTTGTCTTTTGTAATTTCATGGGTGCCTGCTTCCAGGGTTGTGGTGTAAGAGCTTCCAGTTGCCTTGATCTTTGTGCCTGCAATCTTCATGGATGCAGTCTCGCCATCCGCGAAATAGAAGGTAGCTGTTACCTTCTTGTCAAGAACAAGCTTGATGCTGGTAGAAGATTCCATCTTCACACATGTAGTATAAGCTGTTCCGTCGATGGTGGCTACACCTTTGCTTGTTGAGTAAGAACCGTTTACGGTTACAATGCTGCTGGAAGGAGTCTTACCAGCAAAGGTTACCAAGACGGTACCTTCTATAGAAGGAGTCTCAGAAGTCTCAGGCTTGGATGGGGTATCTGGAGTTGACGGAGTCTCTGGAGTGGATGGTTCTGTTGTCTCACCACCCGTAGAACCGCCTTCGCTTGAAGAACCTTCTACACCGAATACCTTTACCACACCCGACTTGTAAGCATCGAGAATGCTTGCCAATGCTGGCAATGGCTGCTGATGACCATTGGTTACTACGGTTTCATCTGGAATATCGAAGTTTATATCGCCATGATTCAATCGGCCGGCACCATAGAAGCCTTCGATGATAGCAGGCACATCGGCTGCGTTATCAGCTGTATGTGCATACATCAAGCTTGAGTTGGTATCGAAGTTATTGTAAGAAGTACCACCCACCAATGTTTTTACGCTGGCTGGAACCTGATCAGAGACCTTGGCTACATCGTAGGCATCGAAGCTGGTATTGTTGGATGCATAGGTAACGTAGCTGAATCCGCTTGGCTTATTGGCAAACACATTGCCATACGCCTTGATCATACCGCCATTCTCGCCAGTGAAGGTTCCCTTTGAACCCTTGGCATCGGTGCCCTGCTGAGAACTCATGATTGGGCGCTTCACGGCATCGAAGTAGTTTGACTCCATGAAGATGCTGGAACCCATAGTGGCACCTACACCATATACATCACAATGCTGATAGTAGTTGTTGTACATGTGAACGGTCATGGTACGTACACGGGCATGACGGGAATCGGAATGGTCGAACCAGTTGTGGTGATAGGTAATCCAGTTTTCACCTGTCTCGCTCTTCATGCCACACATAGAAGATTTACCATTATCCCAGAAATGGTTGTAAGCCACGGTTACATACTTGGAGTTGTCCTTGATATCTACGGTACCATCGCCCTTAGCCTGATCGGCAGCACTTCCCTTTCTGCCATAGAACAGATCCAGGTGGTGAATCCAGATGTTTGAATTCTCTGTATCGAGCGACATTGCATCGTCGAGACAACGCATGATGGCGAAGTTACGGAACTCCACACTCTTGGCACTTCTAACCAGAAAACCGAAGCCATAGATGGTGGCATCATCACCCACACCCTCAAAGGTCATGTTCATGGTAGAATAGCCAGTCTTACCCTTAATCTGCAAGCCCTCGGCAGAACTTGAGATACCATCCAAGTCAGCCAGACTCACCTTACCGATGATACGGAAAGCGATAGGAGTGGTATCATATCCTTTCTGGTAAGCATCAATGATGGCCTGCAAACCTGTCACGGTCTCTTTCTTGTTGTTGGCTCCGGTGATGACTTCAGTAGATACTGTCTTGGCTGTGCTTGCTGTAATGTAGAGAACCTTGGCATCCGACTTCAATGTACCATCATTGTTGTAAGCACCAATACCCTCGAAATTGAAATGAGCGAAGCCCTCACGGTTGTAGTTCTTTACAGTGAGATTAGAAACAGTGTTGGCACCTGCCATCTCCTTACCGGCAGCATCCACAGGAACCACCTTCACAGAATAGGTATCCGCCTTCAAGCCGAGCACATCAGCACGGAAATAAGAAACATACTGACGGATGAGCTGCGCATCAATCTTCTTGCCATCTACATATACATGATAAGAAGAAGCTCCCTCGAAAGGCGCCCACTTCAGATATGCAGACTCCAGCCATGCCTTCGCTTCCGTAATCTTCACAACACCAGCAGGATTCTCAACGCCCCCGTTATCACCCTGCTCTAATCTCTTTGCAAAGTTGATTTCCCTTACAGATGCATCATACTCATCGTTATCGCTTCCATCCTTAGGGGCAACAATTGTCTTATTACCCTCAAACTTCACGCTTGCCAAATCAGCGGTGTCATAATACATCACATCACCAGAATTGGTGGTAACAAACATCTGATTTACCTTACTATCACGTGCTACAGCATGATTCACCTTATCTGTAGCAGACTGAGCCAACATGGCACTTGCACTTCCCAAGAAGAGTGCCAAAGAGTATACCATTTTCTTCATTTTGCTTTCCCCTTACTTTATTTGACAATTAGTTTCTGACCATTGATTACGTATACACCTTTAGATAACCTCTCTACAGATGTACCAACCAGTTGTCCATTAAGGTTATATACTTTACCATTCCATGTCTTAGTTGTTTTTTCGACATGGTTAATTCCCGTAGCCCCTCCATAGGTAAAGGAAAAGGCTACTAGCGACATATCCTTCGTTTCCGAAGTATTGTCGGCATAATTAAGTACAACATCATCACCCTCAAAGGTAATTTCTGTTACGACCTTATCTATGACATTGCCATCAATTTTAACGGTCTGCTTGTTGTCTGCATACGCTACAGTAGATAACATACAAGCCAATAATACTAAGTAAGTCTTTTTCATTGTCAGTAAAATAATTATAGAAAAATTCTTTGTTTTATAGATTCCCTACAAAGATAAAGAATTATTGCTTACATAGAGGCTTTTCATTACAACTTTTATACGAAAACGTTATCAGAGTTTTTATATTAACAAAAAAAAAGCTGAATCTTGTTACGAAGATTCAGCTTCAATAGAAGTGGTACCACCAGGAATCGAACCGGGGACACAAGGATTTTCAGTCCTTTGCTCTACCAACTGAGCTATGGCACCAACTATGAATAACAAACGATTTCTCATTTGCGGGTGCAAAGGTACACATTTTTTTTGGTTCCAACAAATTTTTTCAAGAAAATCTTTCAGAAAAGAGCAAAAAAATGCATTTTTGTTTGGCTGTATCCCATTTTTCATGTATCTTTGCATCGTCATTCGGTAAAAACAGTAAAATCGGGATTTAGCGCAGTTGGTAGCGCACGTCGTTCGGGACGATGAGGTCGCTGGTTCGAGTCCAGTAATCCCGACCTATAGATATAAGCAGAATGGCGTATGAAATTAAGAGATATTTTTTATCTGCAACGGAATGATCGCGATGCTTTACTGGCGATTATAATAGCAATGACTGTTTTAATGGGACTCATTTTTCTTTTCAATAGGGAACCATCAGAAACAGCCCAGCAAGAAAATGACTCTATTCAAACTTCCAGAATAGAACATGCCACTAGTCAAAAACCCGTTTATTATAAAGAAGGAAATCAAATCAAAGAGGCTTTTCCATTCGATCCGAACACGGCAGATTCTGTCCAATTCAAGCGTCTTGGCCTGCAAGCTTGGCAAATAAGAAGCATTCTTCATTATCGTGCCAAAGGAGGGGTATACAGTAGACCTTCCGATTTTGCACGTGTCTATGGTATGACAAAAAGGCAATACGAGGCTTTGGCACCATTCATAAGAATAGCAGATGACTACAAGCCTGCTTCCGATTTTTACGGAAACGAACCATACCGTCAGCAGAAACGATACAACAGACCTGATATAACTGCAACCACCCATTCAACAACACCGGGAAACGAAAAAGTATACAGTTATCCACACAAGCTGAACCTAGGACAACACATTAATATAAATACAGCCGATACTACCGAACTACAGAAGATACCGGGAATTGGCAGTTATTATGCCAAAATGATTATAAGATACAGAGACCGTCTAGGTGGATTCGCTGCTGCCGAACAGTTGAACGAAATAGAAGGCATTCCAGAATCTGCCTTGGCGTTTATCCACATAGATGCCAACCATATCCATAAGCTTGACATCAACAAGCTCAACCTCAACCAGCTCCGCAAACATCCATATCTCAACTTCTATCAAGCCAAGGAAATCTGTGACTACCGCCGACAGAGAGGTCCGATAAAAAGTCTGGAAGAGCTGAAACTATTAAAGGATTTTCCACCAGCCGAAATAGAAAGACTTACGCCTTATATTTCTTTCTAACGGAACATCTCACCTTAAAACTATATGTCTCTTTCTAAAGAAGAAAAAGCCAAATGCACTATGCCTGATAGCGCATTTGGCTTTATATATATAAATAGGTATCAGATAACACCAAACTGATGCAAGAAGATGAGCAGAATGCAGATTGGACTGACGAAACGAATCATGAAGAGGAAGACGGGGAACAACTTACCGCTCACCGTGCCCCAATTCGTAAACTCATCACGCACTATCTTCTTCGGTACATACCAACCCAGGAACAGACAGGTGACAATCGAAGCAAGCGGCATCAACAGCTGCGCCGTGAAATTGTCACAATTCGTAAGGAAATCCTTACCGAAGAATCCCAATCCTGGAACTGCTCCCTGAGAAAGAGAACAGAATACGGCAATGATGCTGCAGGTAATGGTCTCTATCCACGCACCCTTGGCACGGGTAATCTTGCGTTCCTCATAAATCATCGCCGTACCAATCTCGTGCATGGAAATCGTAGAGGTCAAAGCTGCCAATACCAACAAGGCATAGAACAATACCGAGATGATGTAACCCACCACCGGCATATCGCCAAATGCCTGCTGGAACACATTAGGCAAGGTAATGAAGATGAGTGACGGACCACTATCAGGCTGCACACCTACCGAGAAGGCTGCCGGGAATATCATCAAGCCTGCCAATACTGCAATAAGCGTGTCGATAACAACTATCTGACTTGCCGATTTCAAGAGATTGGTCTGGCGGCTGAAGTAAGATGCATATGTACACAGACAAGCCGTACCCAAACTCAAAGAGAAGAAAGCCTGCCCCAAAGCTTCGAGCAATACGTTCTCATCAACCTTTGAAAAATCAGGATGAAACAGGAACTGCACGCCCTTCATTGCTCCCGGCAAAGAACAGGAAGCAATAACGATGACAACCAGCAGCACGAAAAGCAGCGGCATCAATATCTTGGAAGCTTTCTCGATACCATTGCGAACACCTCTTACCACCACTGCATGAGTAAGCAGGATAAAGCCTACAGCCCATAAGGTAGGACGAATAGGATCGGAAGCAAACGTCTGGAAGTAGGTCTTCACATACTCCGGATCGCCATGCACACCACCTATGATGCTGGCATAGAGATATTGCAGGCACCAACCTGCCACCACGGCATAGAAGCCAAGGATAATCATGGAGGTGATGACACCCACCAGTCCTACGGTTCCCCAAGCCTTGTTCTTACCCAAATTACTATAAGCCCGCGCAGCATTGGAAGCCGAATGGCGACCAATAATAAACTCGCTCATCATGCCAGGCAAACCCAACAGGATGATACAAACCAGATAGATAAGGATGAAGGCGGCACCTCCATTCTGACCTGCCATATAAGGAAAACGCCAAACATTACCCAAACCGACAGCCGAACCGGCTGTGGCGAGAATGACGCCCAATTTACTACCGAAATTACCTCTACTCTCCATTATTTTAATGTTTAATGGCTTGTATTCAATGTTTATTGATAAAACACCCAATACTACACCTTATTATATATAGCTTATCCCAAAACTCCAAACTGATTAAGAAATACCAGAAAGATAAGGATAGGACAGACAAACTTAATCAGGAAAAGATAGACATAGAAAACCTTTCCCTTCAGGGTTCCCCAATTGGTAAACTCATCCTGCACCACTTTCTTCGGAACATACCAACCCAAGAACAGACAGGTAAGAAGACCTGCCGTAGGAAGGAACAGCTGACCCGTTACGAAGTCGAACCAGTCGAACAAGGTCTTGCCATAGAACGACAACTTATCTGTAGCCCCCAAAGAAAGCGAACAGAATGCACCAATGATGGCACAAGATACCGTAACAATCATGGCACCCTTCTTTCTGTCAATCTTCAACTCCTCATAGAAGAAAGAAGTATTCACCTCGTGAAGCGACATCAGGGATGTCAATGCTGCGACAGAAAGAAGCACGTAGAACATCAGCGAGATAAGCCAGCCTAATACCGGCATTGCTGCAAACGCCTCGTTAAAGACATTCGGCAAGGTGATGAAGATAAGCGAAGGACCACTATCCGGCGAGATACCCACCGAAAAAGCTGCTGGGAAAATCATCAAGCCTGCCAATACCGCTACCATCAAATCGATGGCAGAAATCTGAATTGCAGATTTCAGGAGATTGGTCTGACGACTGAAATAAGATGCATAGGTACAGATACAACCCATACCGATACTCATGGAATAGAACGACTGTCCCAAGGCATTGAGGAATACATTCCTATCCACCTTTCCGAAATCAGGTTTCAGCAGGAACTCGATACCCTTTCCCGCATCCGGTAACAGACAGGAAGACACCACGATAATGAGAAGCAGGATAAACAGAAGCGGCATCATCACCTTGGATGCCTTCTCGATACCTCCACGAACACCATGGATAATCACAAAGTGACAAATCAGGAAGATTGCCACCGTCCACATGACCGGACGGATTGGATCGGCAGAAAACTCCTTAAAATAATTTGCCACAAAAGTTGGGTCGCCATGCAGTTCGCCCATGATGCTGGCATAAACATACTGCAAGCACCATCCCGAAACCACCGCATAGTAACCAGTAATCAGAAAACCGGTGAGCACTTCCAGATAGCCTACCCACTTCCAAGCCGTTCCATTGGCAAGTTTGGTATAAGCACGTGCCGTATTGGAAGCACCATGACGACCGATGATAAACTCCGAAATCATACAAGGGATACCCAACAGAAGTACGCATCCGATGTAAACCAGAATAAAGGCTGCACCACCTTCCTGACCAGCCATATAAGGGAAGCGCCATACGTTACCCAAACCTACAGCGCCACCAGCAGTAGCAAGTATCATTCCAATCTTGCTACCAAAACTTCCTCTATTTGATTCTGCCATTTTCTTGTCTTTCTCTTACTAATTTCTTAACGTTTCATATTATTGACTGCAAAATTATAAAATAATTCCGAGATATATGCAATATTTGAAAGCAAAAATACAAAATTAGTAATATTTATGCAACTTTTCGTACATTTTCAAGAGAAAAAGGCTTTAAAATGCTCTTCTAACGATATTCTTCCGGCAAAGTATCACGCCATTGCGAGAAAGGATTTCCCAGAAGATGAGAATTGTAGAAGCGTTTATCACCCGTTACCTCCATTCCGATGAAGTCAGGTTTCTCATATTCTTCCGTCTCACTTCCCAGTTCTACTTCAGCCATTACCAAACCTTGATTATCACCGTAGAATTCATCTACTTCGAAGGTATGGTCTCCACTCTTGACAAGATAGCGACGCTTATCGATAACTCCACCTTGACAGAGTTGCAGAAGATGCTGCGCCTCATTCATGGTTATTTCCTTCTCAAACTCATAACGGGTCATACCACCGTTTACCGACTTACCTTTAATCGTGAGATAAGCCTTCTCGTCTCTCGTGCGAATTCGCACCGTAGCCCCTTCAGCCGGAATATACCCCTGCTGAATATGACTAGAAGAAAAGGCGGCGCTTTTATAAGCGTCGCCCTTCTTAACGAGGAATTTTCTTTCTATCTCTAATCCACTCATTGTTTTATACTAATCTTGTTGCATAGATGGCAAAAAGAATACCAAGGACTATCAATCCACCGAATATCCACTTGATTACTTTCTCGCCTTTTGCAGCCTGTTTCTTCTGATAAGCCTCATGTTTGGCTCTTCTTAAGTCTTTATTTCCACTCATAGTCGTATATTTTTTAGATTATTATTGTTGTTCGTCATCATTCGTAGGGAACTCCATCAGGTATGCCTTGATGAAATCATCTATCTTGCCGTCCATCACGCCATCTACATCAGAGGTCTGATAGTTGGTACGATGGTCTTTCACACGGCGGTCGTCGAAGACATAGCTTCTAATCTGGCTTCCCCACTCTATCTTCTTCTTGCCAGCCTCAATCTTCGCCTTGGCTTCGAGGCGCTTCTTCATAGCGCGGTCGTAGAGTTGACTCTTCAAGAGCAACAATGCCTTGGCACGGTTCTTCGGCTGGTCGCGGGTCTCGGTGTTCTCGATGAGGATTTCTTCCTCCTCGCCCGTATCAGGATCTGTGTACCAATAACGCAGACGGACACCCGACTCCACCTTATTTACATTCTGACCACCGGCACCACTCGAACGGAAAGTATCCCAGGAGAGCTTGGCAGGATCTACATACACCTCGATGGTATCATCCACCAGCGGAGTAACAAAGACACTGGCAAAACTGGTCATTCGCTTGCCCTGAGCATTGAAAGGAGATACACGCACCAGACGATGCACACCATTCTCGCTCTTCAGATAACCATAGGCGAACTCGCCGCCCTCAATGGTCATCGTCACGCTCTTGATACCAGCCTCATCGCCTTCCTGCATATCGGTGATGGTTACCTTGTAGCCATGAGCTTCAGCCCAGCGCATATACATACGCATCAGCATCTGAGCCCAATCCTGACTTTCCGTACCACCGGCACCGGAATTGATCTTGAGCACGCAGTCCATCGGATCTTCCTTCTGGCGAAGCATGTTCTTCAACTCCAGGTCTTCGATGGCTTTTATCGCCTTGGCATAATCGGCATCCACCTCTTCCTCGGTTACCATTTCGTCTTTATAGAAATCGAAGGCAAGCTGCAGTTCATCGGCATAAAGACGTACGGTCTTATAACCGTCGAGCCATTTCTGGATACCTTTCACCTTCTTCATCTGCTCCTGTGCATACTTCGGGTCTTCCCAGAAGTCTGGAGCCTGAGTGCGGAGCTGCTCCTCTTCGAATTCTACTTTCTTCTGGTCTATATTGAGATAGCGATGCAGAGCGTCAGCTCTGTCCATCACATCCTTCAATTGGTCAGCTGTAATCATTAACTATTAACTTTTAACTTTAAACTTTAGATTACTCCTCATACATCTTGTCAATCTCCGCCTTGTAGTTCTTGTTGATGATAGGGCGGCGAATCTTCAAGGTATTGGTCAACTCACCCGACTCCATAGAGAAGTGGTGAGCCAGGAGGGTAATGCGCTTGATCTGCTCATAATAAGCCAGATGCTGCTGGAGAATCTGAATACGGTCCATCAGCATCTTCTGCACCTTCTCGTTGGCACACAAATCTTCACGGCAGGTGAATGTGATATGATGCTCACGAGCCCAATCCTCCACGAGACGGAACTCTGGAACGACGAGGGCTGAAACGAACTTGCGCTGGTCGGCAATAACAGCCACCTGATCGATAAACTTATCTACCAGGAGCAACGATTCTACCTGCTGCGGAGCGATATACTTACCATTCGATGTCTTGAACAGGTCCTTGATACGCTCGGTGAGATAAAGCTCGCCATCCTTCATATAGCCGGCATCACCGGTATGGAAGAATCCATCCTTGTCGAATGCCTTCGCATTGGTGGTATCACGATGATAATATCCCGGAGTGATGGTAGGACCCTTGAGAAGCACCTCATTATCCTCACCTATCTTTACCTGAATGCAGGAGATTGGACGACCCACCGAACCCAGACTGCGTTTCTTGTCAGAATGATCGCAAGATACGGTGGCAAGGCTCTCGGTCAAACCATAACCCACCACCATATTGATACCGATGGCATGTACAAATTCCTCTACTTCCGGACTCACGTAAGCACCCGCTGTAGGGAAGATATTCGGTTTTTCCAAGCCCAACTGCTTGCGAACCATGCTCAGGACAGTCTTGTTGATAATTCTATATTCCAACTCCAGAGCCAAAGGAGGACGCTTGCAGTTGGCAATATACTCGATGTTACGTTTCTTACCTACCGCCAAGGCATGATAGAAGAGCTTCTTCTGGATAGGACCGGCATCATCCATCTTAGCCTTTACAGCGATATAAACCTTCTCCCAGAAACGTGGCACACTACACATACAGGTAGGATGCATCTCTCGCATACTCTCCTGAATTTCATGAGGATAAGTATTGATGATGAGTTCGGCACCTTCACTCAAGCAGAGATATGCCCATCCACGCTCAAAGATATGGGTGAATGGAAGGAAGTCGATGACACGGTCCTTGTCGGTAACAGGAATGCACTCGTCGTTTGCCTTCAAAGCAGCATAATACTGGCTATAGGTCAGCATCACGCCCTTGCTATCTCCAGTTGTTCCACTGGTATAGAGAATATTAGCCAAGTCATCCATACTTGCCTGCTTGTAGAGTTCCTCTACCTCCGTCTGACGAGGAAGATTCTCACCCAACTTCAGGAAGTCCTTGAAATAGAGGGCTGCAGGGTCATGTGTACTGATGCGCACGCTTGAATCGAAGATGATGATACGTTCCAGAGATGGACAGAGGGCAAAGATACGATGAGCCTTGTCATACTGCTCCTGTTCGCCTACAAAGAGGAAGCGAATCTGCGCATCATTAATCATATATTGAATCTGCTGCTCGCTGCTGTTGGCATAGAATGGCACAGCAGTAACTCTGATACCGTACGCACCGAAGTCGGTGTACAGATAATGCACACAGTTCTGCGAGAAGACAGCGATTTTGTCAAGAGGTTTAGCCCCAAGATTCAGGAGGGCATTGCTCACTTGTTTCACTCTTAGCGAGAAGAGATTAAATGAAACCGTTTGCCACTGGTCACTACCAAACTTTCTGAAGGTAAGCGCTGGCTTATCTCCCCATTTTTTAGCTAGGTCGTGAATCAGTACCGAAAGATGACTATTAATTTGCATAAGCTTATATTTATATTCTGATGCAAAGATAATAGAATTTGTTAAGAACA
>ERZ791912.1298-NODE-1298-length-11898-cov-2.531538_pt1 | contig 11898 bp, 9 predicted proteins | sample MGYA00510141_ERZ791912 | MGnify/ENA primary metagenome ERZ791912 (study PRJEB30046, sample SAMN00792082) | human gut metagenome | study: EMG produced TPA metagenomics assembly of the A metagenome-wide association study of gut microbiota in type 2... | reverse complement strand
CAGTTGCGGTTATAGGGTTCAGTTATATAAAGCCCCGATTTATCGGGGTTTTTTGTTATCTGACTACAGAATAACTGGGCTTTAGGCCCTTTTTTTATGTCTTGGGGGTGGGCTTGTCCACATTAGAGCAAAAATTAACAGAGATGATTACTGCGCCAGTTGAGGCCCTGGGTTTTGAACTGGTTGGCATCGAATTTATTCGCGGTCGCACATCCACACTGCGCATCTATATTGATAGTGAAGATGGCATCAATGTTGATGATTGTGCTGATGTGAGCCACCAGGTAAGTGCTGTGCTGGATGTTGAAGATCCCATCACCGTTGCTTATAACCTGGAAGTCTCCTCACCGGGTCTCGATCGCCCACTGTTCACGGCTGAACACTACGCCCGTTTCGTCGGAGAAGAGGTGACTCTGGTTCTCCGTATGGCGGTACAAAACCGTCGTAAATGGCAGGGCGTTATCAAAGCGGTAGACGGTGAAATGATCACAGTTACCGTCGAAGGTAAAGATGAAGTGTTCGCGCTGAGTAATATCCAGAAGGCGAACCTGGTTCCCCACTTTTAATAGTCTGGATGAGGTGAAAAGCCCGCGATGAACAAAGAAATTTTGGCTGTAGTTGAAGCCGTATCCAATGAAAAGGCGCTACCTCGCGAGAAGATTTTCGAAGCATTGGAAAGCGCGCTGGCGACAGCAACAAAGAAAAAATATGAACAAGAGATCGACGTCCGCGTACAGATCGATCGCAAAAGCGGTGATTTTGACACCTTCCGTCGCTGGTTAGTTGTTGATGAAGTCACCCAGCCGACCAAGGAAATCACCCTTGAAGCCGCACGTTATGAAGATGAAAGCCTGAACCTGGGCGATTACGTTGAAGATCAGATTGAGTCTGTTACCTTTGACCGTATCACTACCCAGACGGCAAAACAGGTTATCGTGCAGAAAGTGCGTGAAGCCGAACGTGCGATGGTGGTTGATCAGTTCCGTGAACACGAAGGTGAAATCATCACCGGCGTGGTGAAAAAAGTAAACCGCGACAACATCTCTCTGGATCTGGGCAACAACGCTGAAGCCGTGATCCTGCGTGAAGATATGCTGCCGCGTGAAAACTTCCGCCCTGGCGACCGCGTTCGTGGCGTGCTTTATTCCGTTCGCCCGGAAGCGCGTGGCGCGCAACTGTTCGTCACTCGTTCCAAGCCGGAAATGCTGATCGAACTGTTCCGTATTGAAGTGCCAGAAATCGGCGAAGAAGTGATTGAAATTAAAGCAGCGGCTCGCGATCCGGGTTCTCGTGCGAAAATCGCGGTGAAAACCAACGATAAACGTATCGATCCGGTAGGTGCTTGCGTAGGTATGCGTGGCGCGCGTGTTCAGGCGGTGTCTACTGAACTGGGTGGCGAGCGTATCGATATCGTCCTGTGGGATGATAACCCGGCGCAGTTCGTGATTAACGCAATGGCACCGGCAGACGTTGCTTCTATCGTGGTGGATGAAGATAAACACACCATGGATATCGCCGTTGAAGCCGGTAACCTGGCGCAGGCGATTGGCCGTAACGGTCAGAACGTGCGTCTGGCTTCGCAGCTGAGCGGTTGGGAACTCAACGTGATGACCGTTGACGACCTGCAGGCTAAGCATCAGGCGGAAGCGCACGCAGCGATCGACACCTTCACCAAATATCTCGACATCGACGAAGACTTCGCGACTGTTCTGGTAGAAGAAGGTTTCTCGACGCTGGAAGAACTGGCCTATGTGCCGATGAAAGAGCTGTTGGAAATCGAAGGCCTTGATGAGCCGACCGTTGAAGCACTGCGCGAGCGTGCTAAAAATGCACTGGCCACCATTGCACAGGCCCAGGAAGAAAGCCTCGGTGATAACAAACCGGCTGACGATCTGCTGAACCTTGAAGGGGTAGATCGTGATTTGGCATTCAAACTGGCCGCCCGTGGCGTTTGTACGCTGGAAGATCTCGCCGAACAGGGCATTGATGATCTGGCTGATATCGAAGGGTTGACCGACGAAAAAGCCGGAGCACTGATTATGGCTGCCCGTAATATTTGCTGGTTCGGTGACGAAGCGTAATAAACTGTAGCAGGAAGGAACAGCATGACAGATGTAACGATTAAAACGCTGGCCGCAGAGCGACAGACCTCCGTGGAACGCCTGGTACAGCAATTTGCTGATGCAGGTATCCGGAAGTCTGCTGACGACTCTGTGTCTGCACAAGAGAAACAGACTTTGATTGACCACCTGAATCAGAAAAATTCAGGCCCGGACAAATTGACGCTGCAACGTAAAACACGCAGCACCCTTAACATTCCTGGTACCGGTGGAAAAAGCAAATCGGTACAAATCGAAGTCCGCAAGAAACGCACCTTTGTGAAACGCGATCCGCAAGAGGCTGAACGCCTTGCAGCGGAAGAGCAAGCGCAGCGTGAAGCGGAAGAGCAAGCCCGTCGTGAGGCAGAAGAATCGGCTAAACGCGAGGCGCAACAAAAAGCTGAACGTGAGGCCGCAGAACAAGCTAAGCGTGAAGCTGCTGAACAAGCGAAACGTGAAGCTGCGGAAAAAGACAAAGTGAGCAATCAACAAGACGATATGACTAAAAACGCCCAGGCTGAAAAAGCCCGCCGTGAGCAGGAAGCTGCAGAGCTCAAGCGTAAAGCTGAAGAAGAAGCGCGTCGTAAACTCGAAGAAGAAGCACGTCGCGTTGCTGAAGAAGCACGTCGTATGGCGGAAGAAAACAAATGGACTGATAACGCGGAACCGACTGAAGATTCCAGCGATTATCACGTCACTACTTCTCAACATGCTCGCCAGGCAGAAGACGAAAGCGATCGTGAAGTCGAAGGCGGCCGTGGCCGTGGTCGTAACGCGAAAGCAGCGCGTCCGAAGAAAGGCAACAAACACGCTGAATCAAAAGCTGATCGTGAAGAAGCACGCGCAGCAGTACGTGGCGGTAAAGGCGGAAAACGTAAAGGTTCTTCGCTGCAGCAAGGCTTCCAGAAGCCTGCTCAGGCCGTTAACCGTGACGTTGTGATCGGCGAAACTATCACCGTTGGCGAACTGGCGAACAAGATGGCGGTTAAAGGCTCTCAGGTCATCAAAGCGATGATGAAACTGGGCGCAATGGCAACCATCAACCAGGTTATCGATCAGGAAACCGCACAGCTGGTTGCTGAAGAGATGGGCCACAAAGTTATCCTGCGTCGTGAAAACGAGCTGGAAGAGGCGGTAATGAGCGACCGTGACACGGGTGCTGCGGCTGAACCGCGCGCGCCGGTTGTGACCATCATGGGTCACGTTGACCACGGTAAAACCTCTCTGCTGGACTACATTCGTTCAACGAAAGTGGCCTCTGGCGAAGCGGGCGGCATTACCCAGCACATTGGTGCATACCACGTTGAAACTGAAAACGGCATGATCACCTTCCTGGACACCCCAGGGCACGCCGCGTTTACTTCAATGCGTGCTCGTGGTGCGCAGGCAACGGACATCGTAGTCCTGGTTGTTGCTGCCGACGACGGCGTGATGCCGCAGACCATCGAAGCAATCCAGCACGCGAAAGCGGCGCAGGTACCGGTGGTGGTTGCAGTGAACAAGATCGATAAACCAGAAGCTGATCCGGATCGCGTTAAGAACGAACTCTCCCAGTACGGCATCCTGCCGGAAGAGTGGGGCGGTGAAAGCCAGTTCGTACACGTATCTGCGAAAGCGGGTACCGGTATCGATGAACTGCTGGACGCTATCCTGCTGCAGGCGGAAGTTCTGGAGCTGAAAGCGGTACGTAAAGGTATGGCGAGCGGTGCGGTTATCGAATCCTTCCTCGATAAAGGTCGTGGTCCGGTTGCTACCGTTCTGGTACGTGAAGGTACTCTGCACAAGGGCGATATCGTTCTGTGTGGCTTCGAATACGGTCGTGTTCGTGCGATGCGTAACGAACTGGGTCAGGAAGTGCTGGAAGCGGGTCCGTCCATTCCGGTGGAAATCCTCGGCCTGTCCGGTGTTCCGGCTGCGGGTGATGAAGTTACCGTTGTACGTGACGAGAAGAAAGCGCGTGAAGTTGCACTCTATCGTCAGGGTAAATTCCGCGAAGTTAAACTGGCGCGTCAGCAGAAATCTAAACTCGAGAACATGTTCGCCAACATGACCGAAGGCGAAGTTCACGAAGTGAATATCGTCCTGAAGGCAGACGTACAGGGTTCTGTCGAAGCGATCTCCGACTCCTTGCTGAAACTGTCTACTGACGAAGTTAAAGTGAAGATCATCGGTTCTGGCGTAGGTGGTATCACCGAAACCGACGCCACCCTGGCTGCGGCGTCCAACGCCATCCTGGTTGGCTTTAACGTACGTGCTGATGCCTCTGCACGTAAAGTGATTGAAGCGGAAAGCCTGGATCTGCGTTACTACTCCGTCATCTATAACCTGATTGACGAAGTGAAAGCGGCGATGAGCGGTATGCTGTCTCCGGAACTGAAACAGCAGATTATCGGTCTGGCGGAAGTTCGTGACGTGTTCAAATCGCCGAAATTTGGTGCCATCGCAGGCTGTATGGTTACCGAAGGTGTGGTTAAACGTCACAACCCGATCCGCGTTCTGCGTGACAACGTGGTTATCTACGAAGGCGAGCTGGAGTCCCTGCGCCGCTTCAAAGATGACGTTAACGAAGTCCGTAACGGTATGGAATGTGGTATCGGCGTTAAGAACTACAACGACGTCCGCACTGGCGATGTGATCGAAGTATTCGAAATCATCGAGATCCAACGTACCATTGCTTAAGGTTTTTAGGGTTCCATGCGGGATAAGGCGTTTACGCTGCATCCGGCATGGATTGCCTGATGTGACGCTGGCGCGTCTTATCAGGCCAACGTGAACAGCCCTTCCACCTGAAATTAATTTTAAAAAGGGGCTAACAGCCCCTTTTTTGTCAGGAGAATTTATTATGGCGAAAGAATTTGGTCGCCCGCAGCGCGTAGCGCAGGAAATGCAAAAAGAGATCGCTCTCATCCTGCAGCGTGAAATTAAAGATCCTCGCCTGGGCATGATGACTACCGTTTCCGGTGTCGAAATGTCTCGCGACCTGGCGTATGCCAAAGTATATGTGACGTTCCTCAACGACAAAGATGAAGACGCGGTTAAAGCGGGCATCAAAGCGTTGCAAGAAGCTTCTGGTTTCATCCGCAGCCTGCTGGGGAAAGCGATGCGCCTGCGTATCGTGCCGGAACTGACCTTCTTCTACGACAACTCTCTGGTTGAAGGGATGCGCATGTCAAACCTGGTGACCAGCGTGGTCAAACATGACGAAGAACGTCGTGTTAACCCGGACGACAGCAAGGAGGACTAATGAGTCGTCCTCGTCGTCGCGGTCGCGACATTAACGGCGTTTTGTTGCTGGATAAACCTCAGGGTATGTCCAGCAACGATGCGCTGCAAAAAGTGAAACGTATATATAACGCCAACCGTGCCGGGCATACCGGTGCGCTGGACCCGCTGGCAACTGGCATGTTGCCAATTTGCCTCGGGGAAGCGACGAAGTTTTCCCAGTATCTGCTGGACTCCGACAAACGCTATCGGGTCATTGCGCGTCTTGGACAGCGTACCGATACTTCTGATGCCGACGGACAGATCGTTGAAGAACGTCCGGTAACCTTTAGCGCAGAGCAGCTGGCAGCGGCACTGGATACTTTCCGTGGCGATATCGAACAGATCCCTTCGATGTATTCAGCACTGAAATATCAGGGTAAAAAACTGTACGAATATGCGCGTCAGGGCATTGAAGTACCGCGTGAAGCGCGCCCGATTACCGTTTATGAATTGCTGTTTATTCGCCATGAAGGCAATGAGCTGGAGCTGGAAATTCACTGCTCAAAAGGCACTTATATCCGCACCATCATTGATGACCTGGGTGAAAAACTCGGTTGTGGCGCGCATGTTATTTACCTGCGTCGTCTGGCGGTAAGTAAATATCCGGTTGAACGGATGGTGACCCTGGAACATCTGCGTGAACTGGTCGAACAAGCCGAACAGCAGGATATTCCAGCCGCGGAGTTACTTGATCCATTACTGATGCCAATGGACAGTCCAGCTTCGGACTATCCGGTGGTGAATCTTCCGTTAACGTCTTCTGTTTACTTCAAAAATGGTAACCCAGTTCGTACATCCGGTGCGCCGCTGGAAGGACTGGTTCGCGTCACGGAAGGTGAGAACGGCAAATTTATCGGTATGGGCGAAATTGACGATGAAGGCCGCGTTGCGCCTCGTCGCCTGGTGGTTGAATACCCGGCGTAATGTTAACCGTCTTGCGATAACAGGTCGCTACGAGTAGAATACTGCCGCTTAACGTCGCGTAAATTGTTTAACACTTTGCGTAACGTACACTGGGATCGCTGAATTAGAGATCGGCGTCCTTTCATTCTATATACTTTGGAGTTTTAAAATGTCTCTAAGTACTGAAGCAACAGCTAAAATCGTTTCTGAGTTTGGTCGTGACGCAAACGACACCGGTTCTACCGAAGTTCAGGTAGCACTGCTGACTGCACAGATCAACCACCTGCAGGGCCACTTTGCAGAGCACAAAAAAGATCACCACAGCCGTCGTGGTCTGCTGCGTATGGTTTCTCAGCGTCGTAAACTGCTCGACTACCTGAAACGTAAAGACGTAGCACGTTACACCCAGCTCATCGAGCGCCTGGGTCTGCGTCGCTAATTCTTGCGAGTTTCAGAAAAGGGGGCCTGAGTGGCCCCTTTTTTCAAGCTGACGGCAGCAATTCACTGGAAACTAATGTATTGTTGCTATGAATGATCTTCCGTTGCAGAGGTTCGCGCGGCTAATGAGAGGCTTTACCCACATAGAGCTGGGTTAGGGTTGTCATTAGTCGCGAGGATGCGCAGAAGATCGGGTATTAACACCAGTGCCGTAAGGTACTGTCTAAGAAAGAGAAAGGATATTACATTGCTTAATCCGATCGTTCGTAAATTCCAGTACGGCCAACACACCGTGACTCTGGAAACCGGCATGATGGCTCGTCAGGCTACTGCCGCTGTTATGGTTAGCATGGATGACACCGCGGTATTCGTTACCGTTGTTGGCCAGAAAAAAGCCAAACCAGGTCAGGACTTCTTCCCACTGACCGTTAACTATCAGGAGCGTACCTACGCTGCTGGTCGTATCCCGGGTAGCTTCTTCCGTCGTGAAGGCCGCCCAAGCGAAGGCGAAACCCTGATCGCGCGTCTGATTGACCGCCCGATTCGCCCGCTGTTCCCGGAAGGCTTCGTCAACGAAGTTCAGGTTATCGCCACCGTGGTTTCTGTTAACCCGCAAGTTAACCCGGATATCGTCGCGATGATTGGTGCTTCCGCAGCGCTGTCTCTGTCTGGTATTCCGTTCAATGGCCCGATTGGTGCTGCCCGCGTAGGTTACATCAATGACCAGTACGTACTGAACCCGACTCAGGACGAGCTGAAAGAGAGCAAACTGGATCTGGTTGTTGCCGGTACTGAAGCCGCTGTACTGATGGTTGAATCTGAAGCTCAACTGCTGAGCGAAGACCAGATGCTGGGCGCAGTAGTGTTCGGTCATGAACAACAGCAGGTTGTTATTCAGAACATCAATGAACTGGTGAAAGAAGCCGGTAAACCGCGTTGGGACTGGCAGCCGGAGCCGGTAAACGAAGCGCTAAACGCGCGCGTTTCTGCACTGGCTGAAGCTCGCCTGAGCGATGCTTACCGCATCACCGACAAACAAGAGCGTTATGCGCAGGTTGATGTCATCAAATCTGAAACCATCGCGACGCTGCTTGCTGAAGACGAAACCCTGGACGAAAACGAACTGGGTGAAATTCTGCACGCGATCGAGAAAAACGTTGTTCGTAGCCGCGTACTGGCAGGCGAACCGCGTATCGACGGTCGTGAAAAAGATATGATCCGTGGTCTGGATGTGCGTACTGGCGTGCTGCCGCGTACTCACGGTTCTGCGCTGTTCACCCGTGGTGAAACGCAGGCGCTGGTTACCGCAACGCTGGGTACTGCACGTGACGCACAGGTTCTTGATGAACTGATGGGCGAACGTACCGATACCTTCCTGTTCCACTACAACTTCCCTCCGTACTCCGTAGGCGAAACCGGCATGGTCGGTTCTCCGAAGCGTCGTGAAATTGGTCACGGTCGTCTGGCGAAGCGCGGCGTGCTGGCAGTCATGCCGGATATGGACAAATTCCCGTACACCGTACGTGTTGTGTCTGAAATCACTGAATCCAACGGTTCCTCTTCTATGGCTTCCGTGTGCGGCGCGTCTCTGGCGCTGATGGACGCAGGTGTGCCGATCAAAGCTGCCGTTGCGGGTATCGCAATGGGTCTGGTGAAAGAAGGCGACAACTACGTTGTACTGTCTGACATTTTGGGCGACGAAGATCACCTGGGCGATATGGACTTCAAAGTTGCAGGTTCCCGCGACGGTATCTCTGCACTGCAGATGGATATCAAAATTGAAGGTATCACCAAAGAGATCATGCAGGTTGCGCTGAACCAGGCTAAAGGTGCGCGTCTGCATATCCTGGGCGTAATGGAACAGGCGATCAACGCGCCGCGTGGCGATATCTCTGAGTTCGCACCGCGTATCCATACCATCAAGATCAACCCGGACAAGATCAAAGATGTTATCGGTAAAGGCGGCTCTGTTATCCGTGCCCTGACCGAAGAAACCGGCACCACCATCGAAATCGAAGATGACGGTACTGTGAAGATCGCAGCGACCGACGGCGAGAAAGCGAAACATGCTATTCGTCGTATCGAAGAGATCACTGCAGAAATCGAAGTGGGCCGCGTCTACACTGGTAAAGTGACCCGTATCGTTGACTTTGGCGCATTTGTTGCCATCGGCGGCGGTAAAGAAGGTCTGGTCCACATCTCTCAAATCGCTGACAAACGCGTTGAGAAAGTGACCGATTACCTGCAGATGGGTCAGGAAGTACCGGTGAAAGTTCTGGAAGTTGATCGCCAGGGCCGTATCCGTCTGAGCATTAAAGAAGCGACTGAGCAGTCTCAACCTGCTGCAGCACCGGAAGCTCCGGCTGCTGAACAGGGCGAGTAAGGTTGCCATTTGCCCTCCGCTGCGGCGGGGGGCTTTTAACCGGGCAGGACGCCTTGTTAGCAACCGGGAACAGGACGTTCATTCAACCGTGGTCTTCGGGAGTGGTAAATGAAGCCTTTTTTGCGCTGGTGTTTCGTTGCGACAGCACTTACGCTTGCAGGATGCAGTAATACTTCCTGGCGTAAAAGTGAAGTCCTCGCGGTACCATTGCAACCGACTTTACAGCAGGAAGTGATTCTGGCACGTATGGAACAAATCCTTGCCAGTCGGGCTTTAACCGATGACGAACGCGCACAGCTTTTATATGAGCGCGGAGTGTTGTATGATAGTCTCGGTCTGAGGGCATTAGCGCGTAACGATTTTTCGCAAGCGCTGGCAATCCGACCGGATATGCCTGAAGTATTCAATTACTTAGGCATATATTTAACGCAGGCAGGCAATTTTGATGCTGCCTATGAAGCGTTTGATTCTGTACTTGAGCTTGATCCAACTTACAACTACGCGCACTTGAATCGCGGGATCGCATTATATTACGGCGGTCGTGACAAGATGATCTGCTGGCGTTTTATCAAGACGATCCCAATGATCCTTTCCGTAGTCTGTGGCTTTATCTCGCCGAGCAGAAGCTCGATGAGAAGCAGGCTAAAGAAGTGTTGAAACAGCACTTCGAAAAATCGGATAAGGAACAGTGGGGATGGAACATTGTCGAGTTCTACCTGGGCAACATTAGCGAACAAACGTTAATGGAAAGGCTCAAGGCGGACGCAACGGATAACACCTCGCTCGCTGAGCATCTCAGTGAAACCAACTTCTATTTAGGTAAGTACTACCTAAGTCTGGGGGATTTGGACAGCGCCACGGCACTGTTCAAACTGGCGGTTGCCAACAACGTTCATAACTTTGTTGAGCACCGATACGCATTGTTGGAATTATCGCTCCTGGGCCAGGACCAAGATGACCTGGCAGAATCGGACCAGCAATAGCTGACGTACACATCAGCCCGTAATCTTTTTTGATTGCCATCACCTTAACGGGTGAGGGCGTTGTTGTTCGTTAATACACCTACTTTGAGCCGGTTCACACTTTTCAATGAAAATTGCTGATCAATTTCATGATGAGTTATGTAGACTGGCCGCCATTAATTTTGAGGCACACGTACTACATGGCTGAATTCGAAACCACTTTTGCAGATCTGGGCCTGAAGGCTCCTATCCTTGAAGCCCTTAACGATCTGGGTTACGAAAAACCATCTCCAATTCAGGCAGAGTGTATTCCACATCTGCTGAATGGCCGCGACGTTCTGGGTATGGCCCAGACGGGGAGCGGAAAAACTGCAGCATTCTCTTTACCTCTGTTGCAGAATCTTGATCCTGAGCTGAAAGCACCACAGATTCTGGTGCTGGCACCGACCCGCGAACTGGCGGTACAGGTTGCTGAAGCAATGACGGATTTCTCTAAACACATGCGCGGCGTAAACGTGGTTGCCCTGTACGGCGGCCAGCGTTATGACGTGCAATTACGCGCCCTGCGTCAGGGGCCGCAGATCGTTGTCGGTACTCCGGGCCGTCTGCTGGACCACCTGAAACGTGGCACTCTGGACCTCTCTAAACTGAGCGGTCTGGTTCTGGATGAAGCTGACGAAATGCTGCGCATGGGCTTCATCGAAGACGTTGAAACCATTATGGCGCAGATCCCGGAAGGTCATCAGACCGCTCTGTTCTCTGCAACCATGCCGGAAGCGATTCGTCGCATTCCCCGCCGCTTTATGAAAGAGCCGCAGGAAGTGCGCATTCAGTCCAGCGTGACTACCCGTCCTGACATCAGCCAGAGCTACTGGACTGTCTGGGGTATGCGTAAAAACGAAGCACTGGTACGTTTCCTGGAAGCGGAAGATTTTGATGCGGCGATTATCTTCGTTCGTACCAAAAACGCGACTCTGGAAGTGGCAGAAGCTCTTGAGCGTAACGGCTACAACAGCGCCGCGCTGAACGGTGACATGAACCAGGCGCTGCGTGAACAGACTCTGGAACGCCTGAAAGATGGTCGTCTGGACATCCTGATTGCGACCGACGTTGCGGCCCGTGGCCTGGACGTTGAGCGTATCAGCCTGGTAGTTAACTACGATATCCCGATGGATTCTGAGTCTTACGTTCACCGTATCGGTCGTACCGGTCGTGCGGGTCGTGCTGGCCGCGCGCTGCTGTTCGTTGAGAACCGCGAGCGTCGTCTGCTGCGCAACATTGAACGTACTATGAAGCTGACTATTCCGGAAGTAGAACTGCCGAACGCAGAACTGCTGGGCAAACGCCGTCTGGAAAAATTCGCCGCTAAAGTACAGCAGCAGCTGGAAAGCAGCGATCTGGATCAATACCGCGCACTGCTGAGCAAAATTCAGCCGACTGCAGAAGGTGAAGAGCTGGATCTCGAAACTCTGGCTGCGGCACTGCTGAAAATGGCACAGGGTGAACGTACTCTGATCGTACCGCCAGATGCGCCGATGCGTCCGAAACGTGAATTCCGTGACCGTGATGACCGTGGTCCGCGCGATCGTAACGACCGTGGCCCGCGTGGTGACCGTGAAGATCGTCCGCGTCGTGAACGTCGTGATGTTGGCGATATGCAGCTGTACCGCATTGAAGTGGGCCGCGATGATGGTGTTGAAGTTCGTCATATCGTTGGTGCGATTGCTAACGAAGGCGACATCAGCAGCCGTTACATTGGTAACATCAAGCTGTTTGCTTCTCACTCCACCATCGAACTGCCGAAAGGTATGCCGGGTGAAGTGCTGCAACACTTTACGCGCACTCGCAT
>ERZ791912.1295-NODE-1295-length-11927-cov-17.686826_pt1 | contig 11927 bp, 15 predicted proteins | sample MGYA00510141_ERZ791912 | MGnify/ENA primary metagenome ERZ791912 (study PRJEB30046, sample SAMN00792082) | human gut metagenome | study: EMG produced TPA metagenomics assembly of the A metagenome-wide association study of gut microbiota in type 2... | reverse complement strand
CCTGTCTATTATTGTTTCACGTGGAACAACCTGTTAGTAATGTTTCACGTGAAACTAAATGTTAACAGATATTAATTTTATTCTTTAAGATTTCTTAACAGAAAAAATTTGGTGGTTTCGCAAAAATGCAGTATCTTTGCAGCAGTTTTAGAAACAATATAAGTTTAACAATTTAAATTAAGGTAATTATGAACGAAAATTTTAATGAGACTGTTTTTAACTGCATCACTAGTGTTAACGCTTTGATGACTAGTAATGAGGTTACCAAAGATGATAAGGCGGTTATCAAGTTGAACCGTTTTAAGAAGTGGTTGAATGAGTTTGCAGCCGCAAACGGTATGAACGAAGTTAAGTAGTTCACACCACAGGTAACACGAAGTTTAACGTTAAATAATTTATAAAGTTATGCCAAAAGGTTTTAGTTTTGCTAGTACTTTTAACAAGACTAGCTTTGGAATCGATACAACAGATTTTCCATTTGTTAAGTTAACAGACATCTACAACAGCGAGAAAGATGGCGGCGGTGATGTGGTACACCCTATCAATGGTATGTACGTTCACAAATCACAATTGGGTGATTCACCTGTGATTATTGACGCTGAGAATAAGCGTTTAGTGAACTTACCACAGTTCACAGGTGACACGGTACGGGAGATTCTCGCTAACAGTGACGCAGTAGAGGCGATTAAAGCCAACAAAGTTGGCTATACTATTTACGAATATGAATCGCACGCAAAGAAGTGTTACGGTATCACATTCGTTGATAAGTAGTAGTTAGTGTAAGGTTGGTTTCACAGGGGCGGCAAATTGATTTTTGTTTGCCCCTGTCTTTGTTTAATTTAAATCTTTCTTTAAAATGGCTAAACAGAATCCTATAGGGTTTACAAACAAAACGTTTGCACTTACTAGCAAAGTGCAATTAGATAAGCAAATATTAACTGCTGTAGAATCACGTGGGTATTTGCGTAAAGAGATTGCACGTGTATTTCAACAGGCAAACAGACGCATTCAGAACGTAGAAAAATCGGGTATAGTTTCGCCAGCTGTTGTTGCACTTAACAAAGGTAATATAACAGGTTTCACAAAATTCTCTATGCGTCACAGTTGGGAAGATTTAAAGATTGAGTACGCCAAAGCGGTTTCTTTTTTACGTCAGCCAACATCTACTGCAACAGGTACGAAAGAATACGCAGAATACTTGAAAAAAGCCTATGATTTGGACGATAAAAGTTTTGCCCTTATGCAAAATAAGTTAATGGGTAAAATTGCAAGTGTTTCAGATGAGCGTTTTTTGGAACAGTACTTAATGCAATATAAAGATTTTACAGGTGAACTAGAACAGGAATCCAAAGACGTTTCAGACCAAATCGAAGATGATGCAGTAAAAATTGAAAATGCCTTAGATGATGCCTTAGAGCAAATAGGCAATGACCCAAACGCAGAAGCATTTATTAATGACGTGGATTCCTATAATACAGATGAACCGTTAAAGCGTATATTAGACGAATTTAAAAAATTTGGTTTATAATGAAGAAAATTCCCTTTGCACTACATACCGAAACGTTCACGCCGAAAGATATTACAAAAGTTTTGTCTTTGGCTGTGAACGATAAGAATTTTACAGGAAACAATAAGGGTGAAAAGTTCTTAAACGTTCCTGTATCTTTCGATATAGAAACCACATCTTTTTACCGTGATGTGGACGGAGAAACTTACACCTATGACCGTTATATAAAATTGGGCGGTAAACAAACAAAGATGGAAAAATGTTCTTTAATGTACGTTTGGCAATTTGGAATTAACGGTTATTGCATAATAGGTAGAACGTGGGACGAATTTATAACTATGCTGAATGAGATTTCAGACGTTTTAAACCTGTCTGAAAAGAAACGTATTATTATATACGTTCACAATTTAGCCTATGAGTTCCAATTTTTCAGAGAGTTATTGCAGTGGACAAAGGTTTTTTCAATAGACCTTAGAAAACCTATTTACGGAATAACTGAAAACGGTATAGAATTTAGATGTAGTTATCTGTTATCGGGTTATTCACTTGCAAAGTTAGGTGAACAATTACACAAATATAAATGTGAAAAGTTGGTCGGTGATTTAGATTACAGCCTGTTACGTCACAACAAAACACCGTTGACACAAAAAGAAATGGGTTATTGTTTGAACGATATTAAAGTAGTTATGTGTTATATACAGGAACTAATCGAACAATATAAAAACATTACCCATTTACCGATAACGAAGACAGGTTTTGTGCGTAAATATTGCCGTTCTGTGTGTTTTAAGACAACAGACCCCGAAACAGGTAAAACCGTACAAAATTTTAAGTATTTGGATAAAATCCATAACTTAAATATAACAGGTATGGAAGAATTTGAAATGCTACAAAGAGCCTTTTCGGGCGGTTTCACGCACGCAAACGCAAAGTACACAGATGAAGTTATAGAAAACGTAGATAGTTACGATTTTACAAGTAGTTACCCCTATGTGATGGTAAGCGAAAAATTTCCTATGAGTACAGGCGTTTTCGTTCCTGTTAAGTCTATGAAACAATTTGAGTTTATGACCTCAAAATATTGCTGTGTCTTTGACGTGGAATTTACGAATATCTTTGCAAAATCAGATAACGAAAATCCAATATCGGTTAGTAAGTGTTTCGTAAAGGAAAACGTATCAGAAAATAACGGTCGTTTGGTTTGTGCTAGTAAGATATGTATGACAATTACCGAAATAGATTACAGGGTGTTTTCGCAGTTCTATATGTGGGAATCTGTGAGAATCGGCAAAATGATTTGTTACCGCAAAGAATATTTGCCAACAGAGTTTATTAAATCCATTTTGCACCTGTATGAAATGAAAACGAAACTAAAAGGGGTTAAGGGCAAAGAAGTTGAGTATTTGAATAGCAAAGAAATGCTGAATAGCTGTTACGGTATGAGTGTGACAAACCCTTTGCGTGATGAAATCGTCTGTGATGGTGAAATGTGGGACGTTGAGCATTTAACAGGTGAAAAACGCTTAGAAGTACTTAACAAATACAATGATAGCAAAAACCGTTTTCTTTTCTATCCGTGGGGAATATATGTAACAGCCTATGCACGTAGGAATCTTTTTACAGGTATTCTAGAATGCGGTGACGATTACATCTACAGTGATACAGACAGCGTTAAAATCAAGAACGGCGAAGACCACAAAGAGTATTTCAAAGCCTATAACGATTTGGCACAGCAAAAATTACGTGCAGCCTGTAAGTTTCATAAAATACCGTTTGAAAAGGTTGAGCCTGTCACGATTAAGGGAATCGCAAAACCTTTGGGCGTTTGGGATTATGAGGGACGTTACACACGTTTTAAAACTTTGGGTGCAAAACGTTATATGGTGCAGGAAAAAGGAGCGTTGACGGTAAACGGTAAAGATTACGATTACAGTTTGACGGTATCGGGTGTTAACAAGAAATCTGCTATACCCTATATGTTAGAAACATTTGGGGAAAACGGAATCTTTGACGCTTTTACTAATTACTTAGATATTCCACCGTCTGCAACAGGTAAGAATATACACACCTATGTAGATTATGAACAGAGTGGAACTATCACCGATTATTTGGGTACGGTTTCTACTTATGACACAAAAACAGGTGTTCATTTAGAGCCTACAGGGTACACTTTGAGCCTGTCAGTACTTTATATAAATTATTTAATGGGAATCAGATTAAAGAAAGAATAATATGAAACAGAAGAAAGAAAAGGTGGAAACACCGAAATTTTATTCTTTGTCTAGAATCTTAGCAAAGAACGCAGACTATAACGTTATCTTTGGTGAACGTTCAAATGGTAAGACTTACGCAACCTTACTTTATGGAATCAAAGAATATTTGCGCACAGGAAAACAAATGGCGTATATTCGTAGATGGCGTGAAGATTTAAGGGGCAAACGTGCAGAAAGTTTGTTTGCAAATCACGTTTCAAACGGTGTTATCGAAGAACTTACAAACGGTAAATTTAACGAAGTCTTTTACGTTTCGGGAAAATGGTTTCTTTCAAGCTATGACCCCGAAACAAAGAAACGTGTACCCGATAACGTACCGTTCTGTTTTGGTTTCTGTCTGTCAGAACAGGAACACGAAAAAAGTAGTAGTTATCCAAACATAACTACTATTGTTTTCGATGAGTTTTTGACTAGACGTTATTATTTACCCGATGAATTTATGCTGTATATGAACCTGTTAAGTACTATCATAAGACAACGTAATGATGTTAAGGTTTTTATGTTGGGTAACACAGTAAACCAATTTTGCCCATATTTTACAGAAATGGGATTGAAACAGGTGCGAGTGATGGAACAGGGAACAATAGATATTTATAAATTCGGTGAACACGGTGCAACCGTGGCTGTAGAATATTGTAGTACTATTGTTAAGCAAAAAGCGAGTAACAAATATTTCTGTTTCGATAATCAGAACTTGCAGATGATTACGGGCGGTAAATGGGAACTCGCAGTTTATCCCCATTTGCCTGTGAAATATACCCCGAAAGATGTGCTTTTCGTTTTCTACATACAGTTTAACGAAATGACATTACAGGGTAATATAATACAGGTTGAAACGTCAGACGGTGTTAATAACTTTATGTATATCCACAATAAGACCACACCGATAAAAGACACAGAGAATAGTTTGATTTATTCACTTTGTATGAATGGAAAACCAAACTACAGACGCAAACTACTGTCAACAGCTAGTTACGTTGAATCTCAGATAACGAAGTATTTCGCCACCGATAAGGTGTTTTATCAGAATAACGAAATCGGCGAAATTGTGCGAAACTACTTGATGGCTAGTAGCAGAAGTAATATTATTACTTAAAATATGTTAAGACAGGGTAAAAATTGTTTCACGTGAAACATTTTCCCTGTTTTATTTGGTCGTTTCAGATATTTTGTTTATCTTTGCACCATTAAATAACAAAGTTAAAATTTGCTATATGGATATAAACGCAATAGTATCGCTAGTTAGTAACGTGGGGTTTCCTGTTGCTGTCTGTATTGGTCTTTTCTTTTATATGGAGAAACAGAACGAACGCCACCAACAGGAAACCGATAAGTTAAACGAAACCGTACAGAGTAACACGAAAGTGTTAACAGAACTTTGTACATTAATTAAAACACTTGTGAAGTAATGAAAAAAGAGAATCTTTATAACTTGTATCAAACACAGGTCAAAGACAAAGATACAGCTTTGGACACGTTCTTTCAGCGAGTTCTTTGTATGACCTCAAAGATGTTTGTGTACACAGGTTTGCCCGATTCGATTCCACAGATAGAACTTGAAAAGATTCTGCAAACTAGTGGAAATGTAGGAATCGCAAAAGTTAACGGTGAACTATATGCACTACAGGGAAACAGGGGTGGCAAATGTGATGCCTATTACAGGGGAAAAGATTTTATTGTCGCAAATCCGTGGCTAGAATTGAATAAAACGTACAATATCGGAAAAGATATTGTTGTTATCAATAACACACCGTTTGCAGATTCGATTCTCCCTGTTATCGGGAAATATGGTGTACTTTACACAGACGCAGTTATTACTTTAAATATGACTAGCGTTTTAACTAGAATCACTATGTTAATATCTGCTAGTGATGATAAAACGAAACAGAGCGCAGAATCTTTCCTCAAAAAGATTCTGGACGGTGATTTCTCGGTAATTGGTGAAAATGCGTTTTTCAAAGGTGTTAATATGCAAACACCACCAACACAGAGCAACCAGCAGATAACGCAGTTAATAGAACTTTTGCAGTACTATAAAGCGTCAATGTTTAACGATTTGGGGTTGAACGCAAACTATAATATGAAACGTGAACGTTTGAACACGCAAGAGGTTTCTATGAATATAGATGCGTTAATGCCTTATGTTGACGCAATGTTAACAGAACGTGTTGAGGGTGTTAAGCGAGTTAACGAAATGTTCGGTACAGACATTACCGTAACTTTGGGTTCTAGTTGGAAAATTGAACACGAAAATTATTTATCGTTACTCAAATCCACAGAAGAGGGGCACGAACACACCGAAACAGAAGATGTTGACCCTGTAACCGAAAACGAAAATGAGGAAACAGATGAAACAGAAGAAACGCAAGAAACAGAAGAAACGGAAACAGAAACAGAAGAAACAGAAGAAACAGAAGAAACGGAAACGGAAACAGAAGAAACAGAAGAAACAGAAGAAACGGAAACGGAAACAGAAGAAACAGAAGAAACAGAAGAGGAAAAGGAAAACAAAGATGAAGATTAAAGAATTTTTCACGGTGGATAACGGATTGTTTGAAACCATTTTTGAGCCTAATTTTCCTGTTTTGTACAAATCGATTTTCGGTGAAGACATACCAAACTTAATCGATATTGATTTGCGTTTCAAATATGGAAATAGGGAACTAGTTGACGCTATCACAAATGAAACTGCGACCGATATTATTAAAGGTATCATTACAGTTAAGTTTGACGAATGGCAAAAACAGATTCAAGTGTTTAATAACGAATATGATGTGTTAAACCCTGTCACGTCAAAAGAAACAGTTACAGAAAGTAACACCGTTGACGAAACAGGAAATAATAACACTATCGATTCAAGTGTAACTTTTAACAATGGGGAATTTGGCAATGACACGAAACAGCAAAGAGATACCACAGGGAACAGACAAGAGACACGCACGAAGACAAGTAGTAAAAGCGGTATTCCGTCTAGCGTTCCTGTTAGTGAAATTATTCAAAAAGAAATGAATCTCAGAAAAACCAACTTTAAAACACAGGTGGTAACAGAGATTGCAAAAGAAATTAGTTTAGATATTTATTAATTCTTAAATTTTATATAAAATGGAAGTAAAACAAATTTATACGCTTATTAATAGCGTTTCATCTGAGGTTTTGGGTAAAACTGATTTGGTACACGAAGACCTCACAGGTATTGTTGATTTGGGTAATGAGGTATTCAATCAGAATGCCGTGGACAATTACGTAAAGTCACTTGTAAACCATATCGGAAAAGTGGTTTTCGTAAACCGTCCTTATTCGGGCAAAGTTCCATCTGTTTTAATGGATGCGTGGGAATTTGGTTCTGTTTTGGAAAAGATTTCAGCAGACGTTCCACAGGCTGAGGAAAACGATAGCTGGAATCTCAAAGACGGTACAGAGTACAAACAGGACGTGTTCCACAAGCCAACCGTTTCCGCTAAGTTCTTTAACTCAAAGGTAACTTTTGAAGTTCCTGTTTCTATCACAGAACGACAGGTTAAAGAATCTTTCAGCAGTGCTGCACAGTTGAACGGTTTCCTGTCTATGATTTATAACGCTGTTGAGAAATCAATGACCATCAAGACAGACGCTTTGGTGATGCGTACAATTAACAATATGATTGCGGAAACTTTGGACGCAGACAAGACCGCCTTTGGCTTTGTTCCATCTACCAACGAAACAGTAGACTACAGCACAGCTAGCACTGTTAGATGTGTGAATCTGTTGAAACTTTACAAAGATAAGACAGGTACAACACTTACAGTGGACGCAGCAATCACAACACCCGACTTTATCAGATTTGCAGCCTACACAATGGGCTTGTACTCAGACCGTTTGCAGACCATTTCCACCCTGTTTAACGTAGGTGGTAAAGAGCGTTTCACACCAAAGGACGTTTTGCACACAGTTCTTTTGAGTGACTTTGCAGCCGCTGCAAAAACTTATCTGTATGCCGACACGTTCCACGAGGATAACGTGCTTTTGCCAAAGGCTGAAACCGTGGCAAGTTGGCAAGCTACAGGCAAAGATTATGCCTTTGACCACGTTTCAAAGATTGATGTGAAATCTGCTAGCGGTGCTAGTGTTTCTATCGGTGGTGTGTTGGGTGTGATGTTTGACCGTGACGCTTTGGGTGTTACAAATCTTGACAAGCGAGTAACAACCAACTATAACGCAAAGGCTGAGTTTTTCAATAACTATTACAAGTTCGATGCAGGTTATTTCAATGACACAAATGAGAACTTTGTAGTCTTCTTTATCGCCTAATTTGGGTTGTTTAACTGTTGAGGGTGTTTTCCTGTAGTTGATAGCACGGGAAACACCCTTTTAAACTTTAAAGGTATGATTAAAATTAAAACGTTTAACTATGACGGTAAACCAAACGAAGTAAACAAAACCCTACAGGAAAACAGCGAGTACACAGGGTTGTTAAATGCTAGTTTTAATGTGCTAACACCTGTAGTAAGATTCAGAATTCGCACACCTGTAACGTTTAATTATGTTTATATCGAAAGTTTAAACCGTTATTATTTCGTGAAAGAAATTTCACAAGATGGTGACTTATGCACGGTACGTTTAAAAGTGGACGTTCTTTTCACGTACAAAGATAAAATACTCGCTAGTAGTGGAACGTTGACACAGGGTGAAAACGTTAACAAATATCTTTCAAACCGTGCAAACGTGGTTGATGTACGACCAAACGTAAGAAAGTTAGATTTTCCGAATAAGGAACTATTGAACGAAACAGGTAGTATTATTATGGTAACTATAAAAGGTAATAAGTAATGGCAAGTTATAAAATTAATTATCACTTAACAAACTGTACTACTACAGCCGCAAGTAGTGAAAATTACGACACAGACGGTAATGTTATAAAGTTTTGCGGAAAAGCTGTTGACGGTTGTTATTTTTTACCAAATGACGGTGACTATAATTATATTTCACGTCTGAGTGGTGGAACAACAAAAGTTACACATTTTAATCTGTCACGTGTTTCTGCTAGTGACAACTCAAAAGTTATTAGCGGTGATATTGACGGTATTTCATCAGATGGCAAGTATTTTTCAAAACGTTTGACGTTTGGAACAGCCAACAGCGGTGAAATGGAATGTTACTTAAACGCACGTGGTGGAACACCTACAGTTAAAACGTTAAAGATACACAATAACGTTTCGGGAACAAATGCCGTTTCGGTGCAAAACGATACAAATTTCGATATTACGTTGACAGGTGACACAGACGGTACTTTTACGGTTGTTCCTGTAGTTACTTACAAGAACACGTATAACGAAACCGCACAGGGAACAATGAACGTTAAAGGTAACGTAGCTACATTTAGTGTTCCTGTAGAAACAAACGAAGAGGTAACAATAAACGGAACGTTCACACCGAAACCGAAAGAGTTAACAATAACAAACCACGTTTCGGGAACTACTGCAACCTATGTGCAAAACGGTGAAAATTTCGATATTACGTTGACAGGTAACACAGATGGTAGTTTTTCTGTTGTTCCTGTAGTTTCGTATAAAAACGAAAGTGGAACGGAAACCACAGATGAAATGAACGTTAACGGTAAAACAGCTACATTTAGTGTACCTGTTGCGACAAACGACACAGTAACCATTACAGGAACGTTTAAACCCGAAAAGCCACAGAAAAACGTTCCTATTACTTATGCGTTGACAAATTGTACCGTTTCACCACAGCCACAGACAGTTAAAACAGGGGAAACTTTAAACTTGACTGTCACACCTGTTATCAATTACAAACTAGATTCGTGCAATCTTATTTGGAATGACGGAACGAAAGATATTACGATAAGTGTTACAGGTGGTGTTATTTCGTTCCCTGTGCCCGATTCTTGCGTTTCTGTGACGATTAAAGCTGTAGCTAGTATAATAACGCCTGTTGGTAGAAATTATGGTGCTATAAACGTTTATTGCGTGACGCTTGACAATTTGGACGCATTTTCTAAACAGCGTTTCTTTGAAATAAAAGATGATACACAGGGAATCTATGAAGAGGTTAATTTAGGAATCTATGTAAATCGTATCAAACGCATTTTCACAAACGTTCCTGTATCGGGGTCGGATTCTTTGCGGTGTGGTAACTACAACACAGGTATAACGGTACAAACACCCGAAAAAGACATTATAATGCTAGACTTTGGCAATGTGACGTTAACAGGTTTGAACGGTGATTCGGAAGACTATAACGCACAAATTTCGGTGTTCATTCCGTGCCGTGGCTTTGTCGCTATAGATAGTAAGTATATCGGTAAAACGGTAAACCTATCTTTCAAAGTGAACGTTATTACAGGTGATGCGGTAGCGTTTTTGTCCTGTGATGGCGTTATCTTTCAGTTAGAAAGTTTTTCTTTGTCACGTGATGTTATTTACAAGACAGGAACAACAGAACTTAATATCGTAGGCGGTACGCAATGGGACGAACAAATTTTGTATGGTTTAGAACCTTATGTTATTATCACGCAGAACACTACAATAAACAAGCCTGTGAACAATACACAGGAAACCGTAACAATAGGGGACGTGACAGGCTACGCACAGTTTGAAAACGTAGATTTGAACACGGTTAATTTGTTGGTCGATGAGTATAACACCATTATTTCAGAACTTGAAAACGGTGTTTATCTATAAAAGAAAAGGGACGGTAACAAATACCGCCCCTTTTTTCTTATTTGCTATAAAATTCATTCATCAAACCTTTTTTGCAAAGGAAATCGAAACAGCGGTTTTTAATGCCCTTTTCCTGTTCCAAACAGTTAGAAAGATATTCTATAACTTTCTTCTGTGCCTGTAGTGTATCGATTACAGAGTTAAGCAATAAACCGTTACCGCCTGTAGTGTTTTCTGATACAAACTTTAAATTGTCAATGGATACTGAAATGGAATCCTGTAAAACTTTAAAACCCTTTTCCATAACTTATTTCTTTTCTAAGTTCATAATAATCTGTTGACGTGGTTTGCCGTTACGTGGTGCGACTGAAACGTGAAACCAAAAACTTGTAGAACCTTTGCGGTGTTCTTTGATTAATTGGTCAAAACCGCCTGTTTCTCTCAGAACCTTTTCCAAAGATTTCATATCAGAGCAAATCAAATCGGCGGCTAAACCCTTTTGGTGTTGACTGTTAGAAACACCCCCTACAGCCTTATTTAACACAGGACATCTAAAACCGCTAGAAATCAGAATCGGTTTACCTACCTTCTCACGGATGCCGTCTAAATAATCGGCTAACTTATTCAAGTTATCTACTACCTCAAATGTAGGGGTGTTGTCAATACGCAAACGTTTTGCGGTTGCTGAGTTCAAAAACTCAGATAAGCTAAAATACTTAATCTTTTTCATATTTCTTTTCTGTTGGTGAAATTACAAACCATTTACGGCTATCTTTGTGTGTCGGGAATCTACCTTTTACAGTTATAGAACAATCCCCCGAAAGATAGTCTATTTTGTTGTTAAAGAACTCGCTTACTTTGTCAGAACGTACCATATAAACGGTAACGTTATTAACCTGTTTCAAAGTGATTTTAAAATAACTATGTTCCATATTTATATTTGTTTATGCCTGTGAGTGTTACCCCCACAGGCTGTTAATATTAACCGATTCTTTCGCTAGTCTGAATAAGCTGCAAGAATGTACTTGCGTCTTTGCCCAATTTGTTGCACAGCTGAGTAACACAACAACCATATTCTGAAATGTAGTTCAAACTATCTTTTGATTCAAAGATAGTATATACATCTTTTGTTAATTTTGGTAAGGTGTTATGCTTGATACAGTTAATTTCGTGCTCATACATTACCTTTGCTACATCTGCAAAAACACCCTCTACTATTTGAGTGTTACGTGAAATTTCACTTTTTACACATGTACCGTTAGCAGATATAACGGTTTCAAATTCTAGTGTAATTTTATACTTTGCCATAATCTTATTATTTAACTGTTTGACTTATTTTTTAATTTCTGCTGCAAAGATACGACTTTTTCACGAAACTACCAAATTATTTTTGTTAATAGTTCTTAAATTAAAAATTTTAATCTTTTTAACAAAACGTTTCACGTGAAACATTACTAACAGGTTGTTCCACGTGAAACAATAATAGACAGG
>ERZ791912.1292-NODE-1292-length-11936-cov-26.086946_pt1 | contig 11936 bp, 7 predicted proteins | sample MGYA00510141_ERZ791912 | MGnify/ENA primary metagenome ERZ791912 (study PRJEB30046, sample SAMN00792082) | human gut metagenome | study: EMG produced TPA metagenomics assembly of the A metagenome-wide association study of gut microbiota in type 2... | reverse complement strand
ACACGTAGCGAACATGGCCAGCGCTCTGGGGCATGACTTTGTTGGATTTTTAGCCCGTGCTTGGCCACCACAATATTCGCCCCCCCTCACTTTGCGAGCAAAGTGAACTACAGTGCTTCGCCTCAGGTCTTCGCTGCATGTTCGCGCAGCGAAGGCCTCTGAAAGGTAGGGTGTTCAAAATCCAGATACAATCAAGTTTGGCGGAAGCGCCCTCGCAGCGGAGAATTGCGCTGGCCCGCATAATCGTCTGTTGCGGCGCCAGCATTGTAGCTCACTTTGCTCGCAAAGTGAGGGCCACGAACACGTAGCGAACATGGCCAGCGCGTCGGGGCATGATTTTGTTGGATTTTTAGCCCGTGCTTGGCCGCCACAATCTTCGTCCCCCTCACTTTGCGAGCAAAGTGAGCTACAGTGCTTCGCCTCAGGCCTTCGCTGCATGTTCGCGCAGCGCGTATTCTTTTCGCGTTCCTCTTTGGGGTGGTTGGGCGGCGGCGTGTGGCTGTTGCGCCAGAGATAAATTGTTTGTTTTGTGGATGTTAGCGTTTTTCGTGGTGGACGTTTTCGAGTTGACAAAAGGGCAAAAAAAATGGGATACCTCTGTATCCCGACCTTGTTAACCTTAAATCTAATACTATGAAAAACACATTGCAAATATAGGTATATCCTTTCAAAAAGAAAGGTGTTACCTGATTTTTATTCCTATATATAACTTGATTTAAAAATTCTTTTGACAGTTTGGTATTCTTATATAACAAAAGCAGAGTGACGCGCCCGAAGGTGGGCCTGTCACTCTGCTTTTTTGTATGACTTTCAGTCGTTTGCGGCGGCGGCATCCGTTGTCCGCGCTGATGGAGGACGCATTGTCTGCTCTCCGCCATGCCGTTCGGCTGGTCATTTCAGTTGCTTCACGTAGTAAGTGATGGTCGGGAAGTGGTCAGAATAACCATTCTGCCAGATGTTTCCGTTGAAAGCGCGGAAGGGGTATCCCTTCTTTTTGCCGTCGGGGGTGACGAGGTAGTCGCGATTGAACACTTCCGTCTTCCAGTACGACAGACCGTTGGCCGGTTTGCCGAGAAGGTTGGCAGAGAGGATTTGCTGGTCGTAGAGACACCATGAATCCTGATAGCACAACGTTCCGATGCCCTTGTCGTAGAGTCCCCATGTGGCGTTGAAATAGCCGTCAGCAGTGGTGTCTTTCTTGTGGCGCGTTGCGCCGAGCACCTTTGCCACGCTGGCATCTTTCGGGTCGTCGTTGAGGTCGCCCATGATGATGACCTTGGCAGAGGGGTTGGCCGTTCGCACCGAGTCGGCGATGTGCTTGCTCAGGGCAGCGGCAGCCTCTCTGAGCGGCGATGATTTCGCGCCGCCGTAGCGTGAGGGCCAGTGGTTGACGAGGATGCAGACGTGTTCTCCAGCCATCGTGCCTTCAACGAGGAGCTGGTCGCGCGTCTTGAAGTTAGGGTTGTCGGGGATGATCAGTGGATGCGTGCTCGACTTCGTGTAGCGGAAGAGGCGCGGATTGTAGATCAAGGCCACGTCGATGCCGCGTCGGTCGGGAGAGTCGTAGTGAACGTACTTGAGATTCATCTCCTTGGCAGGCGACGTGTTGACGAGGTCGCGCACGACGCGTTCGTTTTCAACCTCCGAAATGCCGATGACGGCAGGACCGCCAGGGCAGGTTGGACGGGCGAGGTCGCCGATGACGCGTGCCATGTTGTTCAACTTCTGCTGATACTTTTCCTGCGTCCACTTGTATGGTCCGGTCGGCAGGTATTCGTCATCGCCTTTGTTGTTGGGGTCGTCTTCATAGTCGAAAAGGTTTTCGAGGTTGTAGAAGGCCACGCCCCAAACGCCCATGCGCTGCGCCAGTGTGGGGGCAACGGCACAGAGCAGCAGGATTGAGGTGAGAATGATTCTTTTCATGATAAATGTTCGCTTGGTTTGAAGGTCGCTTAACGATGGAGTAAAGAAAGCAGGTGTTCAAAATCGATGCTGAACACCTGCTTCAGATGTTTCTTTATTTCTTGCCGACCAACTTGATATTGGCTAAGCGGAGACCTACGCTCATGGCGCTGCCCGTTGCCTTGAAGTGGAGTTCGGAAGCGTCGGTGGCGTCAGCGGCCGAGAGTTCCACCGTGAAGGTGTAGAACTTGCTGTCGTCGCCGGCAGGGCCTGAGAGCACCTTGCTTGGCGTGGTGAAGTCGTGGCCGTTGAATGTGCCGGAGATGGCAGCAACGTCCTGTTCGCCCTTACCGCCGTAGAGGTTGGCTGCGAGGTCGTAGCTCAGTGTCAGCGTGGTGTAGCCAGCAGCCTTGATGCCTTCAATCTTGAGGTCGCTGTCTTTGCCTGCAGGAATCCACACGTTGTTGACGCCGTTGCTGGAGCGCACAGAGAGCGTTTTGCCAACGACATCAGTGAAGGTCAGGCCAGAAGTGAAGGCCGTGTAGTCGCTGAGGTAAGGCCAGTAGCCGTTGACCTTGCTGACAGAAGAGTTGCCGAAGTTTTCCTTGAAGATGACCGTGCCTTCCGTGTTGTCGCCTGGCTGGTCGGGAGTTTCGGGCTCGCCCGGTGTCACGCCATCGAAGCCGTAGATGTCTTCAGCGCTGCGGATGGTGAGCTGCCAAGCACCGCGGAAGCGGCCGAGAACGCCGATGACGTTACCCGTTCCGACGGGGAGCTTCGTTGCAGCGAAGGCGGCATAGTTGCTCGTGCGGACAGAGATGGAGTTGCCGTACTGGTCAACGAGGTCGTGCGTGCCATAGCCGCTGTTTTCAGCGAAGTTGGCCTTGCCGCCATCAGTGAAGTGGACACCGATGAGGCGTACAACCGTGAACTTGTTGGCATCGGGGTCGTCAGAGAGCTTCGAGATGTTGGAGAATTCTTTGAGTTCCACCTTGCTTTCGTCGGCCCAGCCGTTGCGGTGGATGTGCTGTTTGAACTTCTCGTAAGGCGTGCGGTAGAGATAGCCTGCAGGGTGGCCGAGCTGTTGCTCGTCGCCGTAGACAGAAACGCAGAGACCCTTGAGGTCAACAATCACTTCCTGTCCGGCAGGATAGTCGCTGTAGACGCTGCTCTGGTCGACGAGGACGCTGATGCCGCCTGTTTCGTCTTGCAGATAGATGGTCTTGTAGATGTTGCCAGAGCGGTCGTCGGCGCTGACGCGAGCACGGAGATAGAGGCTATCTTCGATGGTGATGGGATTGTTTTGCGTTGCAGCGGCATATTTCTCGCGGAGCTGCTTGATGGTGATGGTCTGCGCGTCGGCCGGGAGTTCAAACTTCGGTTCGTTGAGCGGCGGCATGTCATAGTCGCGGTCGCAAGCCGTGAAAGCGAGCGCCATGAGGATCACCGGCAGGCAGAGGATTTTATGAAGGATTTTCATATTGTTTTTTATATAGGGTTGGTTTTATACTTTAGAATTTGTAGCTGACATTCAGGAAGCAGTTGATGCCCTGCATGTAATAGAACTTCGTCTTGTAGAGCTCAGGTTTGTCAACGCGCACACGTCCCTGTTCACGACCGCCCGTGCGGACGTTCTTCTTGTTGAGGACGTTGTTGACAGAAAAGTTGAGGTTGATGGAGTTCTTGCGTCCGAGATAGAACACCTTGCCGATTGAGAGGTCGACGGTGCATGCCGGGTCGATTTCTTCCTGCTTCGTGAGTTCCTGGTAGGCGTTCCAGAGTTTCGGCTCTGCGGGATTGACTGGCGCAATGGTGGTTGAGCCGCTGGTGTAGCCGTTGTAGATGGATGCCGTTCGGCGCGACGGAGCCACTTCCACGAAGTTGCGTCCGAAGGCGTTGAGGTTGGCACCGAGGAACCAGTAGTTGATGAAATAGCGCACACCGAACGTTCCAGCCACCTGTGGCGTACCGCCCACGTAGACACCGTTGAGGTAAACGCGTTCCTGAGGATTGAGGGAGTATTCGCCCACGTCCTTGCCGTTTTCGCTGGTGTAGAGACCCATCGGATTGTTTGAGAAATAGTATTCAGAAACCGTTCCTGCGAGGTCGAAGGTCCAATGGTTGTCGAGCTTATAGCTCAAACCGAGTTCCACACCGTGGTGCACCTTGTTGACACCCGTCATGACGTGGTTGACGAAGGTCACGCCGTCATAGTAGTAGCTGTTGCGCACCAACTGGTCGTAGAAGTTGGTCTGGAAGAGCGAGATGCGTCCCTGCAAGCGGGTGGTTGAGAAGATGTAGCTCAAGTCGGCAGAGAAGATACGTCCGCTCTTGAGGCCTTCTGGCGTTTTGTCGTTCACACGCGGAGAGATGTAGGCATCGTTGGGCAGCGGAGCCTGTGAGCCGTAGGTGATGTTGGCGGCCAGGAGGTGGCGTCCGTTGAACTTGTAGGTCAGTCCGCCCTTCACCATCATGTCGGTAAACGAATGGTGGGCACCTGCTCCGAAGGAGTTGTTGGGGTTGTGGCCGTTACGCATATTTCCGTCGCGCCAGAAGTCGGTGTAAGTCACCTGCATGCCATAGTAGGCATCCCAGTGTCCGATGCTGTAATTGTTCATGATCCAACCCTTGAGCGAATTGATGTTGAGGTCGAAGTCATAACCGAAAACGCCGTCCTTATAGACCTTTCTGTCGGGGCGATTGAGGTCGCTCTGCTTCTGGTCGGGCTGTCCGGGATAGTCGGTGTCGGCGTATTTGTCGATGTCGAGCACATAGTCGGCGCCGAGGAGGTCCTTGACAGTCTTAAACTGCTTTGAGAGCGTGTGTTTTGCCACAACGCCTGCCGTGAGCTTTGAATGGCGGCCCAGTTTGGCGTTGATGGTTGAGTTGAAAGTCGTTTCGTAGAGGTCTGAACGACGTTCTTCCACCATATAGACAGCGTTGCCGTTGCCCATGCGCTTGTTTTGCTCGTTGGCCGCAATCAGACGGTCCCAGTTGATCTGCGTGAACGAGGGGTCGCCCGAACGCCAGCGCTCAGCATAGTCTTCAGCAGCGTCGGTGAGGGGGCCGCTGGTGTTGTAGTAGAGATAATAGGAGGGGAGATAGCGGTAGTAGTCGGGGCGCGGGTCAGTTCCGTCATACCAGTTGAGCGAACTGTTGCCATAGCGTCCGTAGTGGAAGGCGAGGCCCGTGTTGATTTTGATGTCGCGCGAGAGGTTCCACTCGTGGGCGAGTACCGTTGTGGGGTCGAAAGACTGCACGACGCGGGCGTTGCGCTTCTTGCCGTTCTGATAACCCCAGTTGGGGTTGTAGAGGTTGTTGCCCGTGAGGTCATAAACTTCCTGCACCGAACCGCCCTGCTGACCACGGCAGACGGGCGAGCCGAAGGTGGTGAGCGTCAGGCTGTGGGTGTTGCCCCAACGTTTTTCAAGCATGAGGGCGTATGAGAAGTTGCGATAGAAGGTACCATCGATGACACCTTCGTTGGAGTAGCGTCCGCCGACGAGCGCCGAGAAGGCCCATCCCTTGTCTGAAAGGCCAGTGTGGTACGACATCATGGCACGCATCCAATAGTTGCGGTTGGTATAAGTCAGCGTGGCTTTGCCGCCGTGGCCGTAGTCGCCGGCACGCATGCGGATATTTTCGCCGCCGCCGATGGAGCCGAAGGCAAACTGTCCTGGCTGGGAATAGTTGATGGCATCGCCGTTACGCGTGAAATCGTTGATGGCACCGATGGAGGAGAAGTTAAACACGCCGCGCAACTGGTCGTTGAACGGCACACCGTTGATGTATGTCTGGCTGTAGATGTTCTCATAGCCACGCGTGCGGAAGCGCATGTTTGAGAGCTGGTAGCCGATTTTGTTGAGGTAAACATCGTGTGAGGTCAGAACGGTGGTGTTGATGTCCTGCGAAGTGGAGTTGTCGCCTTCTTCGCCGTCGTTGTCAAACACCGAAGCGTCCATCACGCCCACAAGCGAGAGGTCTTCCTCGATGATCGAGTCGCGCTGTTCCTGCTGGATGTTCTGTGCGAACGTCATACAAGGAAAGAGCAGTGCCCCGAGCAAGATGATTTTTTTATTCATATATTATAGAAACATAAAAAAGGGCGCAGGGTATCGGGATTAGTCCATACCCTGCGCCCATTTGTTTATTGTTTTGTAATGGTAAAAGAATAAGTTGGGCAATTTTGACCTGTGTTTTTGTTGGTTTTGGAATTTGGAAGAGGGAGCATAGCGGGCTATGTGACCGATGACAAATTTCAAAAGCGGCAAAAACACAGGGTATAAGAAACAACTCCTTACTCCTCAAAATTGGTCAAGTTATTTTTTTATCATTACTTTAAGGCGTTGGTCTTACTTTACGCCGACCAGTTTCACGTCGTCAACGCGCCAGCCAATCTTGTTGGCAGTTGCGCTGGAGTAGAACGTGAGGGTGTTGGCACCTGCAGGAATGTTCTTGATGACAACATCCTGGAAGGTGTTGCCTGTTGCAGTTGTGCCAGCAGGAACAGTTACCACTGTTTCGCCCATCTTGATAACGAGGTCTTCTTGCTTAGCACCTGGTTCATTAGAAGCAAACTTGTAAGAGAGCGTCAGTGTCTTGTAGCCAGCAGTGGTGAAGCCTGAGATTTCCATAGAGCTTTCCTTATTGGCACCGAACCATGCGTGTGGGTTCAAAGTGCTTGTCTGACGAACTGTGCAGCTGCTGAAACTCCATCCGTTGGCTGTTACGATAGGGTCTTTGAAGGTCATGCCGCTGGTGTTGCTCCACTTGCTCATGTCGTAGATGCTTGGCCAGAATTTGCCGACCTTTTCAACGCTTGCGCCGAAGGTTTCTTCGAAGATGACAGTCTCGGTGCCAGTGCCGCCGCCAGGATTCGTGCCTGGATCAACAGTGCCGCCGTTGAAGTCAACATTGATGTTGCCGCCAGGAACGTCAGTCCAGTCGGTGATGGTTGCCTGGCCGAAGTTTACGTAAATTTCACCCGTTGATTCGCCCTTCAAGGTAACATCGATGGCGTAGCGGTTGCCAGCAGCCCAAGTTGCAGATGCAGCTGGGAGAGCCTGTTCAACGGTTTTTCCGTTGAGCGTGAATTTAACCTTGACGTTGGCAGCGTTCTGAGGCAATACGATGGCTTCAGCCTGAGTGCCAGCAGCGTTAACGGTGAATGCGATGTCGGCAGCAGAAGCGTCGGTAACAGCGAGAGAGCCGTCGGCGAGGTTGAAAGAACCAGCCGTTTTAGAACCCGTCAGAGTGGCAGTGAGTCCAGCTGTTGAAGCGATGCCCTGAGCCTTGATGTTCAAACGAACAGTGGCCAACTGGTGCTTGAAGCCGAGGTTAACGGCGTTGGCAGAAGCTGTCACGTTAGTGGCGTTGTTTGAATAGAGAAGGTCGATGTCTGCTGGCTTCGACTGGTTCTTAACGTCAACGGCCACCTTGTTGTCGGTTACGTTAGCAGTGTAAGGATAGTAAGCAACGAAGTCAACAGCGCCTTCTGGGTAAACGAGGGCCTGGTCGGCAGCAGCAGCGGTGAGGTTGCCACGGTCGTCAGCGACAAACTGCTTGTTGGCAGCGGTTGCAGCGCCGAGGTCAGCACCGGCCTTCTTCATGAAGATACCTACTTTATCGCCGGTTGTCCAAGTTGTGCCTGAGGCTTTCACTGTTTTCTGACCTTCAATGTAAGAAGAGAACTTCACATTTTGAGAATCTGAACCCCATGAGCTGTTGTCATCGAGGTTGTTGGAGCAAGAAGACAGCGTCAAAGCTGCAACTGCACCTGCGAGAATAAACTTTGTCTGTTTCATAGGTATAATTGTTTGGTTTTTTATTTGCCCTTGCGCCCGATGGGGGATTCGGCCTCAAGGGCTTGGTTTATTTTATTGGTTTTATTTCGTTGACCACTTCGCCTTGTCGAAGCTTTGTTTATACTTGCTGTCGATGCCTGGGAAGAAGGTGAAGCCCGTCATCTGCTCCAGTTCGGCCACGCTCAATGCAGCGTTCATAAAGGTGCCGTTGAAAGCTTGGTTGTCGAATTTGAAGGCGATGGTGTAGGCAATTCCCGATTCGCGGTCAATGCGGCAGAGCGCCTTGAAATAGTAGGCCGGCACGCAGATTTTCTTCTTCGACACGTCGTTGGTGTATTTGATGCTGGTGCTTCCAACGGCCGATGGCATGGCGCCCGTCACGACGTAGAGCGTGTCGATGTTTGACGACCAAGCTCTCAGTTGGTCTTCCAGATTGGCCCAAACCTGCTGGTTGAGTTTGCCGATCTGTGGCGTCATGTTGGTGAAGTAGAACGTCTGTGCGTTGGCTTCACGGCAAACGAGACGGTCGGCGCTCGGGCACTGGTGTCCGCGGTCGTAACCAGCGATGCCCTTGGTCATGTTGGGCTGTTCAGAAGTGGAGAAATTCGGGTCGTAGCCCCAGTCGTCTGTACGGCTAACACCTTTGTGAGTGTAGTAGTTGCAGAGCGGATAGGCCACCCAATAGGCCATCTTCAGGTCGGTGTCGTAAAGGAAGGAGTAGTTGCGCACCTGCTTCGAGCCGTTGGTGAAGTAGTGTGTCACATATTTGAGGTTCGTTGCCTTGAGCTGGGCATCGGTGATGGTTGGCGTTTCCATCCAGTGAGTGTAGCTAACCGATGGTTTGTCAGGCGTGTCGCTTGCGTTTTTCACGTTAATCGGATAGGTATAGTTCTTTCCTTTCTCAAGCGTGAGGTCGGAAACGAGCGTAAACTTCTGTGACTTGCCGTTAGGCATGGTGAGCGTTACGCTGAGCGGCTTCGTGCCAGAGAGAGAGGCGTTGGGGATGACGAAAGCCGTTGCCACAACGGAAGCGCCGGTGCCGGTGACGTTCATTTTTACGTCGGCCGTTGCCGAAAGATTGGCAAACTCGCCCGTTGCGAGCTTGAAGTCGGCCGTTGTCGGCATGTTGTTGAGCGTGGCGGTCAGGCCCGTAAGGTCCTTTCCGTCGGTTGATTTGATGGTGAATTTTATACGTGCGAGCTGGTGCTTGAAGTTGAGCACGTTAGCACTGCTGGAAGCATTTACATTCTTGACATTGTCGGCATACATGAGGTCGATGTTGGCCTCCTTCGTCTGGTCTTTGATATTTACGGGATAGATGCCTGCCGAAATGTTGGCATTATAAGGATAGTAGGCCACGAAGTCAACCTTCGCCCCGTCGTGAGGGAAGAAAAGCTTGTTGCTGGTTGCCGTGAAAAAGCCGTTGCCGGCAGTGGTGGTATAAGAAACGTTGGCCGTTGCGCCCGAGAGGGCTGTGCCAGTGAGCGTTGTGCCCGTGGTTTTCATATAAACGCCGATGCGGTCACCTGCGTCCCATTTCGTTGCAGTGGCGCGGAGGTCTGCCGAAGCATTAAACACCACCTCATCGCCGCTTTCGCGATTGATTGTCTCGATATCTGAGCTGCAGGAGCTGATGCCGCAAGCAAAGACAGTACCGATACAAAACGTCTTCAGAATGTTGTTCATAATCTTAAATAAAGTGTGTGTATTCTTGAATTCAAGTTCCCTTGCAGGAATTTCACTTCGTTAAGAAGTAAGGGTTGTAAAACCCGCTATTGGATATACCAATTTCGGGTTTTCGTTTTAACAGTGCATGTTATCTGTGGGCAAAGATAGTTCATTCAAGTTAAAAATCGGTGAAGGCAACCCATTATTTTTGGCGTTAATTGAAAAAAATCACTTATTTATGATTTAATAACGTCTGTTCGTGGATTCCCCCAAATATTTCCTTCTCCTTTTGCCTCTGTCTCCCAACGGAGAGCGCCGAAAAAGCTGACAATCGAAGCCGCGGCGGGAAAAGGGTAGGGAGGGGCGAGAGCGGAGAGCCTGCCCTTTCAATCTTAGGCAATGGGAGGCTTTTGGGCCGAGACGAAGCGGTCGCAGCCAAAGGCATCTTGGTGGACGGTGGTCGATGACAATCCAGCACTGGCGAAGAGCTGCGCGGTTTCGGCACCGTAAGCGCGGTTGATTTCCACCGCAACATATCCGCCGGGCACCAAACGTTCGGCAGCCAAGCGAGCCAGGGTGTGATAGAAGCGGAGGGCATCAGTGTCGGGCACAAAGAGGGCCGTTTCGGGTTCGTAGTCGAGCACGTGGCGCTCCATGTCCTTCCGCTCGCTGTTGGTCACATAAGGCGGATTGCTCACGAGAAGGTCCATCTCGAGCGGTTCGGCCGGCGGGTTGAGCAAGTCGGCATGGCGGAACATCACTGCCACGCCCTGCTCTGCCGCGTTGTCACGCGCCACGGCCAAGGCCGCCTCCGAAATGTCCCAACCTTCAACGTGCGCCGTGGGCAGTGCAGCCGCCAAAGCGATGGCGATGCAGCCGCTGCCCGTGCCGCCGTCAACCACCCGTAACGGGCGTCCGCCATTGGCGGTACGTCTGGCAAAGCCCGCCGCCAGTGCAACGAGTTCTTCTGTTTCCGGACGGGGGATGAGCGTGGCGGGGCTTACCTGTAAATCCATGCCGCAGAAACGGGCGTGGCCCAATATATATTGTACGGGCTCACCATGCCGGAGGCGTTGTAAGATTCTTTGCAAACGCTGCTGCTCTTCTTCTGAAAAATGTCTAACTTTGTCGGCATAGACATCGAGGCGCGACACGCCGAAGCCTTCTTCCAAGACGAGGAAGGCAATGGCGCGGGCTTCCCGTTCGTCGCAACGGGAGGATAGAGCCTCTTTTAATTCAAGATAAATTGTTGGAATCATGGTGCAAATGTACAAAAATAGCGTTGAACCATCAACGCCTCTGCAGGAAGGAAACGGAAAGGAAGTGGAGAAAACCACGGAGGCCGACCGCTTGGAACGGGCAGAAAACGAAAAATGGATGCGCCGTTGCCTGCAACTGGCACGCTGCGGACGCATGGGAGCGGCCCCGAACCCGATGGTGGGCGCCGTGATTGTCTATAAAGGACGCATCATCGGCGAGGGCTATCACATCCGTTGTGGAGAAGCACACGCCGAGGTAAGGGCCATTGGCAGTGTACGCCCAGCCGATCGCGACTTTCTCAAAGACAGTACCATTTACGTCAGTCTGGAACCCTGTGCCCATTACGGCCGCACGCCGCCCTGCGCCGAACTCATCGTGAGAACGGGCATCCCGCGTGTCGTGGTGGGATGTGTTGACCCCTTTGCCCGCGTGTCGGGTCGCGGCATCGACATTTTGCGCAAGGCTGGTGTTGAGGTGACGGTGGGCGTGTTGGAGGAAGAATGCCTTGAACTCAACCGCCGCTTCATTACGGCGCAGACGAAAGGCCGTCCGTATATCACCCTGAAATGGGCCGTTTCGGCCGATGGCTTCCTTGACGCCTGGCGCGAAGGCCCGTTCGACGAAGCAGAAAAGCCGACACAGGCCGCCCAACTCTCAACGTCATACAGTTTGGTGGCCGTCCATCATCTGCGTGCCACCAACCAGGCCATCCTTGTCGGCCACAACACGCTGCGCCTTGACCGCCCCTCGCTCACCGTTCGCCATTGGAGCGGCAATGACCCTTTGCGCGTGGTGTTGGGAACGGTGGGGGAGAGCGAACTGCCGTCGGGCTTTGTGGCCTATGCCGACATCAACACGATGCTTGATGCGCTCCACGAACAGGGCATACAGTCGCTTTTGGTGGAAGGCGGTGCCCAGACCATCCAGTCGTTCATCGACCGCGGTCTCTGGGATGAAGCCCGCGAAGAACTCTCCACGCGCCTCTTGGGATGTGGCGTGCCAGTGCCGAAAATGCCCGTCGGCGTTGTGCGCTACTCAGAGCAGACATTCGGCGTGACGGTCAATCACTGGACGAATTTTGAAGGGACGCTCTGAGGCGCGAAGGACGCTGAAAAGCAAGGCCCTGACAGAAGAGCGGCAGGGTAGGGTGTTCAAAATCCAGAAAAATCTGCATTTTTTTTGTCAAATAGTATAGTGGCGTAGCAACAAGAGGCGCTACGCGAACATTCGGCAAAGGTCTGAGGCGCAGCACTGTAGCTCACTTTGCTTGCAAAGTGAGGGGGACGAATATTGTGGCGGCCA
>ERZ791912.1285-NODE-1285-length-11975-cov-10.822651_pt1 | contig 11975 bp, 11 predicted proteins | sample MGYA00510141_ERZ791912 | MGnify/ENA primary metagenome ERZ791912 (study PRJEB30046, sample SAMN00792082) | human gut metagenome | study: EMG produced TPA metagenomics assembly of the A metagenome-wide association study of gut microbiota in type 2... | reverse complement strand
TAGCTTAAATTTTTATTAAAAACAACCTAAGCTATGACTATATTATACGAGGAGACGATGAATTATGTTGAAAAAATTATTACTTATTGCATTATCTGTAGTGGCATTAGCGGCAGCAGGCTGCGGCGGCGGTGACAAAAAGGCTCAAACAACGATTAAGGTTGGTGCTACCGCCGGTCCCCATGCCGAGGTTGTGGAGGCTGCAGCCAAGGAAGCGGCTAAAAGTGGTCTGAAGGTACAGGTTGTGGAGTTCTCTGATTATGTTACACCGGACAAAGCTTTGGCAGATGGCGAGCTGGATTTGGTAAGCTATCAGTATAAGCCCTTCCTAGATAACTTTAACAAGACTAACAAGACTGACCTTGTGCCCATCGGCAACGCTATTTTAATGCGCATGGGCATTTACAGCGATAAGGTGCATGATGTGAAGGATATTCCTGACGGTGCAACGATTGCTATTCCTAACGACCCGACAAACGGCGGCCGCGGTCTGCTGCTGTTGCAGCGTGCCGGCTTGTTGAAATTGAAGGATGGCGTTGGCATGAAGGCTACACCGAAGGATGTTGTCGATAATCCCAAGCATCTGAAATTTAAGGAGCTGGAGGCAGCACAGCTGCCGCGCAGTCTGGCTGATGTTGATGCTGCGGCTATTACCATGAACTATGTAATGAGCGGTGGCTTGGATGTTAAAAAGCAGAATATCTTCCTTGAGCCTAAGGACGAGCCGCTGGCTGTAATGATTATTGCTGCCCGCAACAATGATAAGGATAAAGAGGTTTATAAGGCTTTTGTGAAGGCTTATCAGTCCGAGGCTGTGAAGAAGTTTATTGCCGATAAATATAAAGGAACCATTGAACCTGCATTTTAATATTTATGTAGCGATATATTGATATAGATAAAAGGCTATAGCTTTACATACATCAAAAAAGCACGGGCAGATACCCGTGCTTTTCTTCATTATATACGATATATTTTTTACCACCCTACTCCAATCCAGGGGCCGTGGTGGTGATGGCCGCCGCCAATGCCGATACCGATGCCAATCGGGAAGTTCCAGCCACCTCTGCGGCTTTGCTTTTCACGTTCAATCTTCATAAACCACAGGCGATAGATTTTACCGCCGTTTTCTAGCTTTTTCGGCGTATCCTTATCGGTGATAATCTTATAGCCGTTGAAGTTGGCGTTGGAGCTTTCGTAATCGCTGAGCATTTTATTCATCTGCGCAAAGGTATCCTTATTATTGGTATATAAGCGCAGCATTTCTGTATTGGGCATGGCTAAAATCAACTGCTTGCGCAAAGAGCGGTCAGTTGCCAATCCCTGGTAAACCTCTACCCTGTCTTCTTTAATTTTTACATATAGCAGGTCTTCATTATTGCCGGCCTGCAATCGTTCATTCATTACTGCCACGCTGATGATTGTAATCGGTTTGATTGCGTCCGGATCATCGGCAGCCTTAGTTTTATCTGCAGCGAGCGCCAGCGCGCTGTAGCAGCACATCAGTAAGCAGGTTAACAGTAAAAGCAGCTTGCGCATAATTCTCCCTCCTTTGGAAGCTGAAAGTAAAAATCTCCATAAAAGACTTATATATTCCTCAAGAATATGGTATCATATTTACGTAAATTTGTTAACTGAACTTTAGGTGATATCTGAGGAACAGTGATATTGAAATACGAGGAGATTATATGAAGAAAAATAACCTGATTTGGATAATTATCTGTAATATCCTGGGAGCACTGCTTTTGGGAAGCTGGCTGGCAAGCACCCCTACCGCCGGCTATCACGGACCTTGGCTGGCGCTGGACCAAAGTGTCTTTTATTTCTTTAACCAGAAGCTGGCGCAGGGAACGGCCTTTACTTATTTTATCGCTTTTGTTAATCTGCGTGCCTTTGATGTGGTGGCCTTTGTGGCGATGCTGGCGATTTTTTACAGCTATTACCGCAAAAGCAATGTTGAAGGCAAGCGTTGGCTGTTCTGTATCGGTGTTGCGATGCTGGTGAGTGCGGTAATTATTAAGCAGTTTGATAAATTACTGCCGATTGACCGTGCAAGCGCTTCCGTTTATTTTGACCAGCTGTATCATAATGTAAACTGGGTTAGCCAGCTGAGCGGCTGGCCTGCCAAGGATCGCTCCGGCAGCAGCTTCCCCGGTGACCATGGCATGATGCTGTTGATATTTGCTGTGTATATGTGGAAATATAGCGGCAAGGACGCTTTTGTTAAAGCGCTGGCTGTATTTATTATTTTCTCTCTGCCACGTATTATGGGCGGTGCGCATTGGTTTACTGATGTTTTCGTAGGCTCCGTTTCTTTTGTCCTGCTTGTTTTAAGCTGGATTCTGCTGACACCGCTGGCAGATATCTTTATCGGCTGGTTGGAGAAAAAGCTGCCGCTGAGATGGTTTGTGAAGAAGAGAGAATAGAATTTCAGGCTGTTGCCATTTTTAGTTTTGCTTACAGTAAGACTGAAATGGCAGCAGTTTTTTTTGTGTTTTATATGCTATTTCACAGTTCGTTTGCTCGAAAGAATTGTAAACATATGGTAAAATATATAAGCAAACACAACTTGTGTGGTGAATATAATGAAGCTGGAAACAACCATTAAGCGTTCGAAGATAATGAAATCAATAAAAGGTTCTGATACTGGGATAGAGGTGCGCCTAAGAAAAGCATTGTGGCATAAAGGTGTTAGATACCGAAAAAATTTTAAGGTTTTTGATTGTCACCCTGATATAGTAATTACTAAATATAAGATTGCTGTGTTTTGTGATGGAAATTTTTGGCATGGTAAAGAGCTGCAGAAACGTCCTATAAAGCATAATTCCAGTTATTGGAATGAAAAAATTAGGCGTAATGTAGAACGTGATTTGGAAAATACTATTGAATTAAGAGACAATGGGTGGATTGTTTTACGTTTTTGGGAGGATGATATTCAGAACAATTTGCCTAATTGTGTCGATGATGTACTTCGTTATATTTCAATAAGGAAAAGTTTTGGACAATAATATTTAAGGGGGATAATCTGTAAGGATGCTTACTACAATAGAGTTATTTGCTGGTGCTGGTGGTTTGGCGCTCGGCATTGAAAAAGCAGGATTTCACACGTTAGCTTTAAATGAATTTGACGCAGATGCGTGTGCAACAATGCGTATAAATCGACCATATTGGAATGTTATTGAAGGTGATGTTGCTAAAATATCATCATTAAATTTAACTGATTTTTTTGGCTTAAAAAAAGGAGATCTTGATTTGTTGTCTGGCGGTGCACCTTGTCAAGCATTTTCTTATGCTGGAAAACGATTAGGATTAGAAGATGCGCGTGGTACTCTTTTTTATCACTATGCTTTGTTTCTTGAAAAGTTGCAGCCTAAAATGTTTTTGTTTGAAAATGTCAGAGGTTTATTGAGCCATAATAAAGGTAAAACTTATGAAACTATGACTGCTATCTTTGAACAAGCTGGTTATACCATTCAAAAAGAAGTTCTTAATGCTTGGAATTATGGCGTACCTCAAAAACGGGAACGATTAATAACTATAGGTATACGCAATGATTTGTTGGGGAAAGTATATTTTGAGTTTCCTAAACAACATGAGTATAAGCCTGTTCTAAGAGATATTTTATTAGATTGCCCCAAAAGTGAAGGCTCGTTGTATTCTGAATATAAAACTAAAATTTTTGAGCTTGTACCGCCTGGTGGTTATTGGCGTGATATTGATCCTGTGATAGCTAAAGAGTATATGAAAAGCTGTTGGGATATGGAGGGTGGCAGAACAGGAATATTGAGAAGAATGAGTCTTGATGAACCTTCTCTTACGGTACTTACATCACCTAGCCAAAAACAGACAGATAGATGTCATCCATTAGAAGCAAGACCATTTACTATTCGTGAAAATGCGCGTTGCCAAACATTTCCTGATGATTGGAAGTTTTGTGGTAGTGTTGCTTCGCAATATAGACAGGTTGGTAATGCTGTACCTGTAAATTTGGCTTATGAAGTTGGTTTGAAAATCAAGGAGGCATTGGAAAGATTATGACTTGGGATTTAAGCTTTATTACGGAAGAGAATTTTACTAAGCATGTTCAAGATACCATTGAAAAATATGGTGATAAATTAAAATCATTTGATGTACAACGGTTTAATAAAAATATTATTGACCCTGTTAAATTGATTTTCGATAAGACAGTTTACCAGGCTGATTGGAAAGAAACTATCAGTAATGAGATTTTCAGACAGCGTGATAAATCAAATAATAATGATATTGGATATTTTCATCAACGTATATTTCAGTATATTGACAAATGCCATGTACCGGATAATGGCACTGAAGGTGGTTGGGATGTTATCTATAAAAATCCGGAAGGAATAATATTACCTGATGGTTCTTGTGTACATACCATTTATGTTGAAATGAAAAATAAACATAATACTATGAACTCATCTGCTGCTGGTAAAACTTTTATCAAGATGCAGAACCAATTATTGAAAGATGATGATTGTGCATGTTTTTTAGTGGAAGCTATAGCTAAGAAATCCCAAAATATAAAATGGGAAACAACTGTTGACGGACAAAGAGTTGGGCATAAGCTTATCAGGCGTGTAAGTATAGATAAGTTTTATGAGTTAGTTACTGGTCAGGAAGATGCATTTTTTAAACTTTGTATGGTACTCCCTACCATTATTCAAAAAGTTGTCGATAACAATGGGAATAATTTAGTACCCCATGATACTGTGTATGATGAATTAAGACTTGCTGCAAGCAATGTAGAAGACAAAGATATGATTATGGAGATAGCAATTTTTATGTTAGGATTTTCAACATATAATGGTTTCTCTAAGCTTACCAAGCAATAGTTAAATAAGCCTAGCTTGTAGAAGTTTCTTTTTACAGGTTAGGCTTTTCGATTATAAGTCAGAGGTGATAAAATGTCTGAAAGTCAACAAGAAATAATTAATGGAATAAAAGTGTATATTAATGAATGTTGTTCTGATTATGCTGTTATGTTGAATGGTAGTTGGGGATCTGGAAAAACGTACTTTGTAAAAAATGAATTAATACCTGTATTGGAAGAAATGAAAGCAGTAATTTATATTTCCTTATTTGGAATAAAATGCGTAGATGATTTAATCAATGTTATTACTATGCATGTGTTGAACATATATTCAAATAAAAGAGCGCAAAAGCGAGCTGAGATGAATATAGGTCTTAAAATATCAAATAAACAAGCAAGTTCTTCGGTTTCTCAGATACCATCAGTCTTTTTTGGTATTATAAATAAAGGCTTGAAGTTAGTTCCTAATGGTGATACTGCCAAGGCTTTTTTCAGTGATATACAAAAAAATACTATAAATTTTGCTGATTATGTGTTTATATTTGATGATTTTGAACGTTCTGTAATAGATAAAATAGAATTATTAGGGTTATTTGATGAGATGGTTGAACAGAATCATGCGAAAGTAATTATTGTTTGTAATGAAGTAACATTGTTGAAAAAAACAGAAAAAGATGGTGAGAATTTAAATAATAAGAAAGCAGTAAACAATACAGAGGAAAAAATCTTAGTAGATGACTATAATTTATATAAAGAAAAGGTTGTTGGTTTTACAATTAAATATGCTGCAGATTTATCAACTGTTTATCGAAAAATATTAGATAATATAGTTGGCAAACAATCACATTGTTATGATTGCTTAATTGAATATAAAAGTGATGTTTTAGAGTTATTTTCTAGGGTAGGCTCCCATAATTTGAGAACTTTAATTTTTGTTTTAAAGAGATTCAAAGAGCTTGAGCATGAAATAGAATTAGCTTTTGATGATGCTAAAGTAGACAAGAAATATTGCGCCAGATATATCGCACTGGTTTTATATAATGTTACTTCGATTTCTATTATGTATAAAGATTTTGGCATGAGTGATGTTTTTATTCCTAAAGATAGAGATGTAGTAGTAAAGCCATTTTTAACAGACGGATTTGCTACAGATGAGATAGACTTTAATATAAGTAATCATATAAGGTTAAGTAGATATGTAAATCAGTATATCTATGATTACTCATTAAACAAGGTTCTTCTTTTAGAAGATATAACGAGATTTGTATTAGAAGAAATGAATGATATAAAAAATAATACTGATAAAATAGACTCTATTTATTGTCTTGATAGTGACGGTGATGCAACAAAACAATTAGATTCTGTGATAGATGATATTAAGAAAGATCAGTATTGCCTTGGATTATATCCGAGAATTTTAAGCAATTTGTTTATTTTGATTGAAACTTTATATGATGATAGTAATCGTAAAATAGAGTTGCTAAAAAAGGATATTATAAAAAATGTAAAAGCTAGAGCGGATGAATTTGATATAAGCAGTTGGCATTATTTCCATAGTGATAATACGAAAGCGAATGCATTTAACGAAGAACTTTACAGTATTGTAGAAAAAACTTTTCTTGAAGGAAAAAAGCAAAAATATAGAGATGTTTTTGATGATGAAGAAAATTTTGTTGAGCATTTTAGGGAATTAGTAAAGGATGATAGTTCTATTTTAGAAGATAAAAAGAGTATGTTAAATTGTATTTCTGCTTCTAAAATGATAGACAAATTTATTAATTTACCAAACAGCAATATAAGAGAAATCAATGGCATATTAAATTATTACTATCTTAGTGGAAGAAAGACAAACTGTTTCCGTTCGGGAGATTTAGCGTTATTTAGAGAAATGAGAACTATACTAGATAAGGAAATCCCGTTGGTTAAGAGTAAACTTAAAAGACGTCATTTGCAATACTTACTTGATTGCATTAGCAGTATTTGTAAAAAACTAGAATAGTGCATCTTTGGGGCATATCATGTCCCACTATGGACTTTTTATTTTCGCTTCCCTCTTCTATTTTTTGCAGATTTGTGATAAAATTTAGTTGTATTTTTATGAGAAAATTCAGCAAGGAAGTGACGGAATGGAATTTGTAAAATCTGCTGATGTAGTCGTTATTGGTGGCGGCATTGTAGGTACTGCTGTATTGCGCGAGCTTTCCAAGTATGACCTGAAATGCGTTCTGCTGGAAAAAGAGCCGGACATCGCTATCGGCACGACTAAAGCTAACAGTGCAATTCTTCATGCTGGCTTTGACGCTCCTACCGGCAGCCTCAAAGCTATTACCAACGTTCGTGGCAACGCTCTGTACCACGAGCTGCAAAACGAACTGGACCTGGATATTAAATGGACCGGTTCCCTGGTTGCTGCAACCACCGACGAGGAAATGCAGACTCTGCAGGAGCTGCTGCAACGCGGTAAAAAGAACGGCGTTGAAGGCCTGCAAATCCTGTCTAAAGAAGAAGTTCTTGAGCAGGAGCCTAACCTGACCACTGTCAAGGGTGCTCTCTGGGCTCCGAGTGCCGGCGTATGCTGGCCGTTCGGTGCTGCTATTGCTTTTGCTCAATGCGCTGTACAAAACGGTGCAGAAGTTATCCGCGACTGCAAGGTACTGGGCTTCGTTAAGGAATACGGCAAAATTACTGGTGTAGAAACCAATAAAGGCACTATTGCTGCTAAATATGTGGTTAATGCTGCCGGTGTTTATGCTGACGAAATCGCTAAGCTGGCCGGTGATGATACCTTTACTATCACTCCGCGTAAGGGCGAATATATTCTGTTTGATAAGACTGCCTGCAGCAGTCTGGTTTACGGCGTGGTATTCCCCACCCCGACCAAAAAATCCAAAGGTATTCTGGTTTGCACTACTACCCACGGCAACACCTTCATCGGTCCTAACGCTAATGAGCAGGATTCCAAAGAAGATAAGGCTGTTACCACTGCCGGCATGAATGAAATCATTGCTTCTGCCAAGAAGCTGATTCCGAACCTGCCGATGGGCGCAGCTATTACCGAATTTGCCGGCCTGCGTGCTGTTTCCAGCACCGGTGACTTCGTACTCGGTCCTTCCGAAAAGGTTGAAGGCCTGTACAATGCTGCCGGTATGCAATCTCCCGGTCTGACTGCAGCTCCTGCTGTAGGTGAGCTGATTGCCAACGAAATTGCCCGTGTAAGCGGCGCTGTCAAGAAGGCTGACTTCAAGGCTGCTCTGCCGAAGCATAAAGCATTCAACTATATGACTGCTGATGAAAAGGCTGCCAAGATTGCCGAAGACAATCTGTACGGCCGCGTAATCTGCCGTTGCGAAACTGTTACCGAGGGCGAAATTGTAGAAGCAATCAACTCTCCTGTAGGCGCACGCACTGTTGACGGTGTAAAACGCCGTACCCGTGCAGGCATGGGCCGTTGCCAGGGTGGCTTCTGCGGTCCGCGTGTTACCCAGATTCTGGCACGCGAGCTGAATATTTCTGTTCCCGAAGTATTAAAAGAACGTACTGATTCCAATATGTTCTACGAAAAATATTCTGCAGATGGCGGGGAGGAATAATAATGAACCAATTATATGATGTAATTATTGTTGGCGGTGGCCCTGCCGGTCTGTCTGCTGCTTACAGCGCATGGCAGAATGGTGCTAAAAAAATCGTTGTTATCGAGCGTGACCGCGAACTCGGCGGTATCCTGCAACAGTGCATTCACAATGGCTTCGGTCTGCATCACTTCAAGGAAGAGCTGACCGGCCCTGGCTATGCACATCGCTGCATCGAGCTCGTTGCTGATAAACCTGAAATCGAAACCTTGGTTGATACCATGGTATTAGATGTACAAAACAATAAAACTGTTATTGCTGTTAATCCGGAAAAAGGCTTACTGAAGCTGGAAGGCAAAACTGTTATCCTGACCATGGGCTGCCGTGAGCGTACCCGTGGTGCTATCCGTATTCCGGGCGAGCGTCCTGCAGGCGTATTTACTGCCGGCGCTGCTCAGCGCATGGTTAATATGGAAGGCTATCTGCCGGGTCACAAAATTGTTATCCTCGGCAGCGGCGATATCGGTCTGATTATGGCCCGTCGTATGAGCCTGGAAGGCTGCAAGGTTCAGGCTTGCCTGGAAATCTGCCCCTTCTCCAACGGTCTTACCCGTAATATCGTTCAATGTCTGAACGACTATGATATTCCTCTGTACCTCTCTCACACTATCGTTGCTATCCATGGTGAAGAGCGCGTAACCGGTATCACCGTTGCTAAGGTTGACGAGCGTATGACTCCGATTCCGGGTACCGAATTTGATATCGAGTGCGATACCGTACTGCTGTCTGTAGGTCTGATTCCTGAGAACGAGCTGTCCCGCGGCCTTGATTTGGAAATGAACCCGCTGACCAACGGTCCGGTTGTTGACCAGCATCGTGAAACCAGCTTAGACGGTTTCTTTGCTGCCGGCAACGTAGTACACGTACATGACCTGGTTGACTTTGTATCCGAAGAAGCTGAAATTGCAGGTAAATATGCTGCATTGAAGGCTCAGGAGAAAATAGCAACCGAAAACCGTACCGTAACCGTAAAGGCTATTGACGGCGTACGTACCTGCGTACCGCAGAAGCTGACCATGCCTGCTGAAATTCCTGCAGACGAGAAGGTTAAGCTGTTCATGCGTGTTGCTGCACCGCACCGCAAAGTTAAGCTGGAGGTTAAGAGCGGTGATAACGTTCTGCTGAGCCGTCCTCTGCCCGTAGCAAAGCCCAGTGAAATGATTGCCGTAGAAATTCCGGCTGCAAAATTTGCCCAGATCGGTGACGAAGTTACCGTAGGTCTGGTGCTGTAAGGAGGGTATAAAATGGCTGTTGAAACTCGTGTTATGAACTGCATTATGTGCCCTATGGGCTGCGAGATGACTGTTACCATCGAAAATGGCGCAGTTACCAATGTTACCGGCAACACCTGCCCGCGTGGCGCTAAATATGCTAATGATGAAGTTACTGCTCCGAAGCGTATGCTGACCTCTACCGTTGCTGTAGAAGGCGGTATGCTGCCTTTGCTGCCCGTAGTATCCGCTAACGTATTGCCGAAGGAACGTATCATGGACTGCGCACGCTTCCTGCGCACCGTCAAGGTTACCGCTCCGATTAAAACCGGTGACGTTGTAGTTAAGGATATTCTCGGTCTTGGTGTAGATATTATCGCCAGCCGTGATATGTAATCAGCTGAGGATTCTTCTGTTACATATAATATAGTAAAATTGCAAGAGCTGCAGTTGCACTACCTTGTGTAGTGTGAAACTGCAGCTCTTTTTGTGTATGAGTAATGAGTATAAAAGGAGTATGTTAATCAGGTGTTTTTGGCAATTACAGCACCCAGTACAGCACCGATGATGAAGCTGGTGGTAGCTTTTTTGTTGCTGTCCTTTTTCGTTACGTAATTGTCGTTCTTATGGTATTTATCGTAGTGATGATGCTTATAATAGCTGTCGGAGTGGCGCGGTGGCGGGGTATGTCTGCCGTGAGCGGATGCTACGCTTGCCAGCGGCAGAGAAAGCACCATAGCTGCCATAGCAATAGCTGTGGTTTTCTTCATATACTTTGTTAATGTTGTCATCATATTTGGCACCTTCTTTCTAATAGTGGTTGTTTACCTTTGTTGCTTTTATTATAAAGGCAGTATATGGCGAAATTATGACGATTTTGCCTGATTTACAAAAAATAAGCAGAAAAAATTGTAAAGACTTTAGCATTTTACTTATGTGGATATGAAAAAAGTGCTTTATTTACTTGGTTAATACGCAAACAGAAGATTTTAGGTTATTATAATAGTAGTTATTAATCAACCCCCTTCCCCGTCAGTCGGCAAAGGAGGCTGCAGCATGAAGGCTGTTACCTATCTCAGACAATTTCTTTCATTAAAGTCCCTCAGCCTGATTATAGGCGGCTCGATGGTATATTCCATCGGCTTTAATATGTTCATTTTGCCATGTAATCTTTATAATGGAGGCTTTTTAGGGATAGCACAGCTGCTGGGATATTTTATGAGAAACGTCCTGGGACTGAGCTTTGTTACCGATAGCTATATCGGCATTATCTATTTTCTCCTGAATATACCCTTGATGCTGCTGGCTATACGCAAGTTTGGCAAGGATTTTTTAGTAAAATCTGCCGTCTGCATCACAAGCTACAGCGTATTGCTGAGTCTTGTGCCTGTTGCGGAATATAATTATCTGCCTGATACGATTACGGCTTGTCTGGCAGGCGGTATCCTGTGCGGCCTGGGATGCGGCATGACGCTGATGAGCAAGGGCAGCGGCGGCGGTGAGGGCATTTTGGGACTGCTGCTGATGCACCGGTATCATAATATGAGTGTAGGCAAGGTCTTCAATATTATTAATATCTTTGTCTTTGGCAGCTGTATTCTATTATATGATGTAGCTGCCGCGGTCTACTCTATTTTCTTTGCTGTAATAACTTCGGTTGTATTGGATAAGGCTTATTTACCAAGTATTACGGTAACGATGATTATAATTACTAAAATAGACTTGGTAGAAGAGGTTATTTTTGCGTCTGTGCATCGCGGTGTAACTAAAATTAAAGGTATCGGTGCCTATAGCGGTGAAAATACCAATGTGCTTTTGACAGTTGTTTCTAAGGTTGAGTCGATGAAATTACGTCATTTGCTTGAAGAATGTGATCCGAATATCTTTATTATTGAATACGAAAATGTATCGGTGATAGGAAATTTCGAAAAAAGATTATAGAAATTTTTACCGAAAAACATCGTTTTTGAGGCTCTTTTTGAGGTTTTTTAATAGATTTTTTGAGAAATTTTCAAAGTTTTTCAGAGGCCTTAAAGCGTGTATACATGATACTTTATTTGCCCACGAATCCAGGTGTTTCGCTAAAAAATCTTAAAAAAGTTATAAAAAAGGTGTTGACATTACCTTGCCCACGTGGTATTATATACAAGTCGCCGGGATACAGCGACAAACACAAACAACAAAGTTGCGAACAAACGCAACAGAGTGAACCTTGAAAACTGAACATAAACCTAGAAAAAAGCGAATGCGCGGGTCGAGCGCGAAAGCGCAAGACCAAGTCAAATAACTTCTTTTTTAAATAAT